>Ga0307967_1000101_pt1 | contig 58462 bp, 52 predicted proteins | sample OrgLakmetagen648_FD_201828 | JGI IMG/M metagenome (GOLD analysis project Ga0307967, IMG submission 201828) | Saline water microbial communities from Organic Lake, Antarctica - #648 | ecosystem: Environmental > Aquatic > Non-marine Saline and Alkaline > Saline | place: Antarctica: Organic Lake... | reverse complement strand
GATTTTTTTGTGTTTCATACAAATAAGTTTAGTTAAATTTGAGGAAAGTTAAAAGGAGAAATTATGGAACAGCAACCTTACGATGTATTCAATGAAATAACCTCCGGAGGCGTTTTTAGCAAAGCCTGGCAGATAATGAAGGAAAACTTCTTAGATGTATTACTAATTGTAGTAATCCTGTTTGCTATCCAGATGCCGTTAAACAGCTTTAACGACGAATCAGGATATTTCTCACCATTTTTGGGAGGCATATATTACATCTTGTTTTATGGCCCCGTCAAATATGGCGTGGCTCTGGCTTTTTTGCATGTTGTAAGAGGAAATAAATTTTCACCCGAACCTTTACTGTCAGTTTTCAAAGGGAATTACGTGAATATATTTTTGGCCAGTATTTTAACCAGTTTTATTATTGGGATTGGGATTGTTTTGCTGATTGTTCCCGGAATTATTTTTGCTGTCCGGTTGGCTTTTGTTCCATATCTGACCACTGAAAAAAGGATGGATGCTGTAACGGCAATTAAAACATCGTGGGAGATGACACGACCCCATGCCTGGACCATATTCTTTATGGGATTGCTGTGTATTCCTATTGTTTTGGGTGGTATCCTCGTTCTGGGAGTTGGAGTAGTCGTATCTGTCATGTGGATAGGGGTGGCGTTTGCTTTGGTTTATCAGCAGGTTAGCCAAAAACAAAATCCCAGCGGCACAAGCATCATGCAGGAGTAAATTCGCTAACGCATGACAGCCAGTCAGCAATGGATTATTGAGGCCGGTCTAAAAAGCATCTGTTTTTTTATTGAATGGCGTAATACACGCTCTATCAAAATGTTATGAAAAGCACCTTTTGTATTTAAATAGTTGATCTTCAGGATAATAACCTACAAACGCAGAAACATATGAACCTTTTTAAACTGGACTCATAATTCTATTCAAATCGTAGTTTTGCATTCTTTTTAAAATCTGATGGCATATATTTTATGGGCCTTCAGAGAAAATAAGTTGACAGAATGATAAAACCACAAAATTCAAAAATATTTTACGGATGGTATATCATCGGTTTCGGGACCCTTGGTGTTTTAATGTCTGTTCCGGGACAGACCATTGGAATATCCACCTTTACGGATTATCTGATTGAAGCCCTTAACCTGACCCGTGGCCAACTTAGTACTGCATACATGTTTGGAACCATTTCCAGCTCCTTTTTGCTGACTTATGGCGGAAAGATGTATGATAAACACGGGGCGCGAAAAGTTTCTGCTGTGGCAGCCATTGGCATGGGGAGCATACTTCTCTACCTTAGTTTTTCCGAAGCAATCAGTCAGTCAGCTATCTCGGTGCTTCCATTTATTCCTGAATGGATTGTAAGTGCCTTTGTGGTTTTTATCGGGTTTTTTCTGTTACGATTTTTCGGACAAGGTGTGCTGACAATGGGTTCGAGGAATATGATTATGGAATGGTTTGAGCATCGCCGCGGACTGGCGAATGCGTTGTCTGGTCCATTCATTGCTTTAGGTTTTTCTGTTGCACCTCTGGTTTTTGACGCTTTTATTAACTTATCGGGATGGCAATGGGCTTGGCGTTTAATGGCGTTGATTTTTGGTTTTGGATTCAGTATCATCATCCTGATATTTTATTATGACAAACCCGAAAAGGCAGGACTTAAACCAGACGGAAACCTCTCGGATGCCAGGAAAACCAAATCGGAAAAGAAAAACAAAGTATGGCATCAATACTCGCTTAAGAACGCTCGTAAGAACTTTGCTTTCTGGATATTTATTGTCAGCCTCTCGATGTTTGCTCTTTATATAACCGGGTTTACTTTTCATATAGTTTCCGTTTTTGAAGAGGCAGGTATTAGCCGGCAAAAAGCGCTTGCTGTTTTCATCCCTTCATCGGTTATTGCTTTCTTGCTGAATATTTCCGGAAGCTGGCTTAGCGATTACATTAAGCTGAAACATCTGTATAAAATAATGGCTGCCGGAGGCGTGATATCAACGATAGGGTTGGTCTCCCTGGAACAATCCTGGGCTTATTACATGGTCATTGTCGGAAATGGGATTCTGCATGGCATGTTTGGCGTTTTGTCTGCCATCACCTGGCCAAAATATTTCGGACGAAAGCACCTGGGATCAATCAGCGGATTTAATCAATCGTTCAATGTGTTTTTCAGCGCCGTTGGTCCCTGGATTTTTAGCCAGTCGCTTACGCTGAATGGCTCCTACGAAACAGCCGCTTACATTGTGATGGGTGTTTGGGCACTGCTTTTATTCTCCTCATTTTTTGCCAATAATCCCCAGGAGAAATGGGCGAACTACTGATATATCAGGTCTTAAGTGGCTTTTTTCAGATCGTAATCCAAATCAAATCAATCCTGACTTTAAAATATAGGCCTAAATTTCAAAACATAATTTGAAAATTCGGTATTAATCATTGTAATTTCAATGTTTCACTGACGCCACACTTTGAAACACAAAAAGCCAAAATCCGACTTTTGAATCGGATTTTGACTTTTCTATAATTTCTGAAAAATTTTCTTTGAGCTTAAAGCACCTTGGTTCCTTTAGTTGGTTTAGGTGTTTTCACTACTAAAATCCTGAGGATTTCATCACTTTCGTTATACCAATTGTGGGGAATATCCTTCGGACTTTCGATAAGCGTGTCTTTGTCCACTTCTTTTTTTTCATCGCCAACTTCCACAACACCTTTACCTTCCAACACATAAAAGAAAACATCTACGGGAGTGATGTGCTTTTTGAGATGTTCTCCCGGCTTCAGTAAAATATGGCTGGCCATTGCATCTTTCTGGTCGTACAATGCGCGGGCATCCACTCCGTGAGGATTTTTTCTTGGCTCTGCTTCTGTATATTTAATTGTTTTTATCATAATGGCTTCGTTTTAAGTTGTAAAAATAGCATACTGATTCAACGGATGAAACAGATTTTCAATATTTTGTGGTTGTTTGCAGCCTAAGGCATAAGTGCCGGCACCTTCAAAGGGTTGATGCCTTTAGTAGTGGCAGGTGCTTTTGCCCATCCCGAAAAGGGAAGAACTTTGCGGCGCTTACAACTGCTCAGCAATTAAAAAAACGGGAGTATGGCTGGTTTTCTTTGCCCCATACTCCCGTGTTTTAGCTTTGCCTATTGGCCATAAACATTTCCACATCTTCTTTTGGCTCGCCAATTCCAGAAATCCCAAACTTTTCAACAAGCACGTTGGCTACGTTTGGCGAGAGGAATGCAGGAAGCGTTGGCCCCAGGTGAATATCTTTTACGCCAAGGTAAAGCAGTGCCAGCAATACAATGACGGCTTTCTGCTCGTACCATGCAATGTTATATTCGATAGGTAAATCGTTAATGTCATTCAGTTCAAAGACTTCCTTCAGCTTCATTGCAATAACTGCCAAGGAGTAAGAATCGTTACACTGTCCGGCGTCCAGCACTCTTGGAATGCCACCGATATCGCCAAGCCCAAGCTTATTGTAACGATATTTTGCACATCCTGCAGTGAGAATAACTGTATCCTGCGGTAACTGCTCTGCAAAATCGGTGTAATAATCTCTCGACTTCATGCGGCCATCGCAACCGGCCATCACAAAGAATTTCTTGATTGCACCACTCTTAACAGCATCCACTACTTTGTCGGCAAGCTGCATTACCTGGTTGTGGGCAAAGCCACCAACGATTTCTCCTTTTTCAATTTCCTGTGGAGCATCACATTTTTTGGCATGTTCGATAATTTGAGAGAAGTCTTTCATGCCGTCCTTTTCCCTTCCGGGGATATGTGTGGAGCCTGCAAGACCACTGGCGCCGGTAGTATAAATACGGTCACTGTAAGTAGCCTTCTTTGATGGAGGAACGATGCAATTCGTGGTGAAAAGGATGGGGCCGTTAAAGGATTCAAACTCCTCTTTTTGTTTCCACCATGAGTTTCCGTAGTTACCCACAAAGTGGTCATACTTTTTGAACGCCGGGTAATAGTTGGCAGGAAGCATTTCGCTGTGCGTATACACATCAACGCCGGTACCTTCAGTTTGCTTCAGCAGGTCTTCCATATCACGCAGGTCGTGACCGCTGATGAGAATTGCCGGGTTATTCCGTACGCCGAGATTCACTTTCGTGATTTCCGGGTTGCCATAGCGCCCGGTGTTGGCTTTATCGAGCAGCGCCATCACATCTACGCCGTATTTTCCGGTTTCCAGCGTGAGGGCTACCAGATCATCTGCCGTAAGGCTGTCATCCAGGGTGGCAGCTAAAGCACGCTGCATGAATGCAAAAACGTTTTCATCCTGCTCATCCAGGTTGTATGCGTGCTCCGCATAAGCGGCTATCCCTTTCACGCCGTAGGTTATCAACTCGCGCAGCGAACGTACATCTTCATTGTCTGTTTGCAGCACGCCCACATTTTCGGCTTTCATTTCCAGGGCACCATCCGAGCCGGACTCCCAGGTGCAGGCATCTTTTAGCTCTTCATCTTTAAAGGAAATGCCATGTTCTTCCAGCTTGTCGCGTAAAGCTTTACGCACCTCAAAGCCCTTGTGCACGTAAAGCTTGATGGCTTCCTTGTCGAAGTTGGCGTTAGTAATGGTAGAAAAGAGGCCGTCGAAGATAAACTTATTGGTTGCCTCATTCACCGGGATATCATTTTTCCGCATCGTTGTGGCAAAGAATGAAGCGCCTTTGATGACGTGCATCAGCAGGTCCATCATGTTTGCCGTTTCGTCGGTTTTTCCGCATACGCCTTTAATGGTGCATCCGGTATTTTTTGCTGCCTCCTGGCATTGAAAACAAAACATACTCATAATTCTTGCTTTTTTAGTGTTAATTTCGTTTTTAATTCTTGTATGGTGGTCGATTCTAAATAACTTTTTACATCGTTTTTTACGCGTTCGCCCAGATCGCCATATATACACGGCTCAAAAACACAATTTTCGACGCACATGTTACACATCCGGCTGCTTACCTTCCCTTCAATAATCTGATATATTTCCAGCAGAGTGGTTTTAGCCGGGTCCACATTAAGCCTGAATCCTCCCAATGGGCCGCGTGTGCTTGTCAAATATCCTGTTTTTACCAACATTTGCAGCACCTTTGCCGAGTGGTTTTTAGAAAAGGCAAACTTTGCTGCAATCATCGCTGCGTTCATCTGTTGATTGCTGTTTGCAATCAGCGCCATGCTGTGTATGGCTATCGATGCCGCTTCTGATATGTTGATAATCCTGCTCACTTAATTGTGCTTTTCATTTTAGTATTGCAAATATAACACGAAAAAAGGTAATACAATACCTAAATAGTTTAATTAACTCAAAGAAAACTGTAAATCAACTTTATATGCAAATAATTTATCGTGATTCTAAATAACTAAAAGAAAAAAACCGTCGATGATTCCGGTGTAAAAGGCAAGTTGTTTTTTAAAAGGCGGTTAAAACGGTATTCAGTAACTGTTACCCTTAAACTGCCCGGAGGCAATTTGTTGAATATCAAAATTTTTATATTGAGGTGTAAGAATAAATACTTACTCAAAAAAAAGAATTTAGGAGTAAAGTTAGTTATTAACTCTAACCACTTGATTAGCTAAAGAGTAACTGTACTTACAAGAAGCAGGCGGCAACTACTTTCTCTATTCGAAAGTCATCTTTATAACTTTTCGCCAGGCTATTTTTTGTTCCTCACATTTCAGGGATAAACGATTATAGTTGCGGAGCATCGCAATCTTTTCCGGCACAGCATCGGTAGAATATCCCGGTGCTCCGCACCCTGGAAGTTTGAGAGGGGAAATGTTTTAGCTACAAATATTTAGGTGCGCTGTACCTTTAATCAATCATTTTCTTTTTTAGAATAAATTCTTATTTTTATGAGGCCCGTCTAAAAAGCCGTAATTCTTTTAATAAATGTCATAATGTATAGATTACCAGAATTTTATGAAAAACATGATTTTTTAATTAAATTACTGATATTCAAATATATAACTTACAAACCTATAAACATACGAACTTATTAAACTGAACTCTTTTATATTTCTTTAGTTTTTTGAGGTCAGCAGTTTTTCATTGAGATCAACCTATTAAGTGTTTTGGCATATTGAATTGACTCTTTTTCAAAAAGATTCTATTTCAGACCAACACATAAATATACCGGGAAGAAGCAAGACGGTCTGCTTCAGAAAAGCACAAGACATAAATTTTTTCATGACTACAACAAATTATTATCTTGCGCCACCAATAGCAAATAACAGATGGAGATATTACAATATGCAGGTGCCGGGCTTCTTTTAGGAACGATGGCCGGCATTTCCCCGGGGCCGTTGCTGGCGCTGGTTATCAATCAGAGTGTGAGGCATGGCCGTTCAGAGGGTGTTAAAGTAGCCTTTACTCCGCTGATTACTGATTTGCCGGCCGTTTTGCTCTCTGTCTTTCTGATAACAGAGCTGGCGGATAATAAATCAGTTTTCGGGTATATTTCTTTTGCGGGGGCGGCATACATTATATATCTGGGTTATGAGAGTATCGCCTCCGCCGGCAGGGAGGTGGAGATGAAGTCCACAGGCACCGGCTCACTGAGAAAGGGAGTATTAACGAATTTGCTGAACCCTCATCCCTACATGTTTTGGATATCGGTAGGAACGCCCCTGATGATGCAAGCGCTGGAACTAAGTATTTTTGCTGTAGTGTTGTTTGTGGTTGCTTTTTACCTGACGATTATAGGTTCGAAAGTAATTATTGCCCTGCTGGCCGGAAAAGCAAAGCGATTTTTGACGGGAAAAGCTTACGTGTGGACTTTGCGGGTGCTGGGGTTCCTTCTGATTCTGATGGCGCTGTTCCTGGCTAAAGAGGGGTGGAGATATCTGACGGTATGATGTGAAGGACGGCAGCAATTTTTCCGGACAACAACCATCAGAGGGAATGATGACCGGGAGGAAAATTACAGGCCCCCATACACAAATTCCATCATCCAAATCGCAGCATAGCGGCTCTCCGGTTACCAACCGGGTTCTTTGCCGTCTGCATTCCTGCTGTTGAAACAGTTTCTTTTAGTGGAATTTAACAATAAACAGCTACTGATTTAGCGGTTAAAAACTGATTTTTATTGATCAATTCTCATCCGTCACCTTGCTGTCGCAACGCTGTGAGGCATTATAGCGCAAAGAAAAAGCTCTAAGCGATATCATTGTGGGTGGGTGGCCTGATAGCTGCTTTTTGCCGGTTGTCAAAGCGGATAAAAATTCCGTCCGGTGAACGATTTCCGGGTAATGTCCGTTATTAAAATAAAAACGATGATTTTCAAGAAACATTTTTTAGTAGCTCTCCTGATACTTTATACGGCAGAATTGCTTGCACAGTCAGTGCCGGTGTTTGCCTATCACCGTTTTGGTGATGACCGCTATCCTTCCACCAATATTAGTGAGGAGGTTTTTGAGGAGCAGCTGAAATATCTTGAAGCGAACAACTATACCGTGCTGACGCTCCGGGCTGCTTATGACAGGATCAAAGAGGGCACATTGCCCGAAAAGGCGGTGGTTTTGACTGTCGATGACGGATATCTCTCCTTTTACGAAAACGCCGTTCCGCTGCTGCAGAAGTATGATATGCCGGCCACGCTGTTTGTAAATACCGAGTATGTTGGTGGAAAGGATTTTATGGATTGGCAGCAGTTGCGTGAGGTCAGCAAGGCAGGTATTGAGATAGGCAACCACTCGCATGCCCATCCACATTTTTTAAACCAGGTGCATCCTGTAAAAAATTTTCATAAAGATACGCAAGAGGCTGAGAAATTATTTGAAAAAGGGTTAGGAACTGTACCGGGAGCTTATTCTTTTCCTTATGGGGAATATAACCGGGAGCTGGCAGAAGCTGCCCGGAAAGCAGGCTTTTATGCCGCCACCGCCCAGCGTTCGGGAGTAATGCATGCTGAGGGTAATAATTACGCTATCCCGCGGTTCCCTATGGGAGGCCCTTTTGCCACCTTGAGCGGTTTTAAGAATAAACTTAGTATGCTGCCGTTGCAGGTGGACGTTTTGTCCCCGGAAACCACTACAGCTATTGAAGCTTCCTGTTACAGGTTTACCATAGAAACGCCTGTTGCGGAAGAAAGTGTACAGTGTTTTATCGATGGCGCCAGCCAAGAGCTGCAACGCGACGGTGAGAAGTGGCAGGTAAAACTGCCGCAGCTTAATAATCGCCGTACGCTGCTTACAGTTACGTCCCGCGGCACAGAAACCGGGAGCTACCACTGGTTCAGTTTTGTGCTGATAGACACCCGTGCGGAAGAGCAGTGACATCATGTTAGGCAAGGGGAATGGTGAAGCGGAACACCGATCCTTTTCCATGCCGGCTTTCTACCTGAAGGGTTCCTCCCTGCTTTTCCACAAAATCTTTACAGATGATAAGGCCCAGCCCGGTGCCTTTCTCCTTGTTAGTGCCTTCTTTTGATAGTTTTTGGTGGAGATTGAACAACCGGGGAAGGTCTTCATCGCTTATGCCAACGCCCGTATCCTGCACCGATATTTCCAGCATTTTCTCTTTTTGTTGTGAGGAAATAGTTATAATGCCTTTTTCGGGAGTAAATTTTACGGCATTGGTCAGCAGGTTTCTGAGTACTGTAGCGGTCATATTTTTGTCGCCCCAAACCAGCGGTTGGTCGCCCACTTCATTGTTGATTTGGATGTTTTTTGAGCCAGCCTGGTGAGAAACAAGACCGATATTCTCTGATAAGGCATTGTAGATATCGAACTTTTCAGGCTGCACCGAGATTGCACCGGTTTGCGATTGAGCCCAGCTCATCAGGTTTTCCAGAAGCATAAGCCCCTCATTAGAGGATTGGTTCAGTTTCCTGATAAAGTTGCGCAACTCATCCCCCCTAAAATCGTCGAAATCTTCATCCATCATCTCGGTGTAAGAAACCATAAGGGCCATAGGATGCTTTAAATCATGAGCAATCACTCTGAAAAGAATGTCTTTGGTGGTATTCAGATCGCTAAGCTGTTTATTTTTATCTTCAATTTCCTGATTTTTCTTCCGGAGTTTGTTATTTAACTTTGATTTGAGCTGGTTATTCCTGAAAAGCGCGATAGCCAAAACAATTAGTGAAAATATGGTTCCGGCAAATGCCCACATCTGATGTTGCTTTTGTGTAAGCTTGAGTTGCATAAGTTCATGTTCCTTAGCGAGATTTTTATTCACTACTTCTTCGCGCTTGAGCCTTTGATAGTTAATCTGGTTTTCCTTCTTTTCATTGAAAACACTATCGCTGTATTTTTTGTGTAAGGTATGATATTTATAGGCTAACTTCCATTGCTGCGTGGCTGCATAGCTTTGTGCCAGAATTCCTGTAATTTCTCGCAGGTCCCATTTTGCACCCAGTTCCTTTCCAAGTTCCATGGTTTTTTTAGCATACATGATACTTCTTCTATACGCCCCGCTTTCAAGATAAACCTCTGCCATACCAGTTCGGGCATAAATCACTTCCCATTTATTGGCTTCTTTTGATTCAAGAATGCGTTTAAACATTCTTTTGGCGCTATCAAAATCACCTTTTTTCAGATAAGCTTTTCCTTTCAGGTTGTTAGCCTGGTTGATGCCTCTTTTCGATTTTAATTTTTCTTTGATGGCTTCGGATCTGTTAAAGTAATCAAGGGCTTTATCCTGATTGCCTTTTGCGTGATAGCAGATTCCAAGATTAAGCAAGTTGATTGCAAGCAAAGTAGAATCGTCTGTTTCGCGGCATATTTCTAATGATTTTTGATGGTTTTTAATGGCATCGTCATAATGTCCCTGCATGTTTTGAATCAGCGCAATATTATTAAGCCCACTTGCTATTCCTTCTTTGTGGCCTAAAGAATCATAAATATTTAATGCTCTTGTAAAAGCTTCCATGGCAAAGTCATATTCGCCTTTTACGTAATGTACTCCGCCGGTTGCGCTTGTCGCCTTAGCTATTTGTTTTGGAAGGTTATTCTTTTTTGCAATCTCTAAAGCCTTATTATAATAAAACATAGCGGAATCAGGTTTCTGATAACGCAGGCTTTTACCGATCTTTATCGTGAGCGAGAATCGCTCAATTTGGGTCAAAGCTATGTTTTTAACTTTGGCTGAACTGTCCTGCAGATGAACTTCCCATTCCTTGATCAGTGAGTCGGCTATCAAATGCTCCTGTGCAACAGAAAAAGAGCTGCTCAGCATCAAAAATAGAAGTGTTGCCAATTGAGTAATATTTTTCCTGAAAAATCTTGTTTCTGAATACATCATACTCTAACAATAATATAACCTCTTGATAATTATATTTATATATACAAATAATGCTGCAAAAAAGTTAATACTGAATAAAAGTACAATTTTATACGGAAGTTTCGTCTTTAAAATAGGACAGGAAAGTAAAAAATAGTATTCTTTTACTTGATTTCAGGTTGTTTGAAACTGTATATAATGCCTATAAGTGATGAGACCAGCGTGATAAGATAAAAAGCAAGACTGATGGCAATACTGATTTCGGGTGATAAGGAAAGGTATTGGGCACCGTAGTAGAATGCCAGCTCCCTGGTTCCTGCCCCTCCAATCGATATGGGAATGATGGCTATTATTGACGAGATAAGAAACACAAAGATGTATGATGTCTGGTCTTCTGAAATTCCAAAGCTTTTAAGAATAAAGAAAACAGCTAACACTTGTAACCCCTGCACCAGAAAGGAATATAGCGTAACTGGAGAATAGATAGTCTGGTATCGGGAAAAGAAAAGTCTGAAAAACAGGTAAAACCCTGCGGGAACCAAAACAGCCATAATCCATGAATAACGCAACAGGTTTGATTGCAATGAGAAAGACAATAAAATTCCTGCAAAGGAAGCCAGCGCAACTAAACCACTCAAGCGATCAATCAACACTGCCGTAAAAAGATCTTTTAAATTCCGGTGTAGCTTCTGCTTCAGCAGATAGATTTTATAACCGTCGCCGCTAATACCTCCCGGAAGGAAAATGTTGTAAAACATCCCCAACCAGTAAAGCTTGAGGTTTTCTCTTTCCGAAATAAAAATTTCATGATTTCTAAAAAACACGTTTAATCTGAAAGAGGAAGTTATTTTGGACAGGATAAACAAAATGAAAGCTGCGGCGAGCATCAGGTAATTTGCTGCCGACAGCACTTTTATTATTTCCCTGAAATTAATCTGCGAAAATACCCATGTGAGCGCGGCAAGAGCTACAATTATTTTAAGAATGACGCCAAGTGTCTTATTTTTTTTCAAAGGTTGTGACATGCCTTATTTTGTAGGGTTTTTTGCGTTGCGATTCATAGTAGGTTCTCATCAGGAATTCGGCCATTATCCCCACCGTAATGAGCTGTATGCCCCCAAGCAGGAGCAATACGCCAAGGATAAGCAGGGGCTTGCCCCAGATATCCTGGCCGGCAATTTTTAATGCCAGCATATACAGGTTGATAAGTACCCCGGCACCCAGTGTAACAATGCCTATGGGGCCGAAAAGGTGCATAGGTTTTTGCAGGTATTTCCTGAAAAAGATCACCAGCATAAGGTCGCTAAGCACCTTAAAGGTGCGTTTCAGACCATATTTCGACTGTCCGCTGATGCGGGGATGGTGGTTCACTACCATCTGGGCAATGCGGGCTCCGTCCAGCGCTGCCAAAACAGCGATAAAGCGGTGAAGCTCACCGTACAGGCCTATGTCTTTAGCTATCTTCTTCCGGAACACTTTCAAAGCACAGCCGTTGTCGCGAATAGCCACCCCGGTAGAGGAGCGGATCATCGCGTTGGCGATTTTGGAAGGGATTTTTCTGATAAAATTATCCTGCCGCTTTTGGCGGATGCCCGCCACCAGATCCATATTTTCTTTTTCCAGCTTCTGCACCATCCTGGGGATATCTTCCGGATCGTTCTGGAGGTCTCCATCCATGGTTACAATAAATTCACCCCGGGCGTAGTCTATGCCGGCGGCCAGCGCCGAGCTCTGACCATAGTTTTTTTGCAGCTCTATAAGGTGCACATGGTGGCTGTTCAGCGATTTGACCTGTTGAACAGTGTCATCTGTAGAGCCGTCATCCACATAGATGATCTCAAAATCATATCCTTGCAAACTCGAAAGGATTTTGTCGTTGAGAGGGGCAATGTTGGCCTCTTCATTAAATACAGAGATGACGATAGAAAGTTTTATATCCATATTGTAATTCTTTAACTGCTGAAATCCACTTTAATACCGATTATCAATTGAAATGAGCCTTTATACCGATGACTATTTGAATTGCGCCTTTAGTTCCCCAAGGCCTTTCACTCCTAAAGGCACTTCAAATATGTATCGGCATTAACCATTGTAATTTCAATGTTTCGCTGAAGCGCACTTTGAAATACAATTGGTATAACCGGCTTTGCGCAGGAATCTGCCGGCTTATGATTATAATTGCCGGGGATTCCGTTAGCTGCTCAACTTAAAATCCTGAACATGCTGAAGCAAACACACTCAGTTTATAGACAGATACTAATTAACGTATTTAGATCAGGACAAATATAGCTGCGATAAATCTGCGTCAAAAAATAATTACGTAATTTTGCACCAAAGTTACAGTGAAATTTTTAACCTTGTTCATCCCATCCCGTCTGAATTTATATGATTCGTGCAAAAGTGTTGATGAATATAATAAACAGTAGCTATGTTTGACAAAGAGATAAAACCTAAATATATCTATCCGGTACTGATTTTTTCAGCGATAGTGTTGTTTGGGGCAAATATTTGGGGCAGTAGTATTTATATTCTTGATGAAGCAAAAAACAGCAGCTGTGCCCGCGAGATGTATGAGCAGGACGAGTGGGTGGTGCCCACTTTTAACTATGAATTGCGTACCGATAAGCCCCCGTTGCACTATTATTTTATGAAGGCCGGATACGCTGTTTTTGGCGTTAACCCTTTTGGAGCGCGCTTTTTCTCGGTGGTTTTTGGTGTTCTCACCCTGTTAATAACATTCTATTACACCCGGCGGTTTTTAGGATATAATACGGCAGTGTGGGCAGCGATTGCATTGTTGTCATCGCTTCATTTTGCTTTGGAATTTCACCTGGCGGTGCCCGATCCGTATCTCATTTTTTTTATGACCCTGGCGTATATGGCCTTTTATGATTATTATAAAACACAATCGCAGGGAGCGTGGTGGCTGCTTTATGTGGCCACAGGATTGGGGGTTTTAGCGAAAGGGCCTGTAGCTGTGGTGCTGCCCGGAGCTGCTTTTTTTATTTTCCTGATGCTGCGCCTGAAAAATCAGTGGCGTCTGATTAAGTTTTTTAAGCCGATCCGGGGTGCCCTGGTGGTTTTAGCCATAGCCGCTCCCTGGTATGTGCTGGTGGGTATCGAGACCGATATGGAATGGCTCAAAGGCTTTTTCCTGGAGCACAATATCAACCGCTTTGCCGATGCTAAGGAGGGTCACGGGGGAATGTTTCTGACTATTCCGCTGTTTGTGCTGCTGGGGATGCTGCCCTTTTCGGTATTTATGGTGCAGGCGATGTATCGTAACAGCAGGATTTTGCGCAATGATGACTTTGCCACATATTCATTTATCGTGGTGTTGGTCATTATCTTCTTTTTTATGATTTCAGGAACCAAACTGCCTAACTATACGATGCCTGCTTATCCTTTCGTGGCAGTGATAGTGGCTTATTACCTGCTGAAGCAGGCCAACCATATGTTACGAGGGCCTTTTGTGGCGCATCTTGTGGTGTCGCTTATGGTACCTGTATTGGCCTATGTGGCCCTGCATATAGAAGATAGCCTTAATCACCTTACTTACCTGGCGTCGGGATTTCTTTTTTTGCCGGCAGGAGCTATCGTTGCCCTGATATTGCATCAGCGACGCAGGTTTTTTCCTGCACTTCGCGTGATGGTGGGCGCCTGGATGATAACGGCGCTTATCTTTTTCTTCCTGCTGTTTCCCCGTATCGATAAAGAAAATCCGGTTTCTATGGCCCTGCGCACCACGTCTTTACCTAATAAGGAGGTGGCATGGTATGGTAAGTTCAACCCTGCTTTTGCATTTTATTTGCAGCGCCGGATTCCCGAGCTGAAGACACCACAGGAGGTAGGAGAATTTCTTAAAAACGAAAATGCTGTGGTAATTACGGTTAAACGCAGGATGGATGAGCTGCAGGATGTAGAGAATAAAACGATCCTGCTAAAGCAGAAAGATTTGTTTGAACGGCCTACCACCATTTTGCTGGGGCCGGCCGGGAGATAGCACTTCTGCGGCAGGCTAAGCACTTATGAGGTCTCACTGGTGTCCGGTTAACAGGTTAGGTAACCTGGCTATCCATTGCCACAAGAGGGTTACATTGATTTTATATTTTTTTCGATTTGAAATTTATGCTGAACGCAGTGCCTATACTAATTACGGCTATGAACAGGGTGAAACTATTTTTGCTCAATTGCCTTCATATTAGTCAGATTATGACATTATTATTCTATTCCTGTTTGGGAAGTCAGCGTCCATTGCTGTGTCCAGTCGGTATCATAAAAAGCTCCCCGGTAGTTCACTTCAATGAGGCCGTTGCCTGAGAGTGGTTTGATGTCGTGGTGTACGTTGGGTGCAGGGATGGGGTTGTAGCGGTTATCGACAAGCCCGATGCCGGGATCCTGAAATATATTGTTTGTTATTACTCTATTTGTCAAAGTATTATCCAATTCGCTGTCGGGGGTGATCAGAAAGCGGATGAAGCTATCATCATCGCCGGTATTGTGAAAAATGTTGGCAGCAATTTCGGTGTTTCCCTGAAGCCATTGACTGCTCGCTGACAGTTGGATATCGAAATTATCAACGTAAATCCCGTTAGATTGATGAAGAAAAATATTGTTGTAGTATTTTGCTGCACTTTGGTGGTGGAGTGTGATCAATGCTTCTTCGCCATTGGTATCTCTTCCAATGAAGGTGGCATTGGCAATAACAGGTTGCGCGTTTTGGTTGAGGCCATCATGCTCGCAGAGGTTATCACCACGGTATGTGCTCTGAACACCATAGAGAAACTGCATATTACCGGAAAAGCCCTGGTCAAAATCAAAAGCATCGTCATCGCAATATGCTGCCACCAGGTGGCTGCCGTTTACCGTGCCACCAAAAAACTCAAAACCATCGTCGGCACTGGCTATCACCTCTATATAATCTAAAGTGGTCTTGCTGCCCACACCGCCCAGCGTAAGTCCGTTTATTTCGTTGCCTTCGCCGATGTTGGTGCCGGCATGTCGTATAGAAACATATTTTAACACGCCCGAATTATCTTCCGGGTACCTTCCGCCGTAGAGGCCTCTGGGTTCGGCAAGGGAAACCCCTTCGATGTATGCTTCGCCGGATTCGGTAGTGATGGGTGCTTCGCCAAGTATTATCACCCCACCCCAAAGGCCTTGTGCATGTCCGGGCACCGAGCCGTCCAGGTCATCACCTTCTACCGTAAATATTATCGGATTTTCTGCTGTGCCTTCAGCAATAATTTTACCGCCACGGGCTACAATCAGGGCGCTGGCATTTTCCCCCTGGCCTGTCTTGCCCTTAATTACAGTACCTGGTTCAATGATAAGGGTTTGGCCGTCATTGACAAATACCAGGCCATCCAGCAGATATTCGTGGTCGCTTTTCCAGGTTATGGTACCGGAGCTGTGGCTGTCATCATTAAGGGTGATGGTTTTCGGGAGGGAGTAATTGCTTTTGCGGCACCCCGGTGCCGATAACAATACCATCATCAGTGATATGAAAAAGAGGTTTTTCATAATTTGTATAAAAGATTAAGGTAGATATAAGCATCGGAACTTACGTTGGTGGCCCACGGAACCCAGTCCTGGTAGTTTAAAGCGAGGGCAATTTCAGGAACGGGTTTGAACTGAACCCCCGATATTACGGAACTTCCGTCGCCGGAGAGGTTCCAGGGGGTGTCGTCTTGGGGCAGCCGGTTGGATGTGAGCTTGTCGAAGCGGCCAAACAACTGCCAGTGGTCATCAAAATCATAACTACCGTAGAGGGAGTATCCTAAAGCGTTCCTGCCGCTGTTAAAACGCATATTTTTTTTGTAATTCAACTCTGCTCCTGCCGTAAAGTGGTCGCCGATTGTTGCCCCGGCAAAAAGCGCAAAGGTGTGTTCCACAACCTCCTTTTTTATCATACTGTAGAATCCTCTGATAGTAATAATTTTATAAGGATTGTAAGTGATTGCTGCCTCAGTGAGGTAAGTGTTATCGGTTTGCAGGCTGTTATAGCCTTCTCCGTTCATGAGTCCCACATCTGCTGAAACCTGCGGCGAAAAGCGATAACTGAGGGTAGCGCCAAGATCGGCTGAGGTACCAAAATCATGTTCATCCATAAAGGAGCGGTAAATATAGCGATGCTTCCAGAAATTTTCCTGCATCTTAAACTGAAAATTATCGACCAGTCCAAACCTTATTTTTAAGTTTTGTTGCCGGTATTGAAGGTATGCATTTTTAAAATAGGCATAGCGTTTCAATAATGCATATACCGACTGGTCGTCGGGGCTGCCGATATCCAAATTGATGTGTGCAGAGAACTGCTCATCAATGTAATGGGTATACCCCAGGTAGGCTCGTTTCACCTCAAAAGCGGATTTTGCCGGCGCATCAATCGAGTGATGAAAGTTGGTAAAAATTCTCCCGTACAGGTTTTTATAGGTTGTTTCCTGGGCAACAGACCCACCGGCAACAAATAAGAGAATTATCAACAAGTGGTTCTTCATAGCTGTTGAATATGCAGGCAAAATTAATATTTTCTTTTTCCCTCAGAAATTTTTCAGCATGCTTTCCGCACAGGGGAGAATAAAAATGAGTCTTCGTCGTTTTGGGGTACAGCAAGTTGTGTTTGATAGATAAAATGGCAAAAACCGTGGGATACTGACATGCAGGTGGAACATCATGCGGAATTGAGCGTATAAAACACTTTACAGATAAACTATTTGCATCTGTGTTGAGAAAAGTGTAATTTTCGGAATTAAAAAAATAAAAAAATGGATTGTCCGGTATGTAATCATAAGGGTATACCTGATTCGCTGCATAAATGCCCGAATTGTCACAGCGATTTAACAGCTATCAAGAATATCCACAGGCTGAACAGGGATATTAAAACCAAGCGCAATGTTATCATTGGGCTGGCATTTTTGGTGGTGCTGATGGTGGTTTTCCTGGGATATACATTTCTGTTTTCCGATGCTTTGTCGAGCCGTTATACCCGCATGGAGATTCAGGCTAAAAACAATGAGATTTTAGAGCTCAGGAAGCAAAACACGGAGCTGCAACAGACGCTTTTTGATTTGCAGCAGCATGGCGATAGCGTCGAAGGAGCCGCTGATGGCGAATTTCGTAAAGTCATTTCCTCTTCCAGGGATTCGGAAGGGAAAGCGCAAGACAAGGACAGCAAAGATGTTTCGGTAGACCCGATAAGTAGCGAAAAGCAGCGCACTGAACGCTCGCAGCAAAAATCCGAGGACCAGGCAACGGTGACCTATTATCGTATCAAAGCAGGGGAAACACTCTATTCTGTGGCTAAACGGGAGTATGGTGACGGCAATAAGTACAGAAAAATTATGAGAGATAATAATATTGAAGACCCCTCGGATGTAAAAGTAGGCATGCGGTTAAAAATTATTAAAGAGTAAACCATGAGCAAAGCAGACGAATTGACATCAAAACTGGTGAAGGATGTGGCTACCCTCATCAAGCAAAAAAATGAACTGGAAAAGGCTTCGCAGGATGTGGCACAAGAGCGGGATCAGAATACTACTACTTTTGATAAGCTACGTAGTGACTTGCGGGAAGCCAGTCGCCAGAATGCTGAGCTCAAGGATTTTATTGCCGATTATAAGCAGCAGGTGGAAGAAATGGAAGAAAGGTTGAATAAAATGGCAGAACAGCGCAAGAAACAAAAAGAGACCATCGACAGCCTGATGGAGGAGAACCTGGAACTGAAAAAGCAACTGGCCGGAAAATCAGCCAACAAGGATGATGCAGACGAGGAAACTTAGCTAATAGAGGTCCCTGAGCTCAGGTGAATATTTCGCGACAAAAGTTCTGCGGGGTTTTTATTGCACCAAAATAGTTTTCCTGGTATAGACCGGCGCCCCTGTATTATCCGTCCCTTTTATGATGATATCATAGTGGCCCTTCCTGTCGGAAGTAAAAAAGCTAAATCCTTGATTTATTTCGCGGGGACTTAAGCCGGGATTCCAGTAGAGTATGTTTCTGAAATCAGGCACTCGTTCGATGTTAGCATCTTTTTGTGTGCCATAGGTTGTTTCATAAAACCTGCTTTCTTCCGTTATAGTTTGATAATCAGAAAATACTGAAGCTTCAGGGAATTCGATGCCGCCAAAATTTTTGGTTTTGGTAGTAATAAGCACAACGCCATTGATAGCATGTGACCCCAGAAGATAAGTGCGGTCGATGACTTCAATTTTATCCACTTGCGAAGGGTGCATCTCCATAATCTTTTCATTGTCAAAAATGGGTACATTGTCCACAAGAATCAGCGGGCTCCCCGGCAGCGGCCTGGAGTTGTCATCCATTATTTTAATATGATATGCTCCCTGTCGCTTAAACGGCTTAACATGGGGCACAACTTCATATAAAACATCCCACATATCATCCAGCTCTATATATTCATCCAGATTCCTTGTTATTCGCTCTTTACCAAACAGATGGTAATGATTTTGTTTTGCCTGCTCCTCCTTTTCTTTAGCAGTTTTATTGAATGACATGTTTAGCCGGAAATTTAGTATCAGTTCTTCTAAAAACGCCTTGTCGTTCTCATCCAAAGAAAAGGGCGTATGGACAAATTCAGGATGCCTGGGGTCAAAGTCGCGGGTTATCTTTATCTCATAATCGCTGGCCTGTTCTGAGTGTTGTACCGGGCACAGGAAAACATCCTGCATATCCTGTAAGCCATTCAGCGAGAATATAAACTCTCCTTTATCATTGGTTCTGTAGATATGAAACTGAGGGTTGTTGAACAACACGGAGCCATACACCTGCTCATGAGGTACTGGATCTCCTGTATTTTTATCTCTTACCAGGCCGCTTATAGTAACATCGCGTAATTCGGGGAGATGCTCAAAGGTGATAGCTTTATTATTCAGCCTCTTTTTGAAGATACCGGCATAGCGGTGTTCAAAGACTATCATCGCGGTTTCCACCTGTTCGGAAAATATTCGGGGATGCTTTTGATGGGCCAGGAAGTCATCGATCAGCCACGGATTCATCGCCACAAACCGTGAAAGCGCATTGTCCGGATAGCCTGTGCCGCTGCGTGCGACAGATACTGATAAGTCTGCTTTATCAGTACTGGCATCAGCAGGAGTGACCTCTATTGCTACCTCCACTTTTTCACGCGTATTGAAGGAGGATGTGTTTAATTTGATTGCAGGAGTGGTGGTTTTTTCTTTCATGGAGTATATCGTCCTTAGAGCGAGTATTTCACCGGAGCTTTCTTCCCTGACGACAACAAAATATATCCCTGCATTCAGGAACTTTTCGGGGATATTTCCTTTCACCTTATGCCCGGTTAGTTTTTTCTGGTATTGCAGATGTAGCGAGGGGGTGTACACCTGGAGGAGGGGCGAAGTGTTTTTATCCTTTTCCTGAATCACTTCATAATGCAGCACGCCGTCAGTAACAGAAGTAGTCAGCGCCGGATAGTGTTTGTGTGGCGTGGGGAATGTGGCCGACACAGAATCACCATTGTTCAGGTAAGCGGTCACTCCATAGCGCAGGGAGTCGTTCTGCAGCAGCTCGATAAGCGCCAGTCCGTTGCTCCATAATTTAATTTCACGGAGGTGAGTGCCGCTATTATCTATAAGCACTAGGCTGTCTGTTTTTTCGGGATGACTGGTTTTCAAGGCAAACCTGGCAGGTTTATTCATAAGCACCACATCCCCTTCAGCAAAGATATCTACACTGACCTTTTCCTGACCCTGATTGCCTTCCGGCGATAATTCCGGATTAAATACCAGCAGGTGTGCGTAGGTGAAATGATAAGGGGAGAAGTTGCGCTGGTATTGTGTATATGCCCGCAAGACGTAATTGCCGGTAGGAGCGCCGTCAGGGATTTCAAACATGCCTTCCGCACTGTGGTTGTCAATGGCAAACTTTTTCTGAACTATCGCGTTGCCCTTTTCATTAACCAGTTCGATATACATTACCTTACTGATGAGGGAGCGCGTTTTTTTCTTGTTAATCGTATATTCTGCATTGAACCATACCGGCTCCCCGCTGATATAGAGCATCCTGTCAGTATATATCTTTATTTCCTCACGGAGCTCTGCCAGGTGTGGCGTAAGCTCTTCACGGGCAGTATTCTGCGAAAAAGCTTGTGCCGGTATGAGCAGCAATATCATAAATATTGAAGGATATATCCGGGTAACGATTTTTTGAAGTATGGATATCTTTTTCATGGTCTGTTACTTTACGGTGTTTTATTCCTCCCAGAAATCAGGTTTGTTTAATACGCCATCCCAAAGGGTGCAGTCGAAGCAGTATTCCGATGCCAGGGCAATGCCTTCATCGGAGTTGGTCAGGTATACCGGAAACTGATCCGGCCCTAAAAACCCGAGGCCACGCAAATCGGGGTCGGGAATACACTGGGTGTGGTAAAATGCGATGTCAGGATGTTCTTTAAATATTCTTTTTTTCGACACCGGGGCTACGGTGAGAAAACCATAAACAACCTCGTCAGGGTCGGATACGTTTTTAATATTTCCCTGAATCTGATAGGGTTGCGAAGAGAAAAGGAAATCGTCCGTAGTGATTTGTTCCCGGATATCTCTCCAATAGGCGTAAGCTTCATTACTGATATTGTACTGGCTGACCAGCAGGCTGTATTTTATCTGCAGGCGTTTGGTTGTGCTGTTGACAAAGTGTAGGGGTTTCCCGGTGATTTGGTTGGTGGTTAACGATCTGCTTGAAGCGACAAAAAAATCATGAACATTTTGTGTTTTCCAGCACCGGTAAAGTGTATCGCTATTAGTGAACTCTTCAATGCCCATACCGCGGTAAATATAGTCTATTTTAAAATCGGAGGTATATTCGTAGGTTTCGGACAACCTCCAAAGTAAGTTGATATCCTCCTCAGCCTCCTGCGAGGTGACGGAAAACTGATATCCTCCTACATTCTCATGTTCTTCCGTTTCATGGAATTCTAAATCTGCATGTACATCTTCTATGGCAACCGGGGGTTTCATCTTTATAAATTCTGATTCATACTCTGCACCACCGGGAGTTACTACTGATAGTTGGTAGGAAGTTCCTGGTGTTGCCTGGTAGTCCTGTGTATCTATGGTATAGACGCCGGGTTTAGCTTCATGGATTTGCACGGAGCCGCCCACGTCATCATTGATGGTAACCAGGCAGTTAGATAACGGATGATAATCAGGTTTATTCACTTCTGCTGTGCGTGAAATTTTTATGGTGATACCACCGGCTTCATCAGTTATTATCCCGTCTACCACCAGATTATTTTCGTACTCATTAATTTTGGGGATAAATTCATCGCGGCAACTGCTGCTTAACAGGAACACCATCAGCGCCAGGAGCAATAATTTTCTGCCGCCGGCAAATTCCCTGACACGCCTGAAGCTACTATGGATACGGGCCGGGAAGATTATCCTCTGCTCTGTTTTTTGCTGTTGTTGCATATTTTGGTTGTTGCCTCTTTTCATGTGTTTCGTTGTTATCATTATCAGCACGGCTCCTTACTTTACAATCCAGAATTCCGGCTTTTCAAGCTTTCCGCCCCACAGTGTGCAATCAAAGCAGTAATCAGAAGCGTAGGCGAAATTTCCTGAGGTATTTGTGAGATACACAGGAAACTGCTCCGGTGTCATGTATGCTAAAGCTATTAAATCAGATGACGCGGTGCAGCCGGGGTAGAAAAACTCAGCATCAGGCCTGTCAACAAAGATACGCTTCCGCGACACCGACCCCACGGTAAAGTAGCCCATAACAGCTTCATCCGGGTCATCCGCATTATACATATTTCCCTTAATCTGATAGGGCTGGGAGGCGAACAAAAAATCATCGCTTTCCACTTGATCCCTGATATCTTTCCAGAAGGTGTAAGCTTGCCGGTTGATACTGTATTGTTCTACCAGCAAACTGTAGCGTACTTGCAGCTGTTTGGTTTCTGTATTCACATAATGTAATGACTTCCTGGTTATTTGAGGAGGTGATAATCCCTGTACCGATCCGGTAAAAATCTGTGCTACCTTTTTTGTTTTCCAGCAGGTATATAGTGAGTCACTGTCGGCGAAAGGCTGAATACCTTGTCCCTGGTAAATGCCGTGAATTCGAAATTCAGAGTTAAACTCATAGGTTTCTGTAAGCTTCCATAAAAAATTATAATCGCTGGTGGGGGCTTCCTCCGATGAAACAAAGAACTGGTATCCCGCCACCGGACGGGGATAATCGGGCGTTTGCCGGAAGAGTAGTTCTGTAGTAACAGTATCCACGGCTACAGGGGGCTTCATGGTGATATAGTCTGTTTCGTAACGTGCACCTTCTGAAGTTACCACGGTGAGTTTATAGGCTTCACCCACCTGTGCCTGCATTCCTTCGGCAGGGGACGTATAGGTGCCGGCCGCTTCCTCACTGAAGGGCTCGCTGTTTCCGCTGCTTTTTTCATGCAGCTGAACATCACATCCTGTAAAAGGGTGAACGTCAGGCTTTTTAGCAGGAGAGGAGCGTGACAGTTTTATGGTATATGGTCCCGGCTCGTTGGTGATCATGCCGTCGACAACCAGTAAGTTGTCATATTTTTCTACCTTAGGCATAAACTCCTCCCGGCATCCTAAAGAGAAAATGACTGGAAGTATCAATATGGTTGCTTTCTTGCTAATCATGATAGTTCCCTATTTTGAAATTATAAGACACCGAGGGGATGATCGTCCCAAAAATAGAAAGCTTATATCCTTTAATATTGCCGTCAACATTCTTAAAATAAGCGGAGTATGCATTTTTTCGTGCGGTTAAATTATAAAAAGATAAGGCCCAGGAACCGTGGATGAGCTTCTCCTTTTTGAGGTTGCCCTCAAAATTCATGGAGAAATCCATCCTGAAATAATCGGGGAGGCGGTATTCATTGCGCCGGGAGAAGCCTGTAATCTGCATCCCATCCTGGTAATAAATAGATGTAGGATAGGTAATGGGGCGGCCGGTGGAGTATACCACATTAGAAGAAAGGCTAAAGCGCTTGCTTAGGCGATAGGTGAGGGATACATTCACCGCATGGGGTTTGTCATAATTAGCGGGATAGGGCATGCCCAGGTTGTTGCTTTCTCCGGTTCTTTTGTCAATAGCCGTCACCGTTGAACTGGAGTAGGTATAATTTACCCAGCCGCTGATTACTCCCTGTGGTTTTTTAATCATAAGCTCAACGCCGTAAGCTTCTAAATCGCCTTGGATTACTTCTGCTTCAGGGATTTCTGTTTTCAGGAAGTCTGCGCCGTCTTCATACTCCACCAGGTTGTTTATCTCCTTATAATACACCTCCACGGAAGTCTCTATGCTGTTACCCAAAAAATTGCGATATATTCCTGCGGAATATTGCCCGCCGCTCATCGGCTTGATGTAAGAGTCAGCAAGCTTCCATCTGTCGGTGGGTGAGATGGAGATAGTGTTGGTAAGTAAAAACATGTACTGATGAAGCTTGTTATAACTGGCTTTCACAGAAAATTCATCACTAAGCATATATTTTCCCGACAGTCTGAAGTCCAGGTTAGAGTAATTAACGATGCTTTCGTTTTTAGAATAATGCAACGTGTCGGTAATATTTTCTTCTTCCCGCGGCAAATCATCAGCATACTGGAAAACCGTTTTAGGACCTAGATAGTCGTACGCTGAAAAGCGGACCCCGCCGGTAAGGGATAGTTTTTTTGATATCTCCCACTCATCGCCCAGGTAAAGGTTGTAATTGATGGCTTTCTCAGGTTCAAAGCTAATAGGCTGCACCCTGGATTCTTGTGTTAAAGGCAGGAAATCGCCCTGGCGCAGGTTATAAAGGGAGGCATCAAAACCATATGTCAGATGATGGTCGTTGGTAAGCCGGTGGTCGAAGTGTAGCCTTATCTTGCTTTGCTGCAGATCGAACGATCTCTCATAAGCCGAATAAGCCACATCACTCATCGCTTCACTAAATTCATATTCACTGTGGATAAGGCTTAACACACTCTTTAGCTTATCCGAGAACCTGTGCTCCCATTCGAGGTTTCCCCCGGCATTGGAGTATTTGTTTTTGGTGCCCAGGGCCAGGTCAGAATTGTCGCGGCTGGCATAAGCCAGGAACTCTAAACTATTGTTATCATTCAGCGTAAAAGAGAGGTTGGTGATGGCATCGGCAAAGGATGCGTTGCTGTTTTTAATTTCCAGGTCATCCACCTGCTCCAGCACCCAGTCGGAATAAGTGGAGCGTATGCCTACCAGGTAGCTGCTCTTGTTTTTTACTATGGGGCCTTCTGCCATCAGGCGGCTGGTAATTGGACTAATGCCACCCCTGGCGGCAAATTTATTGGCATTACCTTTTTTAGCTTCCACATCGAAAATAGAGGAGAGCCGTCCGCCATATTTTACCGGAATATTACTCTTATAGAGCGAAAACTCATTAATAGCATCGGAATTAAAAGCCGAGAAAAACCCGAAGAGGTGTGTGACATTATAAATCGGAATATCATTTAGGTAAAAGATATTCTGATCTGCCGGGCTGCCCCTGACATTGAATCCTGAGGAGGCTTCACCTATGGTTTGCACTCCGGGCAGCAGGGTGGCTACCTTGGTGATGTCCTGCTCGCCAAAAACCACAGGGATGTCTTTGATAGCCTTAGGGCGGATTTTGTCAAAGCCCATCTGATCGCCTCTGACATTATGTTGCTGATTGGATGTAATGACCGCTTCTTTAAGCATATAGGTCTTGGTGTCTAAGGAAATGTTCAGCCGGTCATTGCTGTACACCTGCAGCTTATATTTTTTCTCATGGCTGGCGATACTGTTCACCGACATGGTATACTTACCCTTGGGAAGCATTATCCTGTAAAAGCCCGTATCATTGGTTGTAGTATAATCGTTAATCTCTTCTATGCCTATTACTGCCTGGGGAACAGGCTCATTACTCTCGGAGCTGGTTACAAAACCCGAGATAACCGCCCGGTTAGTGCTAAAGCCTTTTTTCTTGCTGCCAATGGTAACTTTTTTTGTAACATAGTCATCCTGGGTATTGAGGTATTCAGACTGTTTTTCTTCGCTATCGGCTGTTTCTGCTTGCTGTTCGGAAGGGAGGCCTCCTTTCCGGAAAAAATTATAAGGTATGCGGGCATTGAAATTCTGGTTGCGGAAGATAAAGAAATTGCCTGCGTTGTCCGAAGAAACCTTAAATCCCAAGGCAGTAAAGTTGTTTAACAATACCTGCTTTAGCTGAAGGCTGTCATCGGGAACAGCAACACGAAAAGAGGGAATGCTGTCGGGGTGATAAAAAAACCTCACATCATGGTCTTCTTCCACCTTTTCCACAAATAAATGCCAAAAAAGATTGTTACAGGATGTTCCTATAGGTATGCTTCTTTTTTCCTGTGCCTCCGACTGAAGGGAAAACAGGATGAAAGCAATGATGATAGATAAAGTAAATTTGCTTGCCATGGCTTAATTCTCTGTGATTTTGCCGGAGCAGAACTTCATTAACTGTTGAAGTTGTTGTGCTGTTGCCCTCCGGTAACTTATATCTTCATTTCTCATAAAACGCCTTATCTCCTGGCGGTCTTTCTGGTCAAACTGCTTTAAGAAGGCCCTGCGCCTGTTCACTTTGGTGGCATTCCCCTGCCTGATAAACCACCTGTCTGCCTCCATGTCAGAAAACCGGCCCCGCGGCGCTACATTTGTATATTGCGATAAGTAGGTTTTGGAGTAGTGGATTAAAAGACCAACACTTTTGCCGGTCGTTTTATAGACCTCTTCGTAGAACGTCTCCACACTGTCAGCAGGAAAATATTTTCGGGAGTGGATAAACAGATGGTTGTTTATGCGTACTGAGTCTATCAGAAAGCTGTTAAGGTGAATAATCTTCGATATTCTATCCTGCAAGGTGGCCTTCAAAACTATAGCATCTTTTTCTAAATCATATTTTATCTGTTTGTTATGATATGCTTCGCCACTCATGAAAACGGTGCCGGATAACCAGTCTTCTGTAAGAAAATACGGATGCGAAGCTATCACGCTGCCTGGCGCCTGATAAGGATATCCATTAATCAGTCTGTCATCCACCCCGTAAATCTTTTGCACTTTTTCAGTAAAATGTTGTATCTTAGATTCTTCAGGGTCGTTATGCTGCTGGCTGAAAGAGAGCGCCGGTATCAACACACTTAAGAGTATGATATATTTCAAATACCGGACATGCGATTTGGCGCTTCTTTTTCCCGCCCGTATACAATTATCCATGGGAGCAAGTTGCATTTATGTTACTGGTAACTTCTTATTTTAGTTAAAGCCTATGCTGCCAAAGATATATGTTTTGTGTTAAAAAACAAAGTATTTATAATGAATTATTTATCCTTATGCCGTTTCACCAGTGCTTTATTTATCTTTTTAGCGATAAAAGGCCCTTCGTAAACAAATCCGGTATAAACCTGGATGAGATCAGCTCCGGCCTCCAGCTTTTCGATGGCATCATCGGGTGTCATGATGCCACCCACACCAATGACAGGAAGCTTTCCGTGCGTCTTTTGAGCAATGTAGCGAATCACCTCTGTGGCCCGCTTGCGGATGGGGCTCCCGCTCAATCCGCCGGTGCCTGCTTCCCGTAGCCGCTTTTCCGGGGTTGTTAAATTTTTACGTCCCACTGTGGTATTGGTGGCGATAATTCCGTCAATACCTGTTTTTTCTACAATAGCGAGCGTGTCATCGATTTGTTGCTGGTTTAAGTCCGGCGAAATCTTTAACAGAACGGTTTTAGGTTTTTCTTTTTGGCGGTTCAGGGTGGTCACTGTTTCCAAGATGTTCAGTAAAGCCTTCTTATCCTGTAATTCACGCATATCTGTGATGTTGGGACAGCTAACGTTGATCACGAAATAATCCACATAAGGAAAAAGCGTTTCAAAAGCTATATGGTAATCCTGTGTGGCATCTACATTGGGTGTGGCTGTGTTTTTGCCTATGTTCCCGCCAATGATACATTGTGGATGATGCTTTTTCAGGCGCTCCACGGCACGCAATGCTCCGCTGTTATTGAACCCCATCCGGTTAATCAGCGCTTCGTCTTCCGGAAGCCTGAACAGGCGTGGTTTGGGGTTGCCAGGCTGCCCTTTGGGGGTGAAGGTGCCTATCTCCACAAAGCCAAAGCCCATAGCGGACAGCGTGTTATAATATTTACCTTCCTTGTCGAAACCCGCCGCCATACCCACCGGGTTTGGAAATTGCAGTCCGAAAAGTTCGCGCTCCAGGACGGGATGTTTCACCTGGAATAATTTTTGAACAAGCGTTTTTATCCCGGGAAGGTACATCAGCCCGTTCATAGTGCCCATGACCCAGGCATGCACCTTTTCGGGAGGGAAAAGAAAAAAAATGGGTTTGATCAGTTTCTTATACATCACGGGTTTTTATAAAAAAAGCTGCCAAATGGCAGCTTTTGACTATTCCTTCTCGTTATCATTGTTTTGCTTTTCATCATCCCCGCTATCTTCATTTGCCTCCTTTTCTTGCAAGAGTCCGAGCAGGTCTTTACGCTGCAAGGCGTTATACCAGGCGATGATTTTCTTGATATGCGACACATACACCTGCTCGTCGTCGTATTCCGGCACCACCTCAGCAAAATAATTTTTCAGTTCTTTTGCAGAGCTTTTCTTGGGGTTGATGGCCGGGCCTTGTTCGTGCTTTTCAGCCATTTTCTGCAACACCTCGCGTAGCGGCATATCTTCTGTATTTGTGAAGATGCTGATCTCTTCCAGAGAAGAGACCTGGTCATGCGCAAACACCGGAAAGCGTTTGCCGTCGTCCAGCGATTCTACAATCATCCCGTTAGCGGTTTGCTTAATCATCTTATGCAGGCCCGGTTTGCCTGCAATGCTTAATACTTCTCGTAGCTCCATATTATCCTTTAATAATTTTGTGCGCAATTATAGCAATTTTACAAAGACTTTCGACTTGAAAAAGATGAAATTTATCATCAGGGCAGCAATTGTATCATTCAACAGGTAAGATTTCAGCCCCTGCTTATACTTCTTGTTCCCCGCTGTAGTAGCTATCCTGGTTTTTCAGGCGTGTATTCTCTTCGCTAAGCTGTTTTATTTCCTTGTTTTTGCGCTTTAGCTCCCTTTTGTTTTTAAGTATCGTGGGTGTGGTGACAACAAAACTCACCAGAGCGCCAATAGCAAAAACAATGAATATAGTTAGTGCCAGTGAAATGTTTAGCCTGGTAAAACCGAAATTGATAGGTACAACCTTTGAGTTGAGCACCGCAAAGGTCACCATAATAAGGACAACGACTATTGTAGTAAAAAAATACTTTTGCATAATTCTATGTTATTTTTTTTGCGTTAAGGAACCGGTACTATGAGTGCAAAGATAGCGAAAGAAAGTACCGAAATGGTAAATCCAAACATAAATATGGTATAGGCTTTACGCAGCAGGCGGTATTTTTTTCCTAATACCTTTCCCAGGAAATACTGATCCATAATCATATTGCTGTAGAGCCCGTCATAGTCTTTCATCATCTCTTTTACAGCTTCGTCATAGTCGTTTAGCGACATATTATAAAAATTGCCGAAGAATAACAGGTTCACTCTTTTCTCTTTCACATCCTGCTTGTTAAAGCGTCCTTTTTTAATGTTAGGGCGCGTGGAGAGGATGGCGAAAATCATCGTCACTAAACTTGTGAGCAGGAATATCAGTGAAGGGATGATGATGTTAGGGTATTCACTAAACTTTCGCACCAGCATAGTGACGATAATAGAGATGATGATGGAGTTAACCGAAATCAGGATATTAGCTTTGTTGTCGGCAATAGAGCTAAGGTTAATCTGGTTGCGCGCCGTTAGCCTGAACATGGTTTCGATGCCTCTGGAAGGCATCTTCGATTTGTCGTTCTTTTTTTTCAGCTTTTTAATCTCTTCATTAAGGGCTGTTTCTTTTTGGCGTTGCGCCTCTTCAAGGGCTTCCACCTTTTTTTCGGCTTGTTCCCTGTTCAGCAATTTACCTGGCCTCAGGGCCGTTTTTGCATATGCTGTAAAATAGGTATGTATAGATAAAAAATAGTGCGATTTTATCCAGAAATGGTATTCGCTGATCTGCTTTTCAGAGGTGTTGTTCCACTCTTTACGTAGTTTTTCTGAACGTATCATAAACGCTTCCTGCTGCGAAAGGTGAAACATGTCGGCATCGCATAATATTTCGGACAGGTGGTTTTCGGGGTGCTGGGGCACCCGCGTGGCCAGGATGCATTTTTCTACCTGTTGTATTTCCTCTTCAGGGATATGCGCTTTTAAGAAATCCCGCGCTATTGCTGCACTATGCTTTTCATGCTGTGAGGGGCTTTTAGCAAACCCGGTGTCATGAAACCAGGCAGCGATTATCAGCGTCTCCATCTCCTGACCCTGTATCCCTTCTTCGTGGGCTATCACTTTGCAGTGCCTTACCACTTCCCGCGTATGAGAAAGGTCATGATACTCATATTCGGGCCCTATTTCTTTTTCAAACAGCGTTTTAACATATTCTTCAACATCTGTCAATAAGCTCATATTCACTGCGATTGTTTCCCCAAATGTAGAAAAAAATGCTATTGATCATCTTAATTCCACAAGAATCATTAAATTTAGAAGCTTTTTTGAACGAGTGAACAGTTAAAACGGGGGACGATGAGTGGAATTGAAAAGCAGTTAGTGAGTACGATTTTTGTTCTGTGTGTGGCCATAAGCAGTGGATGGGTAACAGCGCAGGAGGTGTTGCCCTATGATCTGGAAAACCCTTCGGCGGTGTATGAGATGCCTCCTGTACTTGAAGAAATCAGTGGCATACATCTCTTGAGCGATGGCTTGTTTGCCTGCATTCAGGATGAACAGGGGATAATATTTTTATATGATACAACGGAAAGAAAAGTAGTACAGGAAATACCTTTTGATAAGGATAAAGACTATGAAGATATTGAGGTGGTTGGTGAGGATGCTTATGTACTGGAAAGTGATGGCGATATTCGCCGGGTAAAGAACTTCCGCGGAGAGCAGCCGGAAACAATGCGCTATGATACGGAGTTGTCCCCGGGTAACGATGCCGAAGGGCTAACCTATCACCAACCTTCGCATTCGCTTTTGATTGCCTGTAAGGGGAAAGCCTCTGTTAGTGATGATATTGACCTGAAGGGCTACAGGGCCGTATACCGGTTCGATCTGCGAACGAAAGCCTTATTTGCCTCGCCCATGATGCTTATTAAGCTGGATGACCTTACGGACTACAGCTCGCTTAATGCTTTGGCTGAGTTATCATACAGACTGGCAGGGCTCCTGGACGTTAATGGCGATATCAGGTTTCAGCCTTCTGCTATAGCAATACACCCCGAAAGTAAAAATGTCTATATCCTGTCTTTCACCTCCTCCGTACTTGCTGTATATACCTCTTATGGTGAGCTGGTTACGGCTTCCAACCTCAACAAACGTATTTTTATGCAACCCGAGGGGATTTGCTTTGATGATGAAAACTCTTTATATATTTCTAATGAAGGAAACGGAGGAACAGCAAATATTTTAAAGTTTTACAGTAAACCATAAATCAATTAGCTATGAAACCTAACAAAACAATTTTTAGTATGAAGAAAACAATTACGCTGTTAATTACAGTGCTGCTGATGGCTACTGCCTCAGCACAGCAAATCACAGAAAAAGATGGGGAAAGGCGGCAGGATGCTTCCGCAGATGATTTGTCAACGAAGAAGGAGTTACGTATCGATAATCAGAAAATTAATGAAGCAAAGCCTTTAAATGGTGCCCGGGAATGGACCGTTGAGGCTACTTATGAGATCCCGCAAAATGCCTCGGGATTAGCATGGGATGGTACGTATCTGTATTGCGGCATCTATGGCGCGGATGGTGACCGTATCTATCGCATAGATCCGGGCACAGGAGACTACGAGTTGCTTTTTAATGCCCCTATTGAGGATGCTTACGGGCTTACCTACGATGGCGAATACCTGTGGTCCATCAGTCAGGAAGGCAGTTCATCGGATGCGGCTCAGGCCATCGCCTTTGATTTCGATGGTAATGAGACCGGTACGTTTGAGCTGCAGGCGCATTACATGTCGGGAATTGCTTATGATGAGGGTGATTTTTGGTCGGCAGCTTATTATGATCCCGACGGTCACCTCTACAAAACAGACGATGAAGGCACTGTGCTCGAAGATTTTCCGGCTCCCGACAACCAACCCTGGGACTTAACCGTGGAAGGAGATAACCTCTGGATGGCCGATACCTGGGGCGACGCTATCTATCAGATTGATAAGGCTACAGGCGATTTGCTGGCCACCTTTCCCAGCGAGCATGAAGGCCCTAAGGGTATTACCTGGGACGGGCAATACCTTTGGTATCTCGACGAAGGACAGGGCAGTAATTACTGGCTCTACAAAGTCAACCTGAGTGGTTCGGGGTCACCCCAAATCAATTTACCCGTTACCTCTTACAATTATGGCCTTGTAAATGTGGATGATGAAGAGACCTGGGAGATGCCTGTGGAAAATACCGGCGATGTTGACCTGGTGATTGAGGGACTGGAAATCGGCCACCCTGAACTCTCTTCATCCACTACTTATCCGGTCGCGATCGCACCGGGAGAAGAAACTGTTTTGGCGGTAATTTACGCTCCGGAAGATTTTGGTGCCCTGGATCATACTATCCAGGTGCTCTCTAACGACCCGATGAACAGCGAGGCGGATGTTTCGCTCTCCGGCAACGGCGTCTATGAAGGCCCTTCGGCCGAATTTTCTTCTTCGCATAATTATGGCGCCATCAGAGAAAAAGCTACGGAAAGATGGTTCCTGGAGATAGAAAACCAGGGAGATGAAATGCTTCATATCAATACCGTAGATATCAGTGATGAGGTTTTTTATATGGAGGATATTGATCTGCCCCTGCAAATTCCGGTGCTGGGAACCGGGGTATTACCTTTTTGGTTTTTCCCGCCGGAGGTAGAGTTTTATGAAGAGGACGTCATAATAACTACCAATGACCCGTTAAACAGCACTACCAGCATTCATCTGGAAGGAGAGGGCGAGCCGGCTCCCGAAAACATGGGAGCAGACCTCTGGTATCATTATATTACAGAAGGATATGATAACAGTGTGAAGGCCTTCACCTACCTCCCTGACCTTAATAACGACGGAAAACATGAGGTGGTGGCTGCCAGCGAAGATAACTATATCCGTTGCTTTAACGGAAATGCGGATGACCCTGCCGATGTGCTATGGGAAACAGAGATATACTCGGGGAACCTTTACGGGCAGAACAGCATGGTACGTACCGGTGACCTGAACGGCGACGGCATGGAAGATATTGTGGTGGGCACTACCGGCGGAGACCGCTCCGTTAGAGCCTTGTCGGGAGCCGATGGCAGTATGTTCTGGAAATTTGAAACCGATATGTATGGCTCCGGAGGATGGGTCTATCAGGTGTCTGCTAAATTCGACTATAACGGCGATGAAATTCCTGATGTGCTTGCGGCCGTGGGTGATGATAGTGAAGATAATGGTCCCAAGAGGGTCTTCTGCCTGGATGGTACCAATGGCGACCTGATATGGGATACCTATACCGGAGGTCCGGCCTTCAGCGTGATGGGGGTGAGTGATTTTACCGGCGACGGCATCCCCGATGTGATTGCAGGTGCCTCCAACGAGTCGGAATCTCAAGGCAAAGTTTGGGGCCTGAGCGGCGAAGATGGAAGCAGTATTTGGTCGTTTACCACTGCAGGCACTTCCGTGTGGGCGCTGGAGCGGCTCTCAGACATCACCGGTGATGATGTGCCAGATGTGATTGCTGGTGACTTCTCCGGAAATTATTACCTGGTGGATGCTACTGACGGCACCATCGTACAGCAGGGAGGCATGGGCAGCAGCCTTATTTTGCGGTTCGAAAATGCCGGATATGTTAATGATGATTTGAAATTTGATATAGCTGTAGCTCACAGCGGCACGATGATGTCTGTAATTGACGGTGAATCGGGGGATTTTATATGGTCCGTACCCCTCGAAGATAAGTGCTGGAACGTGAGGATGATGAATGATGTGGATGGTGACGAGGTACAGGATATTGCCGTAGGAACCCTTTACCAGAATAATTATGTCTATATCCTGAGCGGGGCTGACGGCAGTGAGGTGATGAAGAAAGCCTATACAGAACCTATTGATGGCCTGGGCGTGGTTCCCGATGTTACCGGCGACAACAGCTATGAAGTTATTGCCGGTGGCCGCGAGGGTACAGTAATGTGTTTCTCGGGAGGCACCCTGCTGGTAACAAAGGCTCCGGCAATGGTGCAGGCACCGGAACTTACCCATAAAGCCGCACCCAACCCTTTCTTTAACAACCTTGCCATTACTTTTGAACTGCCGGAGCGGCAGGAGATCCTGTTACAAGTGCAATCTCTCAGGGGAGAAGTTATCAAGACGTTGAAAAGCAGTATCATGGATGCAGGAAAATATCAAGTGAACTGGGATGGTACCGATGCTGCTGGTAATGAAGTACCCTCAGGGATTTACATTTACTCTATCCGGACAGCCCGCGAAACGGCATCAGGAAAACTGATAAAACAATGATAGATTAATATTATATATTAAAATTTACCGCTTTGCAAGTAACCCGCCGGGGATGCTTTGCAAAGCGGTTTCACCTTTGTTCAACAGCACCACTTTATGGATTTACAATATTTGAAATTTCAGCTTAAGTTTAAGAAAGTGATTGCTATCACCCTGGCATGGCAAATCATAGCAATATTGAATATCCTCTATATGTTTGGGTATATCACCTCTATTACCTCTACTGAGTTACCCTACAGTCTGTCGCAAAGCCTGCTCTATTCTTTTATTGCCGCATCGCTGGGCGGGTTTGTTTTTGGTGGCGCAGAAGTGTTTTACTTACGTAACCTGCTTCGAAAAAAACCGCTTGGTATTGTGTTGCTTTCCAAAAGTATTATCTATTTGTCTATGCTTTTTGTCGTCTACTTTATCTCCATCTCACTCTATTTTAAAAATGAATATGAGGTATCCATTTTCAATAAATCAGTCCCCTTACAATCCTGGGAATATATTTCGCAGTCTTATATTTTGCTTGAACTTGCTTTTTGGGGTGTAGTTATGATTGGCACCTTCATTTATTTGGAGATTAGCGATAAATTAGGGCCCGGAGGACTGGCAGGGTTCTTATGGGGGCGCTACCACAAACCCAGGAAAGAGACACGGATTTTTATGTTTCTCGATATTAAAGACTCTACATTTATCGCAGAAAAGCTCGGACATAAAAGATACTTTAATTTCCTTAATGATTTTTTCAGCGATATTACCGACTCGGTTATCTTCACCCGCGGTGAAATCTATCAGTATGTAGGGGATGAAGTGGTGGTTTCCTGGACCTTGAAAAATGGCCTGAAAAATGCACGTTGTCTTCATTGTTTTTTCGATATAAAAGCTACGATGAAGAAAAACCAGGAGCAATATATTCAACGATATGATGTGGTGCCTCAGTTCAAAGCCGGTTTTCATCATGGAGAAATTATGGCCGGAGAAATGGGCGTAGTAAAGCGCGATTTGGTTTTTAGCGGCGATGTGCTCAATACCGGCGCACGCATCCAGGAACAGTGTAATCATTATGGTGTGGACAACCTGATCTCTAAAGGGTTGCTTAAGTTTTTAGAGATGCCGCAGGGTGTGGACTGCCGTAAAGTGGATGCCAGCCTCCTGAGAGGTAAGAAAGCCAGGATTGACTTGTACACGGTTTTTGCCGTCGACCGATCATAGTTTTATTGCCGGCTCCTAAAATGACAGGGGCTTAAAATAATCATAAATATTTGACTATCTCAAAAACCTGCGAAAATACGTTCTATCTGCGTCATCTGTACTTAAATTTCGGAGTTCCATTTTTTACAAATACCAGAATACCGAAGTTTCGACACAGGCTCTGACTTATGCCAATTGTATTTCAAAGTGAGCTTTAGCGAAACATTGAAATTTCAATTGATAATCGGCATTAACTGATGATACTGATTCACTCTGATTATAACCTACAAACAATTTTCATATTTATTCAGCCCAAAACGGATTCTGTCAGTAAATGCTTTTGGTATTCTCCTGGCAGGATTTGATAACCGCAATATTTTTCCGGACGTTTCTCACCCATCATCGCTCAACCGGATTTACTTAAACAGGAAGCCCCTTACATTTTTGAGATAAAGATTTGAGCCAATTTTAGTTTTTTATCGTAGCTACCACCAAAGAAGCTTAATTGAAAACCAATCTTAAAAATCTAAATCCTACATGATGAAATACAATATTTTATTCATACTGATGCTTGTCCCTTATTTTGTTGGGGCACAAGTCACAACAGAAAGAACCGTTTTAGCTTCCGGTGGTGGTAGCTATTCGTCAACAGACCTGATGGTTGACCATACCATCGGCGAGTTGATGGTCAGCGCACAATCCTCGGGAGGCCTCAGTATTTCTCAGGGGTTTCATCAATATTTTGAGGCCCCCAATGCAGTGCCGGAGCACCCTTTGGTAAAGGATTTTAAATTATACCCAAATCCGGTATCCGATGATATGGTCATCACTTTTAGTGCTCAGGAAAGATCGCAATGGAAAATACAAGTTGTAAATCCATTGGGTAAGGTGATGACTGCGAGCGATATGCTTTTAACGGCCGAAGAAAGTAAAAAGGTAACTTTTAATTGCCGTAATTATCCGCAGGGAGTTTATTTTGTCCGCTTACAGTCGGAAAAAGCAGGTCAGGAATTTTCCTATAAATTTGTTAAAATCAAGTAAATAATAAAAAAATATTTGAGTTATGATGAAAGTAAAATTACTAATTATTCTATCGATAAGCTTTTTGAGTGCATGCATATTTGCACAAAGCCCTGAATCTCTAAATTATCAGGCCGTTGCCCGAACCGGTGGTGGTGAAATATTACAGGATCAAAGTGTTACCGTTGTAATGGGAATCTTCAGCGGCTCAGGAGGCAACACGCTGGTTTACGAAGAAACCCATAACGTTTCTACCAACGAACAAGGGCTGTTTACTCTCAAAATAGGAAACGGCACTACTTCCGAAGGAAATTTCAGTGACATTGCCTGGGGCGAAGACACGCATTATTTACAGGTACAGCTCGATATTGGCGAAGGCATGGTCAACCTGGGTAAAACACAATTTGTGAGTGTGCCTTATGCCTTGCATGCTGAAACGGTAGCCAACACACTTTGGGAAACCGAAGGATCAAATGTTTTTTATGATGCCGGAAATGTAGGAATCGGTACGGATAATCCCGGTTATCCTTTCCATCTCCATACCTCAAGCGGTACTTCGCAAATGCGCATTTCCGATAACTCCTCAGGAATAAACAGTGGTATGCGCATAGGATTGAACGGTAGTGGCACTGCATCGGTAATGAACGATTATGCAGGTGGTGGTCTGGTCTTTGGAACAAACGGAACAACCAAAATGATTTTGAACGACGATGGTGAGCTGAGCCTGGGAAGTAGCATACCCATGGTAAAACTTCATGTAGAGTCGGAAGAGGGTGAAGGAACCTTAGGCTCAGAACTAGGCGTGCAGTACAGCACATCGCAGTACCTTGAGCCGGCCATTCTGGGTATGTCAGAAGGACATACCGGTGATATTGCCTACGGCGTACTCGGCAGCGCCTATTCAAATGAGAGCGAATATAGCATGGGTGTGTTTGGTGAAGGGGGCGGCGCCTCCAATAATAACTATGGAATCTATGGTGTGGATTATGGTGAATCTGGTTCCGGTTATAGTATCGCGGTTTATGGCGACCAACAGGGCAATGGTGGCACTGGTAATTACGCCGGATATTTCGAAGGTGATGTTACAGTTACGGGAACCCTCTCAAAGGGGGGAGGCTCTTTTAAAATAGACCATCCCGATGATCCGGCCAACAAGTACTTGTCGCATAGTTTTGTAGAAAGCCCCGATATGATGAATGTCTACAATGGTAATGTAACCACGGATGCAGAGGGTGTTGCAGAAGTTACCCTGCCGGATTATTTCAAGTCCCTGAACCGGGATTTCCGCTATCAATTGACGGTTATCGGGGCATTTGCCCAGGCAATTGTATCCAAGGAGATAGATGGCAACCATTTTACGATTAAAACCGATAAGCCGAATGTAAAAGTAAGCTGGCAGGTAACCGGCGTAAGAAAAGATAAATGGGCCGAAGAAAATCGCATCGTTCCCGTTCAGGAGAAAGAAGGGGCTGAAAAAGGAAAATACCTTCATCCTGAAGAGCACTCCAGGTCAGAAGAAGACAAGCTGCCTACAGGAATTAAATAGATTTTATTAATCCCGATAATGAATGAGCCGGCGAAGGAAGCAAATGTTTTCTGTGCCGGCTTTTTCTTTACTGATCTGGTAACAGCGTGCGATTATATTTCTCAGCATTTCTCAGCAAAGTCAAAAAAGTTTAAATTTGGCTTTCAAATACAGATGGCATGAGAACAGAGGCTGATTTTATTGGTAAGGTAGAACTTCCGGAGGTAGCCCTTTATGGAATTCATTCGTACAGGGCAAGAGAAAACTTCCCTGATGCTACTCCATTTCATCCCGAATGGTACAAGGCTATGGGAATAGTAAAAGTGGCCTGCTATAAAACGGTCCGCAGTTTTCAGGAAGCCCTGTCAGAGCGCTATGATATCCGGCAAATTCCCCTAAATCTGCTTGCCGGCAAGGTGCTGGATGACCTTGAAGCAGCAGCAATGGAAATCGCCGAAGGAAAGCACTTCGATCATTTCATAGTGCCTGCTGTCAATGGCGGTGCCGGCACCAGTATCAACATGAATGTTAATGAAATTATTACGAATACTGCCCTTGCAAAAGGGGGAAATAAGCCCGGCGATTATCACATCATCGACCCGATAGAACATGCTAATGTTTTCCAGTCTACCAACGATGTGGAACCCACCGCGCTGCGGGTTGCTGCTATGCGCCTTTTAAATACGCTCGAAGAGAAGATTAACCAGATGCGTAACAGGATGGAGGCGCTGGAACGTACCCATCAGAACGACCTGCGGATAGCCTATACCCAGATGCAGGAAGCGGTGCCTTCGAGTTACGGCAAGCTCTTTAGCGCCTGGTCGGATGCGCTTTCGCGCGATTGGTGGCGTATCTCCAGGTGTTCCGAACGCATCAAAGTGGTGAACCTGGGGGGAAGCGCGGTAGGTACAGGCATTACGGTGCCGCGATTTTTTATTATGGAAGTGGTTTCACAACTGCAACGCCTTACCTCCTTACCCGTTACGCGCGGAGAAAACCTGACGGATGCTACGCAAAACCTGGACAGCTTCGTGGAAGTACATGGCATCCTCAAGGCGCATGCCGTAAACCTGGAGAAAATAGCTGCGGATTTGCGGCTGCTCAGCTCCGGAGTGATGGCACAGCACGAAGTGGAACTGCCGCCGCGCCAGGTGGGTAGCTCCATAATGCCGGGGAAGGTAAATCCGGTTATCAGCGAGTTTATTATTTCAGCGGCGCATAAAGTATACAGCAACGATATGCTTATCGGAAGCCTGAGCGGGCAGGGTGCGCTGGACCTGAACGCTTACATCCCGGTGATTGGACATGCTTTGCTGGATACACTTAAACTTTTGATAGCGGCGAATGAAACGTTAGAAAAAAATATGCTGTCGGGCCTTCAGATCAATAAGGAGCTGAGCCTGAAAAAACTTATGGCCAGCCCCTCCATTACCACAGTATTGGTGCCCTTTATCGGATATAAAAAGGCATCGGTTCTGGCTGAAAAAATGAAGGCAGAGCAAAAAGGCATTTATCAGGCCAACAAAGAGCTGAATTTAATAAGCAGAGAAAAACTGGATGACCTGCTAAAACCACAAAACCTTCTGAAGCTGGGGTTTTCGGTAAAAGATATAATGGATTAGACTATGGCAAAAGGCAAAGAGAGTAAACCACATATAGGGATTTTCGGAAGGCGCAATCATGGCAAAAGCAGTTTGATTAACGCCATTGCACAGCAGGAGATAGCTATCGTTTCAGACCATGCAGGAACTACTACCGATCCGGTAAAAAAGTCGATGGAGATTACCGGCATTGGTGCTGTGGTGCTTGTCGATACCGCAGGGATCGATGATGAAGGAGAACTGGGGGGCAAGCGCATCAAAAAGAGCATGGCGGCCATCAAAACCATTGACCTGGCTATCCTTGTGGTGGCTGAAAATACACTCGACGAGGTGGAAGAGAATCTCATAAAAGAGTTTCAGGCTTTTGCCATTCCGTTTTTTATCGTACACAATAAAAAAGACCTGCAGCCTTTGACGCCGTCCAATCATTCGCTGTGGCAAAAAAAATATCATACTGCGGTAATTGACTATTCTGCACTGTCGGGGGTGGTTCCTGAGGATATTGTGGCGTTGATCCGTGAAAAGATGCCTGAGAACGCTTATTCCAAAAAGACCTTAGTTGGCGACCTGCTTTCATACGGCGACCTTGTGCTGATGATTACGCCGATAGATATTGAAGCGCCGGAAGGGCGGATGATTTTGCCCCAGGTTCAGGCTATCCGCGATATTTTGGATAACGATGCGGTAGTGGTAGTAGCTAAAGAGCGGGAAGTGGATATGCTGATGCAGCGCCTGCAGCCACGACCTGCTTTGGTGATTACCGACAGCCAGGTATTTCTGAAAGCAGATGCCGCAATACCGCCCGATATTCCGCTGACAAGTTTTAGTATTATGTTGGCCAGGCATAAAGGAGACTTTCAGCATTACCTGGAGGGAACACCACATCTTTCGGAATTGAAAGATGACGACAGGGTGCTGATCCTGGAATCCTGCACTCATCATGTGTCATGTGATGATATCGGGCGGGTGAAAATACCCCGCTGGCTCAATAACTTCTCAGGAAAAAAACTTCATTATGAGGTGGTGTCCGGGCTCAACGATTTGCCGCGTGATATCCGCGAATACAGCATGGTGATTCAATGCGGCGGGTGCGTAATTACTCAAAAGCAAATTATCAGCCGCCTGAAACCAGCAGTGGACGCCGGCATCCCCGTCACCAATTACGGTATGGCCATCGCATACATGCATGGTATTTACCACAGGGCGGTGGCCCCTTTTGTAAAAACAGAAAAAAATACAATCGATTATCTTTAAAATAAAGCAGCTATGATAAAAAAAATTATGATTTTCAGTCTTATGATTTGGGCTTTCGGAGCACAAGCCCAGCGTTCGGAGAATATTTCAGTAGAACGCTATTATTCCATAAAAAAAGGCAATGTATGGTTTCATGCCACAAGGCTGATGTATGGATATCAGGACGGCATCCTCTATCCGCAAACCGAAACCGATACCATATATTTTTATAATAATATGGATAAACCGCTGGAGTATAGCTTTGAAAGGCTACCTGATTTTTTGTCTGTTCAGATGATCCCGGATAATGTACCGGCTAATAGTGAAGCGAAAATTGCCGTAGCTTATGATACAAAAGTGAAAGACACTTATGGGCCTACTTTTGATTATTTTTATATGCAGACCAATAACGATCAACAGCCCCGTAAGCGGCTTATCGTTAGCCCGGATATCAAAGAAGATTTTTCCATTCTTTCAGATAATGAGCTGGCCAACGCCCCTGTCATTGCTTTTGACGAACAGGAATATGATTTTGGCACTATTCTGATGGGAGAAAAGATTAACCATACCTTTACTTTTACTAACAGAGGCGGGCGCGATTTAATTATCAGAAACACCAAAGCCAGTTGTGGCTGCACTGCATCTGAGCCTGATAAGAAAGTGTTAGCGCCCGGAGAGCAGGGAACGATTGATGTAAAATTCAATAGCTTTGGGAAAAAGGGCAAGCAAAATCAGAGAATTACTATCATTGCTAATGACCCTGAGCAACCTGAAACCACACTTTATCTTAAAGGGAATGTCGTGAAAAAGGAGGAGTAATGGTTTGAAGTATGAGTTTAATCTTTGGTTTTTTGAGGCTTAGCATCTTAGTAGTAAGATTACGAAAGGTTATGTAGAACACCGAAATCACTTACTAGCTGGAAACCTACTTCTCTGTGCCTCAGTGTCTCTGTGGTTAAACTTTTACAAGCTAGTTTTTTATTCAATTGAACCACGGAGGCACTGAGACACGAAAGTCCAAAACGAGTATTGTAATTCATTGGTGGACAATATTATGGCTTGATAAATATGCATCACTAAAAGTGTTAATCCAATAATTGACCCATTATCATCCTCATAAAAAGAAGAGAAGCTTTAGGGTGCTTCATTTGTAACCGATTGTTTTTTAATGTGTAACCTATAATATTTCATTGCGTCATAGATGTTGACAAACAAGAAAAAATATCTGACTATGATAATTAAAACACATAATTACATATTGATTTCTATCGTTTTTACATTCATCTTTTGTATTGGAAGCGCCAATGCACAGACTAAAAATGGTGGTTTTAAACAACAAATGACTAAACCAAAGATCTCCATCCTGGGAACTTTCCATTTCGGATCAACTGGCGATGTGGCTGCCGTTAGGGTTGATAGCATTATGGGAAAGCAAAGGCAAACTGAAATCAAAGAAATACTCGATAGCCTGAAAAAATATAATCCCACAAAAATACTGGTGGAGGCGGTTACGGATAAAAACCCGGAATTAAATCAAAAATACAGGAAATACCTGGCAGGCACTTTTGATCTGAAGAAAAACGAAATCTATCAACTGGGATTTCGTATGGCTTCTATGATGGATCACGACACGATCTATGGTATCGATTATACATTGCGACAGCCATTTGGAGAAATTCAGGAATTCGCCGAAAATCACGGGATGGAGGACCGGTTTGAAAACTTTGTTAAAAATCTGCGAAAAAAAGCCCAAAGAGAGTCGGAATACATAGCAAACCATCGCTTAATCGACTATTACCGAAAGCTTAACAGCGACACTTCCGACCGCTGGAATCGCAGTTTATACTTGCAGGAGACACTTGATTATAATCATGACTCCATTTATACCGGGCCCAAAATTGCAGCTATTCACTATAAGCGGAATTTATACATAACGGCAAATGTTATGAGGCATGCAAAGCCCGGAGAACGTCTCTTACTTATTATCGGCAGTGGTCACCGCGCTGTGATGAAACATTTTTTCCAAACCCGTCAGGATATAGACTATGTGGAAGTGAAACAGCTCTTGGAATAAGCGGTACCGCCTTATTGAGACTAAAAATAAATAGCAGGAATAAAAGCATAAAAACGCAAACAAGTAATGTAATACCACAATAATTTTTATTTTTGTGGTATGAAAAAACAGCGAGCAAAAACAGCGCGTAGACTTCATAAATGGCCAGGTTTGATTCTGGCTTTCTTTTTGTTGTTTTTTTCTGTTTCCGGAATTTTTTTAAATCACCGTCAAATCATTTCTAATACAGACATCCCACGCAAGTGGATGCCTGAATCTTATCATTATAACAACTGGAACCTGGCCTCGGCCAGAGGAAGTTTAACCACCCGGCAAGGTAAAACATATCTCTATGGCAATACGGGAATCTGGGAGACAGACAGCCTGTTTTCTTCATTTTCGGATTTCTCTTCAGGCATTCCGCAGTCGGCTGACCGCCTGAAAACGTATAAGATAATTGAGTTTAACGAACAACTCTATGCGGCCACGCATAACGGACTTTACACAAGAGAAGGCGATGTATGGAAACCTGTTGAACTTCCCGTAAAGGAGAATAGGGTGGTGGATTTACATATTATACAGTCAGAATTATATGCTTTAACCCGTTCGCATGTTATCAGGCAAACTGCTTCTGAAGAATGGGAATCAATTGAATTGCCTGCTGCTGCCGGGCAGCGTAAAGAACTGACTTTGTTCCGCACACTCTGGGATATTCACAGTGGTGAAATTTTTGGTTTGCCGGGGAGGTTGTTTGTTGATGCTATGGGCATCATCATTTTCATTCTTTCCCTTTCGGGGATTATTTTCTTCTTCAACCCAAAACTGATCAGGAAGTTTAAAAAATACCGAACATCATCCACAAAGCGCTTAACGCGATGGGCTTTACACTATCATAACTGGCTGGGAAAATATACATTTATCATCATTGGGTTGGTTGCCCTTACGGGGATGTTTTTACGTCCGCCCTTGCTTATACCCATAGCCGGAACTTCGGTGCCGGTGATTCCCTATACGCATTATGATCGTCCCAACCCATGGTATGACAAGCTGCGTGCGATGTTATACGACGAGGACACAAAGCAGATTCTGTTTTCCACATCAGAAGGAATGTTTTATACGTCGCCCGGTTTCGAAGGGCCTGTGAAAAAATTCAATTCTCAGCCACCGGTAAGCGTTATGGGTATTACCGTTTTTGATAAGCTGGCTGCCGGAGATTATTTGGTGGGCTCGTTCAGTGGTTTGTACCGGTGGATTCCCGAACAACACTATGTGATGGACATGATTTCGGGACGACCGGCTAAGAATGGCGGCGGAACAGGCAATCCGTTTGGGGGTACAGCGGTTTCCGGGTTTGTGGTTGATGCACAAGACCATGCCTGTCTTTTTGATTATAACAGAGGTGCCGGAAGCCTGGGCCATAACAGGAAGTTTGGTAAGATGCCCGAAGAACTCACTGATCATGGCAGAATTTCGTTGTGGAATGCTTCTTTAGAAGTGCATACCGCCCGGATTTATTCTGCCTTGCTGGGCGATTTTTATATTCTGATTGTCCCTCTGGCCGGGGCTACTACCATAATGGTTGCCATTTCGGGGTATATTATCTATCGTAAGCGAGACAGGAAAAATGTTAAAAAAACGTGAAAATTTTTAAAAAATATTTATTTTAGTAACGAATAACTTAAACCTATGAAAAAACTTTACATGTTACGTCTAATTGCTTTTTTAATGATGTTTTTCCCGCTTATGATTTTCGCTCAGTCTTTTGAGCTGGCAGGGGAATTACGTCCGAGATTGGAAAACCGCCATGGTTACAAAACGCTGCCATCACCTGATGATGACCCGGTAGCCTTTATTTCCCAGCGCTCGCGCCTGTATGCAAACTATTCTGATGATAACGTCAGGGTTGGTTTCAGCCTTCAGGATGTTCGTGTTTGGGGAGATGTTTCTCAACTAAATGCCAGTGACGGACATTTTTCCGTGCATGAAGCTTGGGGAGAATTGCTGTTTAATGACAATTGGAGTCTGAAAGCCGGACGCCAGGAAATAGTTTATGACGACAGCCGGATATTCGGAAATGTGGGCTGGGCTCAGCAGGGCAGGAGTCATGACGCGGCGATTTTGAAATATAACCGCAATAATTTCCGGTTTCACGCCGGCGGGGCATTGAATCAGGATAGCGAGAAATTGTTTCGAACCATCTATGCTCAAAATAATTACAAGGCTTTTCAATATCTCTGGGCAAATTATAATAAAGATGCCTGGAGCCTGAGTTTGATTTTTCTGAATAACGGGATGGAATCTCAGAATCAACCGGAAAAACTTGAGACCGTCTACAGCCAGACCTTCGGAGGCCGTTTTAAATATAATCTTGATGCTGTTCAATTGGCAGCAGCAGGATATTTGCAAAGAGGCGAAGTCTGGGGTGGTACAGACCTTGAAGCCCACTATTTTAAGGTAGATGTGATGGTACCCCTCACCGATAAGCTTTTGGTTTCAGCCGGTAATGAGTATCTCTCCGGAAATGATATGCAGAATACATCAACGGCAACCAACAAGGCTTTTACGCCTCTTTACGGAACCAATCATAAATTCAACGGGTGGATGGACTATTTTTATGTTGGAAACCATACTAATAGCGTGGGGTTGAATGATCAGTATTTTCGTGTGAATTATAGTTCCGGAGATTTCAGTGCAAATGCAACAACCCATTTCTTTAATTCCGCCGGAAATATTTATGCTATTTCTTCTCAAGCTCTATTAGATAAATATCTGGGAATGGAAACCGATTTGCAACTGAAATATACATTTAGTAAAAATACAGTTTTGTCTGCCGGGTATTCACGGATGTTTGGTACTGAAAGCCTCGAGTTTTTAAAAGGCGGAGATGCTGATGAGACGGCAGATTGGTTGTGGCTAATGATTACAATTAAACCCAAATTCTTATAAATTATGAAACGACTACAGAAACTAAAAATTCTTATTCCTCCTCCGAGGTGGAGGTTGCCGGTGATAATCCTGGCAGGTATTTTTGTGGGCCTTGGGCTTTACACTATCCGCATCAGCAATGCCGGAAGCTACCTGTCTGATGACCCCCGGGCTTGTATCAACTGCCACGTGATGAATCCGCAGTACCTCACCTGGCAGCACAGCTCGCACCGCGAGGTGGCACATTGTAATGATTGCCACGTACCTCAGGATAATGCGGTAAATAAGTATTACTTTAAGGCTAAGGATGGACTCTATCACTCCAGCGTTTTTACGATGAGGGCTGAACCACAGGTGATACAAATCAAAAAAGCCGGACAGGAAGTAGTGCAGCAAAACTGTATCCGGTGTCATAATGAGTTGCTGTCGGATGTGGATATGAACACCATCAATGACCGGTTCAGTCATCACCGCACCGACAGGAAATGCTGGGAGTGTCACCGGCATGTACCACACGGCAGGGTTACCAGCCTTTCGGCAACGCCCAACGGGCAGGTGCCGCAGCATAAAGACCCTGTGCCTGATTGGCTGAGAAAATTTTTACCTAACAATTAAAAAACCACAAAAACACAATAATTATGAATACAACAGAAAAAAAACGAAAGCCCTGGGTCAACTGGGTGCTCTTTTTCGCTACAATTGTAGTAGTCTTTCTTTTAGGACTTTTAGCTTCTTCCATCACCCAGCGCCGGGCAGAAAAGGATTATGTCTATAAGCCTATGGTCAAGCTCAGTGAATATGAACCCCGCAATGAAGTCTGGGGAAAAAACTTCCCGCGGGAATACCAATCTTATCTGCAAACAAAAGATACCTCCTTCAGGAGTAAGCACGGCGGAAGCGCCATGAGAGATATGCTCGGGGAAGGGCCTGAGCTGGTGGTGTTGTGGGCTGGTTATGGTTTTTCTAAGGATTATAACCAGGGACGAGGCCACTATTATGCCGTTGACGACGTGGTAAATACATTGCGCACCGGCGCTCCCACCAAAGAAGAAGCCGGCCCGATGCCGGCCACATGCTGGACGTGTAAATCGCCGGATGTCCCCAGGTTGATGAATGAAATTGGAGTAAAAGAATTCTATGACGGTGTCTGGAAAGACCACGGCAGCGAAATTCATAACGGCATTGGATGTGCCGATTGCCATGACCCGAAGGATATGAGTCTGCGCATTACGCGTCCTGCCCTCATAGAAGCCTACGAGCGCAGAGGAGACGACATCTCGGATGCCAGCCACCAGGAGATGCGCTCTTTGGTTTGTGCACAATGCCATGTAGAATATTATTTTAAGAAAGATTTACCCGATGCCGAAGGGGTGCCTTATCTTACTTTCCCCTGGGACGATGGGATGGACGTAGACGCAGTGGAAGCATATTATGATAAAGCAGACTTTAGCGATTGGACGCATAAATTGAGCAAAGCGCCTATGCTTAAAGCTCAGCACCCGGATTATGAGGTGTATAAAAGCGGAATTCATGCCAAACGAGGCGTGTCATGTGCTGATTGCCACATGCCTTACAAGTCTGAGGGCGGCCAAAAGTTTACCGATCACCACGTGCAGAGCCCGCTGAACAATATTTCCAACTCTTGTCAGGTTTGTCACCGCGAAGAAACGAAGGACCTGATCAGGGATGTTTATGAGCGTCAGGATAAGCTCAAGGAAAACAGGGTAAAACTTGAAGAATTGCTTGTACATGCTCACGTTGAAGCGGCTAAGGCCTGGGAGCTGGGCGCTACGGAAGACCAGATGGAAGAGGCACTTATGGATATCCGTCATGCTCAATGGCGCTGGGACTATGCCGCAGCTACACACGGAGGCTCGTTCCATGCTCCGGTAGAGATGGCCAGAATTGTATCAAGCGGCCTGATTAAGGCACAAGATGCCAGACTAAAATTATCACGAATACTGGCAGAACTGGGCCATAACAAGCCGGTACCTTATCCGGATATCGCTACAAAAGCAAAAGCGCAGGAATACATTGGCTTAGATATGGATAAACTTAATGAAGAGAAACAGCGTTTCCTCAATGAATTATATCCCGAATGGGTGAAGAAGGCCGAAGAGCGCGAAGAAGCGTGGGGTATTGAATATTATTAGTGTCGGAAAAGCACGCCATGAATTTGGATGACAGCTGTTGGCTCTATCCGGCAAGGGGTTGAGCATATTTTTTATGAAATGATGCCGGGCAACAAAGCAGAACTTGTTGCCCGGTTTGTTTTTTCAATACAGGGTGTTAATACTAAAATGATTAAATTTGCAATTCTATAAAGCTGCGGTTATGTCAGAAGTGAAAGAATGCGTTGTTCATGATGGAATTGTCTCGAAGGTAGATGCCGGCAAAGTGTATGTGAATATTGTTTCGATGTCGGCATGCGTTTCATGCCAGGCTAAAGGGCTGTGCAATATGTCCGATATTCAGGAAAAACTCATAGAGGCGGAAAAGCCCGAAGGAAAAGAACCCAGGCCGGGGGATCACGTAACCCTCGAAATGGAGGAGTCACTGGGCTCTAAAGCGGTTTTGCTGGGTTATTTTTATCCTTTTCTGCTGGTGTTGGGGGCACTGGTAGTTTTAACTTCGTCAGGGATTGATGAAGGGATAAGCGGATTGATTTCGCTGATGCTGCTCGTTCCGTATTATCTTATCCTCTATTTTTCAAAAGATAAGCTAAGAAAAAACTTCGCTTTCAGAATCCGGTAATATGAAAATACTCTTACGTTTTCTCGACAGAATTTTTTTTGCCGCCGGGGTGATATTATTCCTGCAGCTGCCTAATTTTATCGATCAATATACTCAAAGATATGGAGGATATTTTGAGGCGCAACAGGAGCAGTTGGAAAATTACAGCGATATAGCCGCTAAATATTTTGACGGCGATATAAACAGGATGGTGGACAGCTTTAAAGAAGAAGGAAACAATCCGGCTATCAAGGAGACCGGCAGGCAGCTGGAGGAAACACTTAACCGTATAGAAGAACTACGGGAGGGTCGGCAGGTTCTTGAGGAGGGAACACTATTGCGAAAAATAGGGTACATTGTTCTTCATCCCAACTGGAGGCTCTTATCAGGAACATGGAGCGCCTACAAGCCCGGCATGCCTTTCACTATGGATGCCTTACTCAGCGGGATTGCCGGCGGATTACTTTTCGGGGCGCTGTTTAGCTTGCTCCGCAAAGCGGGATTTCTCTTGTTTACACCCCAAAAAAGACACCGTACCGATTCATAATGTACTGTTAAAAGTTTCCCCTATTAAACCTTTATGCTTTTAGTACTGTCTGTTTGTTTAGCAGATAAGCAAACAAAATGGAGTAGGGTGAATTTCAAAAGCGATCTTTAAACTTAAAATAGCTGTCAGAAACCTAAAGTTAAAAGGTTTCCGGTGCTTATTGGCTTTCCCGCCAATAAAAACAGTGCTGATGCAGAGTAAGAGTTTGTCAGTGAAAATCAGGGACATTGTTCCTTTGTAGAATTTTTAGTGGGCCGGGAAACATAATTTTATAATAAATGTTAATAAATCAGGAATATAAAAAATTAGTTATGAAAAGATTTACGTTAATGATTGGTGTTGTGCTGATGATTGGAACGATGGCTTTTGGCCAGGAGGTTTCTTTCAAGCCAACAAAAGTGTCGAAAGCAGCTTACTTTGATAAGTCAGAGCCTTTGCGGGATATTGAGCCTGTGGAGCCCGGAGAGCGCGACCGCTCCTGGAAAGAGAATAAAGTGGGAAACAAATTTATTGAACCCTATTCTTTCGATAAGGATGGTGACGACGTGGTAGATCCCGTGGTGCAGCGTGCTTTAGGAAGAACCCAGGTTTTAGGGCCGATACAGAATTTTGAAGGGATGGGTAATCTTAACGGCGTTTATCCACCGGATACTGACGGCGCTGTAGGGCCTGATCACTACTTCCAGATGATCAACCTCTCTTTTAAAATTTATGATAAGCAGGGGAATACAGTTTATGGCCCTGCGGATAATTCTACTTTGTGGGACGGATTTATCGGCCCATGGACCGGCACCAACGACGGTGACCCGATTATTACTTATGACGAGATTGCCGACCGGTGGGTGGCTACGCAGTTTGCCGTGAATACCGGCAATGGTACCGACTATGAATTGGTAGCCGTTAGTACGACACCTGATCCTACAGGAGAGTATTACCGTTATGCTTTCGCGTATGATAATTTCAACGACTATCCGAAAGTTTCTGTATGGCCGGATGCTTATGTGGTTACATATAATATGTTTGGCGATTCTTATTTAGGTGCCGGCGTTGCAGCCTTTGACCGGGAAGCTATGCTGGAAGGCGATCCGGAAGCAGAACAACAGTTTTTTCAACTCTCCAGCAGCTACTATGGTATGTTGCCTGCCGAATTTGACGGAACCCCTCCTCCGGAAGGATCTCCCGCTTACCTTACGCACATGAAACGCACCGGATCAAGAGGCATTCACTTGTTTGAATTTGTTGTTGACTGGGAAACACCCTCTAACTCTTCGGTAGATTTGGTTCAAACGCTCGACCCCGGCAGTTACAGTACCTTTTCTATTGACGGTGGGGTACCGCAACCAGGAACGGATAATGTTTTAGATGACTTTGTAGGGCAGGCTATGTACCGTCTGGCCTATCGTAATTTTGGTGATCATGAGTCTATGGTGATGAATCATGGCGTAGTGGTTAACAGCAACCATGCACTCCGCTGGTATGAATTGCGTAAAGAAGGGGATGACGACTGGGAGATTCATCAGCAATCTACTTTTGCCCCCGATGATGGTTTACACCGATGGATGGGTTCCATAGCCATGAATGGGGATGGTGATATTGCCATAGGGTACTCCGTGTCTAGCGAAGATGTATATCCTTCGCTGCGTTATACCGCCCGCACCTCCGATGCCCCCCTCGGGGAGATGAACATAGGGGAAATTGAGCTGAAAGCAGGTACGGGAAGCCAAACGGGGATAAACCGTTGGGGCGATTATGCCTCCATGACCGTAGACCCTTCAGATGATGAAACATTTTGGTTTACCGGACAGTTTGTGGTTACAGGTTGGAAAACGCAGATATCTGCCTTTAACCTGCAGCCAATAGCACCTCCGGTAGTAGATGCCGGACCGGACACCATCATTTGTTCAGGCAATTTATATAACACCTCGCCGGCTTCGGCAGAGTCTGCCAGTTCATACGAATGGACTACTTCAGGCGACGGCAATTTTGTGCCTAATAATTCGGAGTTGGAAGTAAACTATCTGCGTGGTGACCAGGATATCGAAAACGGTGGCGCGTGGCTTTATGTTACAGCGTTTGGTTTTGATACGGGAATGCAAGACCAGGATTCGCTGTACCTCACAATTATGAGTGATCCTTCGGTTAATGCAGGGCCTGATACTACTATCTGCGAGGATGATTCTTACATTACGGAATCTGAAGTAGAAAATGCCTCTGAAATATTGTGGGCTACTAATGGGGATGGTACTTTTGACGATCCAACGATTGCTGATGCTACATACATCCCCGGGGAAGAAGATATTGCAAACGGGCAGGTGGAATTGAATGTATCGGTTATCCCTATTGCACCATGTGAGGGTACCGACGAAGATCAAATCGTGCTCTCTTTTGAGATTTGCAGCGATATTGATGATCTTGAAAACATAGAATCGATAGCAGTATACCCGAATCCTTCGAAAGGAGTAATCAATGTAGCGATGGAAGGAGTGAAATCAAACCAGGCTGTTATTGAAGTCACAAATACTGCCGGAGTAACGGTCTATAATAATCAAATTGATGTTCGTGGAGATCGCGTGGATCACCAGATTGATCTTACTGATCAGCCGGAAGGTATCTATCTGGTTAAAACTACTGTAAACAATGAAACCGTAACACGTAAAGTCATTGTAAGATAGCCCTTTCATCATTGGACGAAAATATATTTATTACTACGATATGAAAAAGCCGGGGCTACCCGGCTTTTTTTATGAAACTCATTCTAAATTACTGATGCTTACCTAATTTATAAAGATTCCAAATTGATTTAAAAACAATCTGTAAATCAAATTATTACCTCTTTATGTGAGTTCGACTTGGGTTGATGCTATTTATTAATGTAATGATATTCAGGCTTATAGATGCTTCTCTCGTTGCGGCGGCGCGGTTTATAACTTTATTTTTTGTTCTTACATTTGTCCAGCAATAAATTCATTAATTCCAAGCGATTGGATTAATTAAAAAAGGGAATTATAGTGGATGCAATAATAATTTACGCCGTTGTTTCTCTGGCTGGAATAGGAACCGGAGCAGCCATCATCCTGTATTTTGTAGCTCAGAAATTTAAAGTTATTGAAGATCCGCGGATTGATGAGGTAGAGGAGGCGCTACCCTCCGCCAATTGCGGTGGGTGCGGATATGCCGGATGCCGGGCTTTTGCCGAAGCCATCGTCAGGAACGAATCTCTCGAGGGAATGAATTGCCCTGTGGGCGGCAATGATATGATGAAAGAAATCGCCGATTTATTGGGTCTGGAAGCCCAGGAAGCGGAAGAGCAAATAGCAGTGGTGCGGTGCAACGGCTCAAGAGCACACGCCCCGAAAAAGGTGGATTATGATAGCCTGACCTCCTGTGAGTTTGCTCATGCCTTGTCTTCAGGAGAGAGCGGATGCCCTAACGGATGTCTTGGTTTGGGCGACTGTGTGGAGTCTTGTGATTTTGATGCCATACATATGAACGCCGAAACAGGGCTGCCGGAAGTTAATGATAAGTGTGTGGCTTGTGGTGCCTGCGTGGACGCCTGTCCGCGTGATATTATTGAGCTGCGTCCCAAAGGCAAAAAAGAGAAGCGGGTTTTTATCTCCTGCGTAAATACCGAAAAAGGCGGGCCGGCCAAAAAGAACTGCTCTGTAGCCTGTATCGGATGCGGTCTCTGTGTTACAGCATGTCCTTTTGATGCTATCTCGCTGGAAAATAACCTGGCATACATCGATCCGCAAAAGTGCAAAGTGTGCCGCTTATGCGTCCCGATATGCCCTACAGGCGCCATTATAGAGGATAATTTCCCCGAAATGTCGGATAAACTGGCAGAAAAAGCAAAAGAGAACCTGGAGAAGCAAAAAGCTAAAAAGAAAGAAGCGGCGAAAGCTGCTGCAGAAAAGAAAAAAGCGAAGGCTGAGGGCGTAACCACTGCCGGCGAAAAGACAGCTTCTGATCAGGAAAAAGGAGAGGATGCCACCAGTAGCAAAGCTTCGTCCGGAAAACCTGCCGGCGATAATCCGTCGAAGAAAGAGAGCAACGATTCGTCGGGGAGTGGGGAAAAAAAGTAGTGATTTAAAATGATTGTATCATGAAAAGAGTAAAAACATTTGTTCTGGGAGGTGTTCATCCTCCGGAAAATAAAATATCTGCCGGTAGCCCTGTCGAAGAGCTGCCGCTACCCAAAACAGTATCTGTTCCGCTGGCCCAAAACCTTGGGGCTCCTTCTAAAGCCATTGTCAAACGTGGCGATGAGGTGAAAGCCGGGCAGCTGATAGGCCAGGGGGAAGCTTTTATCTCAGCCAATGTGCATTCGCCGGTGTCAGGAAAAGTGAAGAAAATTGACGACGTGATGGATGCCTCCGGATACAAGCGCCCTGCTGTGATTATTGATGTGGAAGGAGATACGTGGATGGAAGACATCGATACCAGCAAAACCCTTAAGAAAGACATTACGCTCAATACAAAAGAGATTATTGAGAAGATGAAGGAGAAAGGGGTCGTAGGAATGGGCGGAGCCACGTTTCCATCGCATGTTAAATTGATGATTCCGGAAGGGAAAACGGCAGAGTACCTTATTATCAACGGTGTGGAGTGCGAGCCCTACCTTACGGCAGACCACCGTGTTATGCTGGAGCGCTCTGAAGAACTGATGGTAGGCATAGAGATTCTTAAAAGAGGACTGGGTGTTAAAAAGGCCATTATCGGTATCGAAAATAACAAACCTGATGCCATCGAAAAACTACAGGCATTGGCAGCAGATTATGAAAGCATAGAAGTGCAGTCGCTTAAGGTAAAGTATCCGCAGGGAGGAGAGAAACAGCTTATCAAAGCGCTGCTTAATCGCGAAGTGCCTTCCGGGAAGTTGCCTATAGAAGTAGGATGTGTGGTGAATAACGTGGGAACGGCCCTGGCCGTTTATGAGGCTGTTCAAAAGAATAAGCCCTTAACAGGTCGCGTGGTTACTGTAACGGGAAAAAATGTATCCAAGCCGTCTAATTTCTTTGTCCGCATTGGCACCCCGGTGCAGATGCTTATAGATAAAGCAGGAGGATTGCCCGGCGATGCTGCCAAAGTGGTCAACGGGGGACCTATGATGGGTAAAGCGCTCATCTCTACAGATATTCCCGTGGTAAAAGGCACTTCAGGAATTCTTATTTTTGATCAGAAAGAGGCCAGAAGGATGCCGGAAGATACATGTATCCGGTGCGGAAAATGTATCTCAGCATGCCCCATGGGCTTGGAACCATTCCTGCTGGCGCAGTACGGTCAGAAAAAGATGTGGGAAAAAGCAGAAAAAGATTTGGTGATGGATTGTATTGAATGCGGGTCGTGTCATTATACCTGCCCATCGGGAAGGCCCTTGCTCGATGCTATCAGGCTGGCTAAAAACAATGTGGGGCAAATGATAAGAAACAGAAGAAACTAATCAGAAATATGAAACAGTTTGTTATATCGGGTTCTCCGCATGTGCACCAGGATTTAACGGTACCTAAGTTGATGTATGGCGTGGTAATCGCCATGATACCGGCCATGATCGTATCGTTTTATATGTTTGGGCTTGGCGCTGCCCGGGTATTCCTCATTACAATATTGTCGTGTTTGTTTTTTGAGTATGTCATTCAGCGGTATCTGATTAAAGGCCCTTTAACTATCAACGATGGTTCAGCGCTGGTAACCGCCGTGCTGCTTGCCTTTAACGTCCCTTCCAGTATCCCCTGGTGGATGTTGGTGGTAGGGTCGCTGGTGGCCGTGGGTATGGGTAAGATGTCCTTCGGTGGACTAGGAAAAAACCCTTTCAATCCGGCGCTGGTAGGACGTGTTTTTATGCTGATAAGTTTTCCTGTGGCCATGACTACCTGGCCCAAGCCTATCGTATCACGTAGTTATTTCTCTTTTGCAGGATTGGATGATAAAGTACTCGACACAATTACAGGGCCCACGCCGCTGGCTGTATTACAGGAAGAGGGTGCAGGTGCTGTATCCACCAACATGCAATTGTTGTTAGGACAAATGGGAGGATCGCTGGGAGAGATTTCAGCCATAGCCCTGCTGCTGGGAGGATTATATATGTTGTTTAAAAAAATTATTACCTGGCATATCCCGGTGGCATATTTTGGCTCGGCATTTATCCTTGCAGGGATACTGTGGCTTGCCGACCCTTCCCAATACGCCGACCCGCTGTTTCATATGGTAACGGGGGGGATGATGTTAGGAGTCTTCTATATGGCTACCGACTATGTTTCATCGCCGGTCTCTGCCAAAGGGCAACTTATTTTTGGCGTGGGAGCAGGAGTGCTTACCATCCTGATAAGAGTATTTGGGGCATACCCGGAAGGGGTCTCTTTTGCTATCCTTATCATGAATGCTTTTACCCCGTTAATCAACAGCCAGATCAAGCCGGCACGGTTCGGACATAAATCTGTTAAAGCATAAACTAATCGAAAAAGTAATTAGCGATGAGTAAAAAGAAAAAACCTGAATCCAATTTCCCCAACATGATACTAACCTTGCTGTTAGTAGCCTCTATTGCAGGATTGGCTTTAGGAGGGGTATATGTGGTTACGAAAGAACCCATTGCCAAAGCTAAGCTTGCCAAGCTTAACAATGCGCTGAGCCAGGTGCTCCCGGAGTTTGATACCACCAGGACACACCAGGTGACCCCGCCTAACGGGCAAGAGCCGCTGACTTTTTATGTAGCTTATAAAGGCGACCAAAGAGTGGGTACGGCCGTGGAAACCTATACCAATAAAGGATATAGTGGGAAAATTGAGGTTATGGTAGGGTTTAGCCCAGATATGAAGATATTAAACACCGCCGTGTTGAAGCATGCCGAAACACCCGGGCTGGGAGATAAGATGACCAAGGCAAAATCAGACTGGAGCAACCAGTTTAAGGGTAAAAATCCGGAGAACTTTCAGCTTAGCGTAACAAAAGATGGTGGTGATGTGGATGCGATCACTGCCGCAACCATCAGTAGTCGCGCTTTTTGCGATGCTGTGGAGCGTGCTTACAAAACATATAAAGAAGGAGGCCAGCAATGAGTCAATGGAAGAATTTCTCTAAAGGGTTTGTCAAGGATAATCCTGTCTTTGTACAGTTATTAGGATTATGCCCTGCATTAGGGGTGACAACAACAGCCATTAACGGCATGGGGATGGGCCTGGCAACCCTGTTTGTGCTTACGATGAGCAACCTGGTGGTTACGCTTATCAAAAGTTTTATTCCTGATAAAGTGCGCATTCCTTCCTTTATTGTAATTATCGCTTCATTTGTAACCATTGTGGAGTTGGTGATGGAAGGGTTTATGCCGGCACTGTTTGAGCAGCTGGGGCTGTTTATTCCACTCATCGTAGTAAACTGCCTTGTTTTGGGGCGGGCGGAAGCCTTTGCTTCGAAAAATACTTTTCTAACGTCAGTACTTGATGGAATAGGTATGGGACTGGGATTTACCTTTGCCCTCACCATGTTGGGAGGGGTAAGAGAGATATTAGGCAGCGGAGCTATTTTTGGCTTCGACCTGGTGCAGGGTGATGGTATGTTGGTGTTTGTGCTGGCTCCCGGCGCGTTTATCGGGCTGGCATACCTTATCGCCATCATGAATAAGTTGAACAAAGCTTCGTAATAGAAAAAATACTGCGTTATGGACTATATTTTTATCATCATTACTGCCATTTTCGTTAATAACATTGTCCTCGCCCAGTTTTTGGGGTTATGTCCTTTTTTAGGGGTCTCCGGAAAGGTGTCCACCTCTTTAGGGATGGGTGGTGCCGTGATGTTTGTAATGACTCTGGCCACCATTGTTACATGGCTCGTATACAATTACATCCTGATACCATTCAGCCTGGAGTTTCTGCAAACCATCAGTTTTATCCTGGTGATTGCTTCGCTGGTGCAGATGGTGGAGATCATCCTGAAAAAGGTTAGTCCGCCTCTCTACCAGGCGCTGGGGATTTTTCTTCCGCTAATCACTACTAACTGTGCGGTATTAGGGGTTGCTATCCTTACCATGCAAAATGATTATAACCTGATGGAAGGGGTGGTATTCGCTATCGCTAACGCCATAGGATTTAGTTTGGCTTTGGTATTGTTATCCAGCATACGCGAACACCTCGACCTTATGGATGTGCCTAAAGGCATGCGCGGGGTGCCTGCAGCCCTGCTGGTGGCAGGAATACTTGCCCTCTCCTTTATGGGGTTTGCCGGACTGGTATAAGCAAAATAGAATATTTATTTTTCCCCTGCTTCAGCGAATTTTTTTTCGGAGCAGGGGTTTTTATTACCTTTGAGCACACTTAATAAGAGAATTATGGAGATGGACGTTATCCTTGACTTGAATGGGGTGTCGGTATATCAGGGTGATTTCCTGGTGCTTAAAGAGGTGGACATTACCATCCGCAAAGGAGAATTTGTTTACCTCATAGGCAAAACAGGTACCGGCAAAAGCAGCCTGTTAAAAACTATCTATGGTGAGCTTCCTGTAAAGCAGGGTTCTGCATACGTTTCGGGATATGACCTTACACGTATCAGGAGGAAGCAAATCCCTTTTTTAAGACGCTCCATAGGTATTGTTTTTCAGGATTTTCAGCTGTTGACAGACCGGACAGTGCATGAGAATCTTTTGTTCGTGCTGAAAGCCACAGGGTGGAAGAAGAAAGATCAAATGAATGACCGGATTACGGATGTGCTCGATAAAGTGGGTCTTGCCACGAAAGGATTTAAAATGCCCCACCAGTTGTCCGGCGGAGAGCAGCAGCGCATTGTAATAGCACGTGCCCTGCTAAACGACCCCGACATGATTTTAGCCGATGAACCTACCGGAAATCTCGATCCTGACACCTCTGAAGGCATTATGCAACTGTTATTTGATATCTCTGCCACCGGAAGAGCCGTGCTCATGGCTACACACGATTATTCCCTTTTCTACCGTTATCCGGCACGTACGCTCAAGTGCGAAGATGTGAAGGTAAAGCATAGCGAACACCAGTCAGGGAAATAGATGCTGTATAGCTGATTATTTTGGCTCAGCTCTGAATAACGGTTGTTTTATATAACAAGAAGGTAACAGGGGTTTTATCACCAGCTTATCAATTCCCGCTAAATCAATTCGCTTATAATGAGCGAAATGAAAAAGAGTAACATGAGCGTTCAACCATTCCTGCAGGAGGTGTCATTGGTAATGACAAGTCCAATCGGCACGCGTCACAGACGCGCGCCAGCTTAGGCGTTTGTTCATAGACGCACGCCAACTTTCGTTTTGCCGGGGCTGGCGCGCGATTGTATCACGTGCCGACTACATTTCGCGTTTGTAACGCGGCCACTGAAAGCCATCTGCCTACTAAGATTAAAGAGGCCGCCGAATAACGTTTTTCTGTAGAGGTACTGGTTTAGAAAGCCATTAAAAACCTCCGGTTATCAAAATAATTTATCTGTAGCTTTTTAGCCCGGGAATAAGATTTCCCTGTTATTGAATTCTTTGAAGAAAACTATCAAAGCGCCTGGCTATCAAAAACCTTATTCCTCACCGCCAAACCTTAGTAGCAAAAATATCCCACCCCTCCCCCCAGACCTTATTAGCTTATTATCCAGGCCGGCTATTGGGATGAGGGGGAGAAAGCCTGTATCCGAATCACCAGGCTTTTCATGCGGCTTGCCCCTTTCCGTTTACCCAGAAAATCTCCAGCGAACCGATGCCAGAGGCATCACATGTCTATAGAAAAAACTTATAGAGGTCATTAGATAACTGCATATTCAATGATCTTGATTGATTTCCGGAAATTAGATGCTTCCCTTCGATGCTCCGTTTCACTTTGCATCTCCGGTCAGCATGACGTTGTTTTTGGGGTGTAC
>Ga0307967_1000098_pt1 | contig 58850 bp, 53 predicted proteins | sample OrgLakmetagen648_FD_201828 | JGI IMG/M metagenome (GOLD analysis project Ga0307967, IMG submission 201828) | Saline water microbial communities from Organic Lake, Antarctica - #648 | ecosystem: Environmental > Aquatic > Non-marine Saline and Alkaline > Saline | place: Antarctica: Organic Lake... | reverse complement strand
GCCTGTGAAGTGAACGGTGCGGTAATGCCGTCAGCAACAGGAACCCACCGAAGCGACTCAAGGATGGCTCAATGCCACGCCTGAGCGCAGTAGGAATCCCCGTCCTTCAGGGCGGGGAGGATGTCAAATAATTGGTCGTTTTATGTTTTGGCGAGCCTATGTCACTGAACCATCGAAACGAGGCCCTGGGTTTGCGATGTCGATACTTTCCGCTGTTGCACTTATCGCCCTGGCGCTACTGGGTATTGTCTTGTCGCTTTTGGGAATTAGAGCCTCATAGAGCCAGTAGGCAGGCCTGACACTTTTTGACACAGCAAAATATCAGCTAAGTCGGGGTGGCAGATTTACATAAAGACACACGCTGTTCTTCGCTTATAAATGTTGAAGAATCTTGTTTAGTAGCTATTCTCATTTAATATGCATAGCGGCGAGTCACCCTAAAGGTCGTTCAAAAAAGGTTGTTCAAACTCGGTTCTTTTGACACCCCGGTGTGCCCGCCCAGACAGTGATCAGACCGATCATCCACCCCGCTGAGGTGGATGATTGAAGAGTTTTGGCCTGCTAGGGTCTGCCACATCAGAATCAGTGAAAGGGGAAAACCGACTATTAGGATTCACAAACACATCGCGTGGCGTCGAAGGAAACAATAAAGAAATGCCAGAGAAAAACTACCCGAACCACGGCGCCGTGGCGCGCTCCCCCGGAACCTGCGCCGTTATCGTCAATCAACTCAGTTGGGTGATCATCGTCATCGGTACGCTGGTGTTGGTTTCCTGGGTTTTGGATTTCGAGGTGGGGAAACGCGTACTGATCACCTACCAGTCAATGAAGTCCAGCACCGCACTGTGCTTCATCGCCTGCGGCATTATTCTGAGGCGCAAGGCGCCTGCTGCGGCTTCCGCCAGCGATTCGGTCTCTGCGCTGCTGGTTTTGTTCATCCTGGTGGTATCGGGTCTCACACTTTTCCAATATGCCTCCGGTTGGTCCCTGGGTATCGATAATCTGTTGGTTTTGGACAGGGCGACGGCTCCAGCGAACTGGCCCGGGCGGATGTCGGGGGCCACAGCATTGTGTTTCAGCCTGATTGGTTTAGGTTGGCTGGTCCATCTAATGGCGATACGCCACGCCACGCTGATACTGCAACTCCTCGCTCTGGCAGTGACCATTATCAGCGGTGCTGCGCTGATCGGCTATTTGTTTGGCGTAGAGCAGTTCAGGTTGCCTGTCTACTCGACCATGGCCCTGCACACGGCTGTGCTGTTCGTACTCTGCGGCCTGAGCATGCTTCTAGTCCGGCCCGGAGAAGGCCTGATGAGCTCGGCTACGAGTCATTACCTGGGTGGCCGTTCGCTGCGGCGCCTGCTTCCGTTCATTGTTGTGACGCCACTCCTGATGAGCTGGCTGAGCATGCAGGGCGTGGTAGCAAGCTACTATTCCGAGGCATTCGGCTTCGCACTGAGCAGTCTGTTCAGCATCCTGGTGCTGGGGTTTGTTGGCTGGCTCGGCGCCGACGCGCTCAACTGCGAAGAAGAACGCTTCCGCTCCACCATCGACTCTTCCCCCGTGGCCACGATCATGATTGACAAGAACGGCGTCATCAAGATGGCCAACCGTCTCGCGCACTCAGTGTTTCGCTACTCAGACGGACATTTGGTGGGCCTGCCTGTAGAGCACCTGGTACCCGATCAGTTTCGTCAGGGTCACAAGGGTTACCGCACCGAGTACATGCATCACCCAATACAAAGATCAATGGGGAAAGGTCGTGAGCTGTTCGCGCTGCGCCAGGACGGCACCGAATTCCGGGCCGAGATCGCGCTGAACCCTGTCCAGACAGCCGATGGTCGCTTCGTTATGGCAGCGATTGTGGATATCACCGAGCGCGTGGAGGCTGAGCAGAAAATACTGCGCCTCAACCGTATTCATAAAGTGTTGAGCGGTATCAACACCCTTATCGTGCGCGCCCAGAGCCGCGATGCCTTGTGCGAGCAGGCTACGCGCATCACGGTGATAGAAGGCGAGTTGCCCGCGGCGCTGGTGGTGCAGCACGATAGGGAGTCGGGGCGGTGCGAGATCCTGCACGCGCACGCGGCCGAAAAAGAGCTAGCAGCTCGACCGTTGAGTGATTATGAAAGGGATGCAATACAAGAATGCCTGCAGCAGCATCGCGTCATCGTGCGTAACGATCTGCCCGAGAATCCTGGAAACACAGGCCTGGCCGAACTCGGGGTGCGGGCTCTGGCAGCTTTCCCGCTTACTTCGCAGGACCACTCCCTGGGCACGGTCTTTTTGCTCTATCGGCGCGAGTCGTTTTCGTTCGATCAGCCTGAAATGGCTCTTCTTCAGGAGGTGGCCGGTGATATTTCATTTGCGATCGGCAACCTGGAGAAGAGTCAGCAGCTCGATTATCTGATGCATTTCGACAACGTTACGAATCTGCCAAATCGCCTGCTACTGATCGACCGGCTTCAACAGGCCCTGTTTCAGGCTGATAACGATCAGAATATCGTCAGCATCCTGTACATCGACATCGACCGCTTTAAACAGGTCAATGATAGCTTCGGACATACCGGTGGCGACGATGTGCTCAGACAGGTGGCGAAGCGAATCAGCTCATGCATGGGCAAGGCCGATACAGTATCCCGCTGGGCGGGTGATGAATTTATTGTCCTGCTACCAGGCCAGAGCGCTGGGTATGCCATCGGGATCGCCAGCTCCATTAGTGGTGCGCTGCACTCAGTCATCGAACTGGATGGTGATCAGGAATTGTTCGTCTCGTGCAGCATTGGCATCGCAGAGTACCCGCACGAAGGCAGGGACATGGATGCACTGATCAACAGTGCGAGAAGCGCGATGTCGGTCATCAAGGAACAAGGGGGCAATGATTACCGGCATTTCGTTCCAGCAAGCGACCAGACATCCGATGATGGGCTGGCGCTGGAAGCATCATTGAGACATGCATTGGGGCAGGGGCAGTTTCAGCTGCACTACCAACCCCAGATCGATATTGTCTCCCGGCAGTTAGTGGGGCTGGAGGCCCTCTTGCGCTGGCTGCATCCCACGCAGGGCATGATCGCCCCGGACCGATTCATTCCGGTGGCCGAAAAGACCGGGCTGATTATACCCATCGGCGAATGGGTGCTACGCGAGGCTTGCCGACAAGGCGCTACCCAGCCGGGGCTTAAAGTGGCGGTCAACCTCTCCGCCCGGCAGTTCCACCAGGAAGACCTGGTCGCCATGATTCGTCAGATTCTGGACGAAACCGGTATGGCGCCGGCCGACCTGGAACTGGAGATCACTGAAAGCGCCCTGATCTACGATGTTGAATTGGCCATTGAAACGATGCAACAGTTCAATGAGCTGGGTGTAAGCATTTCTCTGGACGATTTCGGCACAGGCTATTCCAGCCTGAGTTACCTGAAGCGCTTCCCCATCAACATGCTCAAGATCGATAAATCGTTCATTGACGAAGTGACAACAGATCCGGGCAGCAAGGTGATCGTTAAAACCATCATTGTTATGGCTCACAGTCTGGGACTCAAGGTCATCGCCGAAGGCGTGGAAACTGAAGAGCAGCTGGCGATGCTGCGCGAACACAAGTGCGACCAGATTCAGGGGTATCTCATTGCACGGCCGCTGCCATTCCAGGAGGCGATCGACACAATACGGCCCTTATAGCAGGGGTTCATAGCTACTCATCTGCGCGCACCATGAATGATGGTCTTATCCGGAATTGTTAAGGCGGGAGTCTATAATGCCCGCTCAGAGGTTCCCAAGTCGTCATAACGCCAATAGTCGTCTAATATCAGCAGTCATCTGATCGGTCGGCTGGTTGTTCTTAATTAGCACGCGCGCCTGGCCCTCCCGGTCGAACCCATAGATGGCGGCACTGTGAGAGACAGCGTAGTATCCATTTTCATCCGGGTCACCGTAACCGTAGGTTGTGCGGTAACGCTTGGCCAAATCCCGTAACTGTGATTCGGTGCCAGTCATGCCGATGAACTGGGGCCCAAAAAAGCCAGTGTAGTCGGCCAGTTTTTCGGGGGTATCCCGTTGCGGGTCGACGCTGACAAAAAGCACCCGAAGCTCATCTTGTTGATCTTCCGGCAGGGCGGCGATGGCCTGATGGATGGCCTGCAAGGTGCCAGGGCAGATATCCGGACACTGGATCCAGCCGAAAAATAGCAGCAGGGGTTCACCAGTCAGGTCATCGGCCGTGACGGCCTCATCCTTCTGGGAGGTCAGTTCAAACGACAGGTCGGGCATGATACCGGTGATGTCGGTACCAGCCCAGTCGATGTCCGAACCGGCGCAACCGGCCAATAACAGGGCGCACAGGGCCGCTGCCAAAAAACGTAGAATCACAGGGTGTCTCCTTGTAGCGATCCGCGACGGACGGCTTGTTCGTCTTCGCTGTCGGGTCGGTTATCGTTATGCAACAGATGGCGAAGAACAATCACCATGGCCAGCACACCCATCATGCCGGGTGGGATCCAGGTCAGAACGCCGCCCAGCAACTGATCGTTCAGCGGATCGATCGGCCAGGCGCGACCACAGACTTCATAAACGTCGTAGAGGATAGTTTTGCTGGTCGCGATGTAGGCACCTAACACCAATTGCGGCATAGTGACGACCCAGATCAGCAGGGCGCGTCTGCCAAAACACCAGGTGCCGGCTTCACGTGGTGGCCTTGGGTCGAGCATCATCCACCAGAACAGCAGGCCGTCGAGCCACATACTCCAGTTCATCAGTAGATAGCGCGGTTCGCTGAGCATGGCGTAGAAATGCACCTCGGGCTGCAGCCAGAAAAAAATCAGGCCGACAAACAGTGCGGCGGCGACCGGCGGAAACTGCAACACCCGATAGGTCCACCGAACGGGGGCGCTCGCCAGTATGCGAGCCAGAGCGGATTTGGTCCGGCCTTCCGGTACACCGGCACAGAGAATGCGCCAGGGGTTGGACAGGGCAATGAGTAAAGGGGCAATGTGGTGCAGCGCCAGATGCTGGGCGCGATGCAGGAAGAACATGAACTGGGCGTAGTAATCGAACTGGGTGTGCATCACGCTGTAGGCCAGCAGCAATCCCAGCCAAAAAGTTACCTGGCGCCACCAGGCGATGCGCTCGCCGCGGGCGGCCAGCACCCGGATACCGCGACCGTAACTGAGCGCTGCGAGTCCGAAGAACAAAACGGCCAGCCAGGAGAAGCGATAGGGCAGCAGAGCCGATGCCAGCTCAGCCAAATCCATAGTATATCCTTACTGAAAATTTTGAATTAGTATACTGACTCCTGTTAGATTCTCTACCAAAGCTCCCCGGAAAGTTCATCACTGGGTGTCAATCGCCGGGAACGGTGGCTCTCGTTTGGTGGGCCGCTATCTGACTGCGTTGACTTGATCCTGCTTTACCTGCCCCGATTTTTTAAAAAATGGTCTACAAGGACAATCACTGTCTGACGGCTGGTGTCATCACCGGACACTGTGAGAACTTTTGCCTATTTACCGCAAGGGCTCTGGTCTATGTCCCAAGGGCTCCGGGTATTCAGCCGGTACTGCAACTTCATGCAAAAGCCTACCGTTGGTGACTTTAAAACTGACCCTTCTGGGGTGGTTGATTGAAACCAGGTACTCGACAGGCCTGCCGGTTGTATCATAGATCACACCCCGATAAACCAGGCCTTCTGTACCGGCTTTTGTTCCCAGCAAGCCAACCTCTTCATCTGTCATGGGCATGGTTCTGATCGAGCCATTGTCGGCCCCTAGTACGATGCCATAACGCTGGGTTAGCAGTTGATAAAGCGAGCGTCCTTCCACCAGATCTGCGGCCACCAGCCCGGGCACCCGCTCGGCCGGAATATGGCTTGTTTCCAGACAAAATGGCTGACCATTGGCCAGTCGCTGGCGACGGATAATCAACAAGGGACTGCCTTCCTTTATTTTCAGCATTCTTGCCGTCTGTTTGCTCGCATATGACTGCTCAAAAAATAGCAGTTTACTGCCCGGCCTGGCTCCGTTCAGTTCAGTGATTTTGGTTATGCCATGAGTAATTGGTTGGGTCAGTGGGCGTTCTATAGTCGGGCTGGTGATAAAGGTTCCGAGATTGGGGCGCCGTTCGAGTCGGCCTTCGTCGATCAGAAGGTCAATGGCTTTGCGTAATGTCATACGGCTTACACCCAAGGTTTTTGCCAGTGTGCGCTCGGCTGGCAACTGAGCGCCATGATCGTAATCGGGTCTTTCGAGCAAACCCAGCAACGCCTGGTAAGCGGCCTGGTTGGGGCGCTGTCTGATTTCGGCTTTACTCATGAAACAGTCTCATATTAAACCATTGGTCTAAATAATAGGGTGAACTGATGATTACATCAAGCAATCCCGTTTCCGGATTATCAGTCAAAAATGAGCTAAATATTACCGATATAAGAGCATTTATGTCTTTATCTATTCAGCTTTGTGGTGCTGCCCTTGACTAGACCATTTATAAAATATTTCGGATTATGGTCTTTTTCCGTTTGTTGTATGGTTTTTCCTGGTATAGCTTTTCAGTGTGACAAGTCGGATAAGATGCCTGGTAAAGAGGACACCATGTCGATTCAATTTCAAAAAGAACATTTTGTTCAATCTCTGGCAGAGTCTGCCAGGCAGGTTGAAGGTGCGGTCGAATACGGCCGTTCACTGGCACCGCAGGTTGACCGGATTTATTTCATCAGCTGTGGTGCTCCTAACCGGATTATGCAGGGTTTGCAGTACTGGCTTGAGCATTTCAGCAACAGTCTTGAAGTCCGCCGCTATTTCCCAGCCGAGTTCATGCAAATGGCGCCACCGCGCCTGGATGAGAGAACCCTTGTAGTCATGGCTTCAAAGTCCGGTACTACACCTGAGACGGTGCAACTAGCCCGGTATCTGGCGGATCGCCCCTGTTTGAAAGTGGCGGTAACGCAAACAGCGGACCTGCCACTGGCCAAAGCCATCAAACATACCTTCCTGCTTGGTCCTACTGAAGAAGCTTATTTCGGCTGTTTTATGGTGTTGCAGGCTCTGATCGGTGGTTTGATGGCGGCCAAAGACGGTTGGCCTTATGAATCGGATCTTATTGCTTCGCTCGAGCATTTACCTGAAGCCCTGGCTGATGCGGCTATCGAGCAAGACGATCGGGGCCGGCAGATCGCTCACGCCATCAAAGATGACAAAGTGATTTACCACCTCGCGTCCGGCCCGATGTACACAGCCGCCTATGTATTGGGGGTCTGTATTTTGGCTGAGAGCCAATGGTTACACAGTATTCCTGTTGAAGCGGCTGAGTTTTTCCACGGGCCTTTTGAGTCCTTTGATGATTCAACGCCGGCGTTGCTCTATTTGGGTGAAGATCCGAGTCGTCCTCAAATGGAACGTGTCGTTGATTTCTGCAGACGCTTTGTCGGGCGTGCCGAGGTATACGACGCGCGTGATTTTGCGATGCAGGGGATTGCCCATTCCATGCGAGCCATGCTGGCGCCCTACATTGTCGGCTTTGCGGCCGAGCGGATTGCTGTACACCTGGCTGAATTGAACGATCAGCCACTGACTACACGTCGTTATATGTGGAAGCTGGAGTATTAATATGCTCAAGGTGCTGGGCCTTGGTGATAACACCGTTGACGTCTATCTGGACCAGGGTCAGGGTTTCCCCGGTGGTAATGCCGTGAATGTGTCGGTGTTTTGCAGTCGACAGAATGCCGAAGCGGCCTATATGGGCGTTTTTGGTTCGGATTCGTTGGGAGAGCGCCTGATCGATAGCTTGAACAAAGAGGCAGTGGATACGTCTTTATGTCAGGTAATGGAGGGGCCCAATGCCTGGGCTTGTGTTCAGCACTGCGATGGCGACCGGCATTTTCTTGGCAGTGATCCGGGTGTTTGCAAACAGCTGAGCTTATCGACGGAACAAATAAAGCACCTGGCTGATTACGACCTTGTCCATACCAGTTCATACAGCGGTATGGACACATACCTGAAGTCGATTCGCGAAAACTGTACAACGCTTTCTTATGACCTTTCCGATGACTGGGCCGATGAGCAGTTTCGCAATGTCTGTTCTCAGGTCGACCTGGTCTTTTTATCGGCTAATGATCGAACGGAGGAGGAATGTCGGGCTCTGGCAGAGAGATGCAGTCAGTGCGGGGCAGAGCATATTGTGATCACCCGCAGTAACCAGGGGGCGCTTGCCTATGTCGCCGGTGAATTCTACTGGCAGGAAGTCATTCAGACAGAAGTGAAGGACACCATGGGCGCAGGTGATGGCTTTATTGCCGCCTATCTGATCGCCTGGTCCTCGGCCCAACCAACCCAGGTATGTCTGGCCCAGGGAGCTGAATATGCTGATCTGGTATGCCGTCAACAGGGTGCATTTGGGTATGGTTTTTCTATCGCAGACGATTTTCACGATGCTTTGAAGGCAAAGTTTCAGTCAGTACCAACAGGCTTTACCAATCCGACAGAGGAGAACGATGATGAGATATAATAAGTCCGCAATGTTAATTGGATTGATATGTTCAGCAGCAATGTCAACCGTCACCTTTGCTGAGACACTGAGCTTTGGTGTCGATGCCAACTACCCACCTTTCGAATACAAGAATCCGGATGGCAGTCTGGGAGGTTTTGATATCGATCTGGGTGAGGCCATCTGTGATCAAATGGCCGTTGAATGCGTCTGGGTGGAAAGCAATTTTGACGGAATCATCCCCGCACTTAAAGTGCAAAAATTTGATGCGATTCTGTCAGCTTTGTCTATCACCGAACAGCGCAAAGAGGAGATTTCGTTCAGTGACATGTTGTACAACACGCCCGGGTTTCTTGTGGCAGAGAAGGGTTCAACTCTGACCGATAAGCCTGAGAACCTCGCTGGAAATACCGTTGGTGTTATCCAGGGTTCCGTTTTTGAAACCTATGCCAATCAATACTGGCGTACCGAAGGTGTTAGCGTGACCTCTTACGAGAGCTCCGAGCAGGCATTCACCGATTTGGTTTTCGGTCGGCTAGACGCTGTTCTTGATGATGGTGTTGTAATACAGCAATCCTTTTTGGATAAACCTCAGGGTGCCGGGTTCGAGTTGGTCGGTGACCGTGTGTTTGATGAAGCTATTTTTGGTCCTGGAACCGGGATCGGGTTACGTAAGGAAAGCAATGAACTGAGACAGAAAATCAATAGTGCCATTGCTGCTATACGTGCCAATGGAACCTATGATGAACTGGCGGCAAAGTACTTTGATTTTGATGTCTACGGTCAGTACTGATATCAATTGAAGTGAGCTGGGTCAGGAGGATCGGGACATGTTGAAAGGCTACGGTGGTCTAATTCTGGATGGAACGCTGACGACTATTAGCCTTGCGTTACTGTCGGTTGTGATTGCTATAGTGATCGGTTTGGCTGTAGCCGGTATCAAGTTGTTTGGTCCTGCTTTTGGTCGTGTCCTTGCCGATGTCTACACGACGTTTATTCGTGGCGTTCCCGATCTGGTTCTGATGCTGCTGATTTTTTTCGGCCTGCAAAGCCTGCTGAATCAAGTCACTGCATTCTTTAACATAGAAATTATAACGATCGATCCTTTTGTTGCTGGTGTGGCAACTTTAGGCTTCATTTATGGTGCCTACTTTGCCGAGACCTTTCGTGGTGCGTTTATGATGGTACCCAAAGGGCAGCTGGAATCGGGCCTGGCGTTTGGGCTGAGCCCGGGTCAGGTGTTTCGATTGATTCTTTTTCCACAAATGATGCGCCATGCTCTACCGGGCATTGGCAACAACTGGCAGATTACATTAAAAGCTACGGCTTTGGTCTCGATTATTGGTTTGTCTGATCTTGTAAGAGCAGCCCAGGTGGCTGGCAAAGCGACCTATGATTTCTTTACTTTCTCATTGCTGGCGGCAGCCATCTATCTTGTTTTAACTACCCTTTCCAATATTCTATTGAGTTATCTGGAACGCCGCTATACTGCGGGTGTCAGACAGACTGCATTATGATTGATATCTTTACTGAATATGGAAAGGCCTTTCTGTATACAGATGGCTACCAGTTTACAGGTGTTGCAGTCACGCTGTATCTGCTGGTAATTACACTGATACTGGGGTTCATCTTTTCTCTGTTTCTGGCCATTGGCCGGTTGTCCAGGAACCGGTTTATTTCACTGCCCATCTGGCTGTTTTCATATGTATTCCGGGGCACACCTTTCTATATTCAGCTTTTGGTGATTTATACTGGGATTTATTCGCTGGGCTTTGTTCGCGAGAACGATTACCTGGGTTGGTTTTTTTCCAGTGGGTATCGCTGTGCCGTTCTGGCACTTGTACTAAATACCTGTGCCTACACGACGGAAATATTTTCTGGTGCCATTCGTTCCATTCCGAATGGGGAAGTCGAGGCTGCGCGCGCCTACGGGTTTTCAGGGTGGCGACTGTATCGTCGTATTCTGCTTCCGGCTGCCTTGCGCCAGGCGTTGCCCGTCTACAGCAATGAAGTGATTCTGGTGCTGCATGCAACATCACTCGCCTTTACGGTAACGGTGCCGGACATACTGAAGGTGGCCAGGGATGTCAACTCGGCAACTTACCAGGCATTTGCGGCCTTTGGCAGTGCCGCGCTGCTCTATCTTGGGTTGTCGATAGCGCTGATTGTTTTGTTCCGGAAGGCCGAGAAGCGCTGGCTGGCTCATTTGTAGCCCAGTAGCAGCCACTCACAGAAGAACGCCGGGGAGGTAAAACGCGACCATGTCTGAGTTACTTAAAGTGACCTGTTTGAGCAAATCGTTTGGAGCTGATAGAGTCTTGGATAACGTCTCTTTAACGGCCAACCGGGGGGACGTCATCTGTCTGATCGGATCTTCAGGCTCTGGGAAAAGTACGCTTCTACGCTGTCTGAATTTTCTTGAAAGACCAGACAATTGCAATCTGAGATTGAACGGCAAGACGATAAAATTGAAGCAAGATGATCAGGGGTGCATCATTAGTGACAAACGGGAATTGCTGTGGCTTCGCACCCGACTGTCGATGGTGTTTCAACAGTTCAATCTATGGCCGCATCTGTCTGTCATAAATAATGTCAGTTTGGCTCAGCGACATGCTCTTAAGCGGTCGCCAGATCAAGCTCAATCCATGTCTGTTAAGTGTCTGGAACAAGTCGGTCTGGATACATCACTTTACCACGCCTTCCCGGCAACATTGTCAGGTGGGCAACAACAACGGGTAGGTATTGCTCGTGCTCTTGCCATGGAGCCCGATATTCTGTTGTTCGATGAACCTACTTCGTCGCTCGATCCGGAACTGGTTGGTGAAGTACTCAGTACGATGAAACAACTGGCGAGTAATGGCACCACAATGATATTGGTGACTCATGAGATGGGTTTCGCTCGTGACGTGTCAGATCAGGTGCTGTTTCTGCATCAGGGTATCATAGAAGAAAGTGGTCCGCCGGAGCAGGTTTTTGGACACCCTAAAAGCCCTCGTCTGCAACGTTTTCTTTCTTAGGGTTGATTATATCTCTCTTATTCTATTTTTTTGATTCACCATTTTGGTATTTTACTTTTTCAATAATCGAAGATCTCCGATTGCCAATAGGCCATTGTTAGCGGGACTTCTGATTATACTGAGTATGATGGGAATGTACCCTCCACACCTTTAATGAAAATAGCGCTTATCGTATACAAAAAACTCCCGTTTCTAGACACTTTCCTGGCAACCAATATGGAATTTGATACCTACCTCTTATTGAAAGCCTTTAAAAACCCTGAACTGGCTGACCATTGATGGTCAGTTTCTGGTCCGCAATGACAGAGTTCGAATACCCTGAGCTACAGTGTAGTGTTGACTGGTAAATCCTTTCTCCGGGCTAAAAGCCGTCAGTATTCGAATGCGTCTATTGTGCTGAAAAAACTGCAGTGTATATCGATTCAGAGGCTTACCTGGCTGGACCCCTGAAAGTCCCGGTCGGTTATTATTTGTAAGGCACGACGGTTAAATCGACTGTCTACAGCGGGTTGTTACATGCGTTCAATTTGCTTCAAGCGGCCCTGGGAGATTCAATTGATGATACGCCATGTTCCAGCAGTGTTTGCCCTGCTCATACTGATCGCGCCTGCCACCTATGCAGAGCAGATCATTGCGGCCAGCTACGCTGAGCCAGTCGATCGGTACGGGCATTTTGCCCTGGGCCACCCGCATGAATATGCGCGCCTGATAGCGACGACCGACGCCGGGCAAAAAGTGATACTGGATCTGCCTGCAGATGAAGTGTTTGAAGATCTTGCGCCACGTCTTGTGCAATTGTCGGATCAGGCGCCGACAGAATTGCTGGTCATCGTCAGCTCGCTCAGCAGTGGGGCTCGGCTGGCGCTGGTTGGGCTCGACGGCAACCAATTGGGCATAGTGGCCCAGTCGGCCCCTATCGGGATGCCTAACCGTTGGCTCAATCCGGTTGGCGTTGCAGACTTAAATGGCAATGGAGAGTCGGAAATCGCCGCAGTGACAACACCTCACATTGGCGGTGTTCTGAGGGTATACCAGCGCAATGGGCAGCGACTGGTTGAGATCGCTTTGTTGAGCGGCTTTTCAAACCATGTCTATCGCTCACCGGAACTGGGTTTGTCGAAGCCCGCACTGATCAATGGACAGATGCGGTTGCTGGTGCCCGATGTACAGCGGATGGCTGTGCGCGCCATAATGTTGAGTGAAAAAGGACTGGTCGAAACTGACCATTGCACATTAAGTGAGCGGATCACCGGCCCCAAAGCGCTGCACGACTGTGAGCGACGATTAAACTGATAGCCCGTTGGTGCCCTACATTATTTGCGCGCGATCCTGAAAACCCAGGGGTTTCAGGTCGGCATCGTGCAGACTGACCAGCAGTGGTTCGCCCTTGTCGTTGACACGAAACAGGCCATATTGCGCAGGTTCATAACGATCACCGGAGCCTTCCTCGAAGAAAAACGCATTGGTGGCGAATTTCACTCGCTGATTGCGCACCCGATAGGCCAGCAGCATTTCATCCTTTTCCAGTGACAAACCACCCTGTGCCAACCGCACAAATTCTGCCACCTGCCGATCGTTAAGATGAACAACAACCTGACCATCATAACTCCGGTCTTTTTCCGCTGCTGCCTGCCGACTCCTCTGAGCTTGGCGGATCTGATCCTGGATGGCAAAATTCAGCGTCATATAATCACCCTGCATCAGCGATCGGGGGTCTACCGGCGCCAATTCCAGATAGACCACCCTTCCATCAGCCAAGTGACGCTCCTTCTGCAAAATAGAGACGTTTATGACAGCCAAAATAACAACAGCCGCCACCAGCACTCCCCATTTACGCATTATGTTGCCCCCGGTTGTTTGGTCGACGAATCACAAACCAGCGCACCGCCAACAGCACCAGACCCAGTGCCAGCAAAGTCCCCGATTTTTCCAGCAGCGTTATATCCAGCCAATAGTAATAACTGGAAACGGCGTACAACAGAGTAGCCACTCCGAGCCCGGCCAGCAGTCGGTTACCGACTGCAAACGCCAGCAGCAGAAGCGTTGTGCCTTGCACCAGTCCCGTTACTTGCAGTGATAGCACGCCGATGACTGCGGCGGAAAAAAATACCAGTCGTATCATGAACTGACGCGGCTCAAACAGACGCCGCTTGAGTACTGAGACTATCAGGTACAACAACGCCATCAGGGCCAGAGCTTCTCCCAGCCAGGCCGACCAGAAATGGGCAGCCTGCAGCCCGAAGTCGGACAACCATCCCAACCGGGCTAACAGAGTGATCGCGACCAGACCCAGCGCCAAACCATAACCCAGCGCATGTAACTCATGAATCCGCTGTGGCAAACGGAATTCATTCAGCCACAGCGATACCGTCGCCAATAATACCAGGCTGCCTGGCACAAAGAACAAGCCAATGGAGAATAAGGCGGCTGAAAAACTCATGCAGGCAAAGCCCATCGACACGACTCGGTGCATAAAGTTCGGCATTACAATTGCTAATGCCAGCTGCAGCCCGGCCATGATCCACCAGAAAGGGCCTACAACATCGAAATCCCAGGTTTGCGCTGCGCTAAAGGCTACCAGCAGCTGCCCGGCAAGACTGATCGATAAACCCAAGTGTTCCAAAAACTCATTGCGCGCAACCCGTAAAATGGCAAAGGCACCGGCCAGAGCGGTAAGCCCGATAATGAATGCGCCGAAGGCTCCTTCGACCACTGGCTGCAACGCCAGCGCCAAAAAACCGAGTACAAAGAAAGAGGCAAACCAGCCCGAAAACCCCTGCAGGGCTTTTACATACCAGGGTGACTCTCTATCTGCCGGTCCGGTATCTGCAACCGGGATTCCAGCCTTGCGCAGTTGATCAATCAGGTTATTTGATGACATGGTCATGGGCCTGCCTCCTGGTTAATCCGTTTCAACCAGTTGACTGACAACGCTCCCATTGTCAGAACGGCCAGAGCCAAAAGAAAAAAGCCTCCGATTTCAAAGCTACGCAATGTCGCGTTCGCCAAAAACGCGGTCACCACAACAATGGCTGACAGGCAGCAGCCAGCCAGCATGAAGAGGTCCGGTTTTAACCGTCGATACACGCCGTACATGACCGCCAGCCAAAGCCCGTAGACAACGAGGTGCAACGCCGGTCCAGTGCTGTTGCTGACAATGGCCAGGAAGGCCAGGACGGTAATCGATACACCGCTTCCCATCGCCACCAGCCGCCGCGCCCAATCGACCGCGAGCCAGTCCAAATGCAGGGCCGCCAGTTCCCACAATGCCAGCACCAGAGCATTGAAGGTGAACAGCAGCCAGAACAGCAACTGAGATGAATATGACCAACTCCCAAAAATCCCGAACGCCTGAAAGTAAAGCAGCAGTGACAGATTAATCAGTGCCACCCAGACAACCCACAAGGCCGCAAACTGGCCCAGAATGGCCCAGGGTGAGATCAGTAATGCCCAGATGAAAAACAACTGCCACGGGTCAGCACCGGTCTGGTAAACCTGTCCGACTAACGCCAGCAAAACACCCACTAACACAGAGGCAAACAACAGAATCGCCTGACCGGGAGCCCGCTGATGCCCAAATCGCCAATAGGCTGCAACAGCCACCAGTAAACCGGCTTCGACAAGTCCAAAGCGAGCGAAGCGCCCCAGGGCTGACCAGTTGTACGCGATAAAAAATAAGGCCGACAATCCCAGGCTGAGGCTCGCCAGCCATAGCAATAACTGATCCAGTAGCGTTCGCCAGGCCTTGCCATTCGGGTAGAGCTCTGAGACAGCAACCGCCTGGTCAACAGTGTCGGGGGCTATAGCGCCACGCCGTATCAGTTCGACCAGTTGGCTCCGGTTGGACGCCATGGGTATCACTCCTTTGTGGATGCATTGTGCGACCAGGCGCCATAGTCTGTCAGGCGCGGACAAATCTCAATCACGATGTTGCGATATCCTTCGTTTTTTGAGCCGGGGTTCTTACCCGATTCGACGGACAGTGCGAGGTGTTTTCCCTGGAAATTGGATTCGGCAGCGCCAATACAATGGCCTTATCGGTTACCTGTCCTTCGGTATTGGCTAGTCCATTGGCACGGGCACAGTCTGGCGTTCCTTTGTTGTCTCCATAACAATGTAGCTTTTGGAGTTTTTGACGCCTGGCAGTTGCAGCAGCCTATCCGCTAGCAGCTCTCTGTATTGTGACATGTCTTTTAACCGGGCATTTAACAGATAGTCAGCGTCACCCGAGATCAGATAGCATTACAGTATGAAAGGTACACTGCCGGGGATGAAACAGGCGACTGCTTTGTGTTTACCCAGCGACTTACCGAGATGTGCAAGGCGAGCGGTGTTGAGTTCAAGTTTGATACGCAGGTTCAGTCACTGGACACGAAAGAGAATCGAATCTGTGCCGTTCATACTGATCAGGGCACATTAGCGGCCGATGGTTACCTGGTAGCCATGGGCAGCTACAGTCCCAAGCTAGTTCAACCGTTGGGAATACACCTGCCCATCTACCCGGTTAAGGGTTACTCCCTTACTGTGCCTATTGTCGATCCCGATCGGGCGCCGGAATCCACCGTTATGGATGAAACTCATAAGGTGGCTATTAGCCGACTGGGCAACCGCATTCGAGTGGGCGGAACGGCTGAGCTGAGTGGTTACACCCTGGACCTCACGCCCAGGCGGTTGCGCAACGTAAAACACCTGGGAACGGATTTGTTTGGTGGTGCAGCCGATATGGAGCAAGCTGAATACTGGACAGGCCTTCGCCTGATGACACCCGATGGAACGCCCATTATCGGAGGGACAGGTTTTGAAAACCTGTTTCTCAACACCGGCCACGGAACCCTGGGCTGGACGATGTCCGTCGGTTCTGCAAAGCTGATCGCAGACCTCATCAGCGGCAGGAAACCTGACATCAGCACGGAAGGGCTGAGCCTGGCACGGTATTCGAAACACCAGCCAGGCAAACAACAAGGGGTACAACAGCAATATCAGCACTGACGCAGCACCGGCCGCTAGTTGACCGTACTCTAGCAGGTGGTTGAAAAAGGCTTTCTGCCTTTTTCAACACATGGAAAGCAAACAGTGTGATTTTTGCATTCATCCCGAAGACTGTCAGGGCACTGTCGAAAGATGCGGATATAGACGAAAGACGCTGATATAGAAATTGAAATTGTGATGGTTATTAGCTAAGGAGCAATCGTTACATGGCCCGAAACCTATGGGCAGATATTCATCTGGATGCTATCTGCCATAACTACCTTCATGCGAAGGCCCTGGCTCCAGCCGGCGCTGGCTGTATTGCTATTATCAAGGCAGATGCTTACGGTCATGGCGCAATCCCGGTTGCCAGAGCGCTTGCAAGACATGCTGATGCATTGGGCGTTGCTTGCATCGAAGAGGCGCTGGAGCTGCGTGATGCCGGGGTTTCAAATCCTATACTGTTGCTTGAAGGCTTTTTCGAAAAATCAGAATTACCCGATCTGGTCCGGAACCGGTTGTGGACCGCTGTCCACAGTGTTCAACAACTGGAGCAACTGGAGGCCTTTGCACGTGAATCAGGCGGGCTTAAAGGTATGTCAATCTGGTTAAAGGTCGATACCGGAATGCACCGCCTTGGATTTGATCTGTCAGCCACCGAAGCCGCTCTGATTCGTATCCGTGCCTTGCCCGGCGTTGGTAATATCACCCTGATGAGTCATCTTGCCAACGCAGACGAACCGCTTCGGGAATTAACTGAAAAACAGCTCGACACGGTATCGCAGTTGGTTTCCAGTAAGCCAAATAATGCTGACCTATGGAACGGACTGACGTATAGCCTTAGCAATTCGGCAGCGACACTGGCCTGGCCGCTAGCGCATCGTGATTGGCTCAGGCCGGGAATCATGCTGTATGGCGCAAGTCCGTTGAAAGAGGCAGTATCAAACGTAACAGAGCTCAAACCGGCCATGACGTTAAGCACCGAATTGATCGCATTACGCAATGTACCAGCCGGCGATGCCGTCGGTTATGGCTCAACGTTTCGCTGCAAAACACCCACACGAATTGGGACGGCGGCCATTGGCTACGCAGATGGCTACTCTCGTCATGCCCTAAATGGAACGCCGGTATTTCTCAATGGCCGTCGCGCTCACCTGGCTGGGCGAGTCTCCATGGATATGATCACCATTGATCTGACCGATCATGAAGACGCAAAAATAGGAGACCGGGTTGAGTTATGGGGTAGCAATGTTAGCGTAAGTGAAGTGGCCTCGTGGTGTAATACGATTTCATACACACTGCTCAGCGGATTAACCCGGCGCGTCAAGCGCCGCTATCTGTAGCGACTCATAAGGCGGAAGGGGTATTACTTCATGATTGATGAGCAAGCCAAAAACTGGATTGAAGCCACTCGAGCCGCCTGTCACAAAGCTGCCCGCGAAGCCTTTGAGGAGGCTCTGATGCTCGGGCTGTGTCAGGAAGGTGCGATCGAAGCAGCATTGGGCGCCATTGAGACGGTGGAAGTGAGCACGCCCGAGTCAGTTTCCAAAATGGAATAGTCCTCTTTGAATGGCAAACAAAGATAGAATTGGAGCTGGGCTAATATTGCAAGGATCATGCTTGCTCAGAGGTTTTGTCAATGACCTATTAAGGCTGTGATGATCCGATTACTGCAGTGTATGAAGGCAATTCCTTTCAGATGGACCAGTAACCGAACCAGCGTCTGATTGTTATAAAAAAGCCCGCAATTAGCGGGCTTTTTTTGGGTGGGCATCGCTTAAAACAAACTGCTCTGCCCACCCTTCATCAGCGCTTCGATATCTGCCGGGTCTTTAACCACGTCTTGTGTCAGCACCTCACAGCCATCGCGAGTAACCACCACGTCGTCCTCGATCCGCACGCCGATCCCGCGCCAGCGAGCATCAACGTCGGTATTGTGAGGTGAAATATAGAGGCCCGGCTCAATGGTCATGACCATGCCCGGTTCCATTACGCGCCATTCACCACCAACTTTGTAGTCGCCTACATCGTGGACATCCATGCCCAGCCAGTGTCCGGTTTTGTGCATGAAGAAGGGCGCGCAGGCGTTGCTGCTGATCAGCTCATCCAGGTTGCCATCGAGCAGGCCAAGTTCAACCAGGCCTTCGACCAGCACGTGCACCGTGGCTTCATGTGGCGCGATCCAGGGTTGGCCGGGGCGCACGGTTTCAATGCTGGCGTACTGTGCTTTCAGAACAAGGTCGTAGATGGCGCGTTGTTCGGTGCTGAAATGGCCGTTGGCCGGAAAGGTTCGGGTAATGTCAGACGCGTAGTATTCCAGCTCGCAGCCAGCGTCGATCAGCACCAGGTCGCCGTCTTTAATTTTAGCGTTGTTCTCGATGTAGTGCAGGATGCAACCGTTGTCGCCACTGCCGACAATGGCCGGGTAGGCAGGCCATGGGCTGCCGGCCATCATGCATTCGTGTTCGATTTCGGCTTGTAGCTGATATTCCATCATGCCAGGCTTACACGCTTTCATGGCACGGGTATGGGCCCGGGCACTGATTTTGGCGGCTTCACGCATGATCGTGATTTCCTGCTTCGATTTGCACAGTCTCAAATCGTGTAACAGGTGCGACATGTCGGAGAAATCTTCCGGTGGCTGGGCGCCCGTTCTTACTTTGGCGCGGATCTGGTTCACCCAGGTCATCAGCTGGTGGTCAAAATCGCCATCGACACCCATTTGTGAATAGACACGGCTGCGGCCTTCCATCAGCCCGGGCAGAATGTCGTCGATGTCATCAGTCGGGAAGGCATCGTCAGCCTGAAACTGCTCAACGGCACCATCGGGACCGGCGCGATAGCCATCCCAAATCTCACGGGTCGGGTCTTTGTCGCGCACAAACAGCACATACTCGCCCTGTTCACGGCCAGGCATAAGCACCAGAACCGCATCGGGCTCGCGAAAACCGGTGAGGTACATGAAATCGCTGTTCTGGCGAAAACGATGGTGTACGTCGTTGTTGCGGATAGTTTCCGCGGCCGACGCCAGGATGGCAATGCTGTTTTCAGCCATCTGTTCCATCAAGCGTTTGCGCCGTTCGGCAAACTCTGCCGGGCTGATGTGTTTCATGGTGTCGTCCTTATGATCGGTTTTCTAAATGCCAAACAACGAGTCAGGCAGTCTGCACTGCCGGTATTGTACTGACGTCAATGTACGACGGGCGGTTCATCGTCACTGGCGGCGTTGGCATTGTATTCAAGAAAGAGGGTAAGCACGCCGAGGCGGACATGTTCGCTGATGGCCAGGAAATCGGCCTCAGCTTGCTCGCCTTCATCATAGTCATTGTCGACCTGGGCGATGGCCGATAAATCATCCAATACCTCTTCTACGGCTTCCGGCAAGGACTGGCCTTCTGCCACTACGCCAACCGAGCCAAAGGCTCCCAGAAAACTGCCGCTCCAGTCGCTCAGTGCATCGAGTCGCTGATCCAGGGGGGTATCATCGGCCGGTAATAGCAGTTTGAAACCGAAACCGGTGTCTTCGAGTGTTTGCAGAGTCCAAACGTACAAGCCCCTTAAAACGATGTGGTGTCCTTCTGTTACTGCTTCATTGGGTGCCAGCAGATCGAGCGCCCAGTGAACCCAGTCTTCGTTGCTCATGCGATGACCAGCGGCGAGTATTCCTGCCAATGAAGCGTGCAGAGCGGTCGGTGTTTGACCGGTCCCGAGGCGTCGAAACAATTCGGCAAGGTCTTCATAGGCCATTTCAGGGACATCAGGATGGGGTTCAGTCTGTTTTATTGACGATTTGGACATGAGGGCTCCAGTGCAGGGGCCAATAGGATTTGGCCCAGAGGATTCGCGGGTCCGGGTCCATTCCGGACGTCACTCAATACGGATAAATGATGCTACCACAGGCCAGGCTGTGACCGCAGTCGTTGACCGTTGCCAAGTCGCGTTTATATAGTAGGCACCCGTAAACAATGTTGGCCTGCCTATGTCTGAACCATCCCTAAAGAGTCTGGAACGCAAACTGGACGCGCTGCTCGACCAGTATCAGCGCTTGGAGCAGGAAAACCAACTGCTGAAAGCCGAACGATCTGCCTGGCAAGCCGAGCGTGCTAAACTGATCAAACAGAATGAGCTGGCTCGAGACCGGGTCGAAGCGATGATAGAACGCTTGCGGGCGATGGAGCAATCGGAATGAGCAAAGTACAGACCCTTACCGTCACCATTCTGGATCGCGAATATCGCGTTGCTTGCCCTGAAGGACAGGAGCCCAAGCTGGAAGAAGCGGCCCGGGCTCTGGATCAAAAAATGAAAGAGATCAGGGTGACCGGTAAGGTGTTCGGCATTGAGCGCATCGCGGTGATGGCTGCACTGAACCTTACCCGAGAACTGCTTGATACCACGCCAGCGGTTGCGGATGATCAGGAAACACTGACGCGTCTTGAAGGTAAAATAAGCCAAGCCTTGCCAGAGCAGATCAGCATTGAGATTGATCTGGATGAAGACGAGCGACCGGGTTGAACGATGGTTGTATTGCCTGCTCGGTCCTTTAGGAAAAATTTTCAATCACTGTAGTCTGGCTGGGAAGCGCCTCCCAGGCAGGCCGGTCGTTTCGAAGTGATTAAATCGTATCTGTCAATGCTGTCATTCGGCGCATTTTCATTATAATTCATTGCATCCCTGGGCTATGCGCCAGCTATGCAAAGTCCTCGAGCCGATAATTTTTACCTAGGTGCTTCTTAGCTGGTAATGTGAGCATGTCCGCTTGTCGGAAAGCCTAATTTATCACGAGGGACACCGCCTTGAACTCTTTGGTTCAAGGTCTCTCATGGCAGCGGTAGTCTGGGGATACCTCATTTTTCACAGCCCGCCTGTTTAAGAAGCGGGCTTCGGCATGTCAGGTCTCAGGTCCTGCAACGCCGGTCCTGCAGAACCGTGCACAGGAATCTGTACCGGATGACCTCACCCGATCCAGGCATCGCTCAGCAAAAACGCGTGTTGCGCAAAACACTCCGCAGCCGCCGTCATGCCCTGTCGGCCAGGGCACAACGCGCGGCAGCGGCTGGTCTGGTCAAGCAGGTGGTGCGCCATCCCGATTATCCGCGTACCCGACGCATCGCTCTGTATTGGGCAAACGATGGCGAAATAGACCTGAACCCTCTGATGCAACGCCTGATTGGCGACGGTAAATCGGTGTTTTTACCGGTACTGAATCCACTGGATCCGGTGCGACCCCATCTCTGGTTTTGCCGCTGGCAGCCAGGGGAGCCGATGCGACCGAACCGGTTTGGTATTGCTGAACCGAAATCACCGCACCGTATTCCAACCTGGTCACTGGACTGGGTATTGCTGCCTTTGGTGGGCTTTGATGCCGAAGGAGGGCGCCTGGGTATGGGTGGGGGCTTCTACGACCGAACGTTTGCACATGAACAGAGATGGCCCCGACAGCCGAGGCGGCTTGGGGTTGCTCATGATTGCCAGCGGGTCAACGCCATTCCTCAGGAAGGCTGGGATCTGCCCTTGGCGTCAGTAATAACGGACCAGAGGGTCTATCGGTAAGGCCAGCAGCGGGCCGACACTAAGCCGACCCTGATTACTGTCGGATCAGTTCGGATCCCAACAAAATACCAGACGCTTTTGCATTCACATTTATAATACGCTCGCGATTATCTCCCTTCGACATGCTACTCAAGGCCACTCCCAGGCCCAGCAACAGCGCCAGCGTGACCAGAATATCCGGTTTACTGCGTTTCATAGTGGTTATCTTTACAATTCAGCGATCGTGACTTTCCGGATTACCCGGTCTTTTTGATACCGGTATAGACACCGGAAGGTCTTGGTTTCACTGCGATACGTTGTCAATTCCAGCCAATGACCAGAATTGCGCGAAGTATTGATTAAGTAATGTGACAAATCTGTGATCAAAATCAACTATTTTTATTCTTAGAGCGCATAAAGGAACAAAAAAATGGCGAATTGGCTGCTGAAAACGGAGCCGGACATCTTTTCCATTAACGATCTGGCCGCCGCCGGTGTTTCGGGAGAGCCCTGGAATGGCATCCGCAACTATCCGGCACGCAACTTTTTACGGTCAATGGCCCCCGGCGACCGGGTACTGATCTATCATTCATCCTGTGCCCAGCCCGAGGTTGTTAGCCTGAAAACGCTTAAGGCGATGCCTGAGCTTGTTGACATGGTGCTGTTAAGACAGCCCCGTCTCTCGGTCAGCCCGGTTTCTGATAGCGAGTGGCGACGTTTAGCTCAGCGATAAGACAAGGGTTGGTTATACTGTCCAGATGTGACCTGACACAAGGTACGGCAAGGCTTTTAATGATTTACTGTTCAGTGAAAAAAATAGGGGGCTCAGTGTGCCGGAATGGATAAGTTAAAACCCGTCAATTATTCCGATGTGGCCGTCGCTGAACTGATTGACAAGACCACCTGGGTCAATGAATTTAGCTGGGAAGAAATCAAGCTCCTGGGGCGCTACTTTACGGCGTATGAAGTCGGCAAAGGTACTGTGATATTTTACGAAGGCGCGCGAGCTGATTATATGGGTCTGATCGTTGAAGGCCGGATCCGCATCAGTAAAACCGGTATTAACCACTCGGTCATACCGCTGGTTGTTCTGACCGAATCCCAGACCTTCGGCGAACAATCACTGATCGACGGAGAGCCACGTTCGGGTCTGGCTGAAGCACTGGAACCCACTACCTTTGTAATTACCAAGCGCCATCAGCTGTTTCGAATGGCTAAAGATGAGCCCGATCTGGCTTTTCGGGTACTGTGGAAAATATCGAGGTTGCTTAGCCAGCGGCTGCGCCATACCAGCTACAAGCTGGTCGATGCGTCGGGTACCAGGCTTTAACTAAAGCCAGCGATACGCCAACATACCCAGGTATTCATGCAGTGCCAGGCTACTCTGATTCAGCGCTCGGCTGGTGGGCAGCCAACGCTTTGCTGCGGAGTCCTCGATCTGGCTGTCGGCGGTTGGAGCCGCAGTGACGGTTAATCCGGTTTGTTCAAAAACACTCACAGAGCGGGGCATATGAAAGGCCTCGGTGACCAGCAGTATGTGACGGATGCCTGCTTCGTTTAATATTCGTGCACTGTACCGAGCATTTTCCAATGTGGTGCGGCTGCGATCTTCGGTCCATTTTGTTGTTCCCAGTTGGAAACCGGTGTCGAGCTCATTCGCCATAACCTCGGCCAGTGACTGCGTGGTGTCGCGGTAGAGGCGGCCGCCAGTGGTTAGAATCGGCAAACCAGTCTTGCGGTGCAAAAAAGCGCCGTAGCGTAGCCGGATCAGGGTGTGTTCATCTGCCACCGGATAGCCAAACTCCCGAGCCCGGGAGTCCATTCCGCCGGAAAGAATCACGATGGCTTCGGCACCGCTTGCGGCCAGCTGGTCCGGATCATAAACGGGGTGCTGACGCTCCAGCGATTGCATCAGAGCGACGCTGACGGCCGGCGTGGCCAGCAACCAGAGGCTGACCAGTGCAGTGACCGATAACACCCTCGCTATTGTGGGGTAGCGACGCCACAAAACCAGCGCGAGCAATGCCAGTAGCAGTGAGCTTGCCGGCGGCAGCGCGAGTGTTTTTAGTAAGTAGCGCATGACAATGCACGGTGTCCTTATCTTGGGTGACTAGCGGGATTGAACCTGAACGTTATACAGGGCTTCACCACTGTTGTCGGCGTCGAACTGCAGCCGGGTTTTAATCAGTGCCGGGTGCTCATCTTCGCGATGGCTGACAAACAGCAGCGTTGTCGGGCCAGTATCCAGTATGCTCTCCATGGCGGCCAGCACCCGGAACCGATTAACGTCATCCAGGCCCTGGGTCGGTTCGTCGAGAATCAGCAGGGGCGGTTGCTTGATCAGTGCACGTGCGATAAGCACCAGACGTTGTTCGCCGGTTGAGAGACTGCGAAAGGCGTCCTTTGCGCGATGGTCCAGGCCGAGCAATTCGAGCCACTGATGTGCCAAATGGGCTTCTTCAGCACCGGTACTGCTGTACACACCAATTGAATCGGTCAGGCCGGACACCACCGCCGTGATCACGTTGCCGGCTACCCGATAATCCCGATGCAAGGCACCGGACACCAGTCCCAGGTGTTTTTTAATGTCCCAGATGGTTTCTCCGCGGCCGCGTCGATAGCCGAAAACCGTCAGGTGGTTGGCGTAGCATTGTGGGTGGTCGCCACTGACAAGACTCAGCAGAGTTGATTTGCCGCAGCCATTCGGTCCGATAATCTGGGTGTGTTCACCGGCCATCAGTTGCCAGTTCAGACCGTTGAATTGCACCCCGGTTGCGTATTCAACCTTGCCCTGCTGCAGGTCGACCAGGGGTTTGTCGCCAGGCCAGTCGGGTAATTGAAAAGCAGACTGGCGGGGCGGTAACGTCAGCGCGTCGGCACGGGTGAAGGCGAGGGCGGCTTGCCAGTCGGGATGCGACTGCACGGTGTTGGCCGCCCCGTTTAGTACCAGCCGGCCCCGGTCAAGCAGCGCCAGATGGCTGGCCCAGTCGGGTATGTCCTGACGCTGGTTGATCAGCAGCATCAGCCACTGGCCTTGCTCTGCCAGTTGACCGAGCGCCTGTTCCAGGTCATGTCGGGCCTTTGGATCGAGCCCTTCATAAGGCTCATCGAGCAGCAGCAAGTCAGGTTGTTCCAGCACAGCGCGCGCCAGCATCACCTTGCGCCCTTCACCGGAACTGAGTAGCCGGTAACCGCGGTCCAGCAACGTTTTCATGCCCAGAGTAACCACTAGCTCATCGTGCCGGGCAGACCAGGGGGTGATTTCTTCCATCAGGGCGCTCACCGCCGTACCCGGATCAATATGATCGGTCAGATCTGTGTCATCACGGTAGAGTTCGCGTTCGTAAAGCGCCTGCTGATTCTCCAGTGACAGCCAGTGCACGCTTTCGGGTCGGTCTCGTAACGTGCCGGAGGCTGGCCGCAATTCATCGCACAGTAATCGCGCCAGAGTGCTCTTGCCGCTGCCATTGCCACCCAGCACAACCCAACGTTCATCCCGCAGCAGCGTCCAGTCGGCCAGGTGCAAATTAGGCCCCCCGGGCGCGGCAACGGTCAGGTGTTCAAACTGCATACAGCTACCTGCGTAATCAAAGCCGGTAACGCTATGCGCTGACGGGGTTGGGATCAAGGTCATCTTTGCAAAGAGGGTGTTGCGGATCGTGCAGGCTTACTGAATGTTGTGCAGCCAACTGCTTGAACTCATTGTTTTGTTTCGGCGATCCTGAATATACAGCTCGAGGCTATAATAGGGTTGCTCCTTCAAAGCGGTCAGTCGAACGGCGGTGTCCACAATGACATAAATAAAAAGGCAGGAAGGCTCTGTGGCAACCTGCTAAAGTGAAATAGCCTTATCACTCATTAAAAGGGATATTCATGAAGCAAAGTAAAGCGTCTCGCTGGATAGTCGTTGTCTCACTGGTCACGACCATGATCATCGGCAGTTTGTCGTCGCAACTGGCGGTAGCCGATATTGTGGGTACTGAAACCCTGCTACAGGAACGAAACGGCACGATCAGTCGTGACAGGCTGCAGTCTCTGATAGCTCAGGGGGATGTTCAGCATAAGCTGATTGAGTATGGCGTGTCAGCTGAACAGGCTTCGGATCGTGTTGCAGCATTGACCGACACCGAGTTGCAGCACCTGTCCCGGTACATGGATGACGAGCCCGCCGGTGGCGCTGGCATCGAATTGATCCTGATCATTGTCTTACTGATTCTGCTGTTGCGTTGAGGCGTGCCATTGCGACACCTGCCCTGCTCTCTGGTACTGACGGTCGTTGCTTTAAGTGGCTGTGCCAGCGGGGCGTTGCAATATAAGCAGTTAGCAACCGACCCGGTCGTTACCGGCCTGTCGGATCGGGTTTTGCTGGATGAGATTCCCTTCTTCCCCCAGCAAACCTATCAGTGCGGGCCGGCCACGCTGGCCATGTTAATGAACAACCAGGGCAGGGCTATACAGCCTGACACACTGGTGGATCAGGTGTTTATTGAATCCCGCCAGGGCAGCCTTCAGGCGGAAATGCTGGCGGCAACCCGTCGCCAGGGCTTACTCCCTTATTTTCATGACACTCGTTTTACCACGCTGCTGGAACAGGTGGAGGCGGGTCATCCGGTTCTCGTATTTGAGAACCTCGGGTTTGGTTTCTATCCGGTGTGGCATTATGCCGTCGTCATTGGCTACGACCTGACGCAGCAGGACATGCTGCTGCATTCCGGCACAACGGCCGGCTTGCGTCGCAGCTTTCGTCGCTTCGAGCTGGATTGGCGCGGCGGTGACTATTGGGCGATAACCATGCATCGCCCAGGCGAGTTTCCGCGTAATGCAGAGCCCGTCGCTTACCTGGAGGCCACGGTCGGGCTGGAACAGGCTGGTCAGTATGAGGCTGCTGCGCTGGCCTATGGTGCAGCCGCAGAGCGCTGGCCAGACCAACTGATCGCCTGGATGGGATTGGGTAACGTGCACTACCGCCAGCAGGCGTTTGAGGCCGCTGAACGCGCCTACCGCAAAGCGCTGAGTCTAAATGCCAATAGCGCTGCGGCGCACCATAACCTGGCGTGGTCCCTGATGCGTCAGCAAGATTATGAGGCTGCCTATGTCCCTGCAAGGACTGCTGATCGCCTGGCCGGTGAGCAGGGCGAGCGCTACCGCAGTGCCTGGAAAGCCTGGCAGGAAAGTAAGCTATAACCGGCTATCTGTGCCTTCCATAGTCTCTGACTGATTTCATCAGGTGTCCTGTTTGCTCACCCGGTTGCGCACCAGAACGGCTGCCCGAAAACGTTGCTTGCCATAACGTGTCATGGCGTCCATGGCATCAAGCGGCACGGGCATGTATTGATTGTCGATGGCCGACTGGTCTTCGTCTTCGTCAATGTCCGGGTCATTCAGGTAGGCGTGATGTTCGTCTTCCCCGACCCACCAGACCCAATGGGGCGCTTTGTTGCGATTCAGCCGCCAGGTGCTGATCAGAACCAGGATCTGCCAGCCTGCCTCACGCAGCTCAGTTACCTGGTTTGCCATTAGCACTTGCGGGTGCAGGCCAATACCGCAGGCTCGCGCTTCCTCCAGGAACTGATTGTGGACGTCGATCATCAGCTGGCGCTTATCGGAAACACGCACGCTGTCAATAAATGGCGGCTCAAGATGGCTCGCCAGGACCTTCGCTTCAAAGCCTCGCCGGTTTGCTGCCAGTGCCAGACCCAGTGGTGAGGTACCGCCAAGACCAGTGGTCATATAGACAGTGGTGGCTTCGCGCCAGAGTTGAATTTCCTGTGCCCGGGTCAGAGGTTGTACTCTGTCCAGGTGGTTCAGTGCCATCATCAGTGCAGCCGGACCACAGGTGAACGGGGTCGACTGAGCGTAGTAGGGCCGCGCCGGGTGCGGCGGTATCTGGGTTTGTAGACGTTTTTCCAGTGCAAATGCGTCGGCGCCGTCATCGTAATAGCCGGTGCGACGGTGCAGGATTTTATACCCCTGAGCCTCATACAGTGCCAGCGCTGCTGCGTTGTCATCGCGCACTTCCAGGCGAACAAAGCGGCATTGATTAGTGAGGGCTTCTGACTCTAGCGCCTGCAGTAATTGCTTGCCCAGACCCTTGCCGCGTGCCTGGGGCGAGACCGCCAGAGAATAGATGCGCGCCAGGACGGTGCCGCGCCGGTGCAACAGCAAACCGTAACCTGATAATTCACCCGTATCGCCTTCGGCAACGAGTAACCGGTCCTGTGGCTGGCGCAGGAAGCGTTGAAAGCTGCGACGGCTGATCTGGTCGTATTCGAAGCACAGATGCTCCAGTTCTACGAGGGCACTGAGATCGGCCGTCCGGGCAAGCCGAATTTGCATACAGAATAGTCCTGGTAGATGGCTGGTGTTGGCGAGGCTTAGCCCCTCAAGGTTATAGACTAGGGTAAAAAGGGTGTCAGCAGAGAATGTATTTTACCAAATCGTAGCAGAGACACCTTGTGTTTTTTACAGTGTAGCGCACACTTTTCTTGTCTGTGGAGCCGGTGTGATAGACACCCGGCCTATGCCTCAGGCTTGCACATCACCCCAAGGATCCATGTGACTACGATAAAATTGGTTATAGATCGCGATTCCGACTGGAAAGTCTATTATCCCTCTGATGATGTGATGACAGCGCAAGTATATATTGATGAAGCACCGCTGACTCCGCACCGCATCATTAATCTGTGTCGGAATTATCAGTATCAGAGTCGGGGGTATTATGTATCCCTGCTGGCAGAAGCACGCGGTCATAAGGTGATCCCTTCGGTAAAAACACTGACTGATCTGGCTCAGCCAGCGGTTTATGGTGTTCTGGATCACAGTATCCAGAAGCCCTTGAACGCGCTTGCTGGTGACGAGACTCGCTGGCGCTGGAGTATCTATTTCGGGCAGTGCGATTTGCCCGGGTTGACTGAAGCATCGCGCCAAATGTTCGAACGGTTTCCGGTACCGATTCTGCAATTGACTGTGCAGAAAAAAACGAACTGGCAACTGGTGTCGATCAAGGCGCTGGGTCTGCATTCACTGGCCGAGGCCGAAGAGGAGGTGTTTGCTGCCAGTCTGGAACGGTTCTCGAAAAAAGTCTGGCGGGCCCCCAGAGCGCAGCGTCGCTATCGGTACGATATGGCCATTCTGATAAACGACAAGGAAACCACACCGCCAAGCGATAAAGGTGCTTTGAAAAAGTTCGAGCGTGCCGCGCATCGTCAGGGTATGGATGTCGATTTTATCCAACCGTCGGACTACTTCCGCCTGGCTGAATACGACGCTCTGTTTATTCGTGAAACCACCAATGTGAACCACCATACCTACCGTTTTTCTCGTAAGGCGACTCACGAAGGCATGGTGGTGATGGACGATCCGGACAGTATTTTACGGTGTACCAACAAAATCTACCTGGCTGACCTGATTCGTACACGGCATTTGCCGGCGCCCAAGAGCCGAGCCATTACCTCTACCCAGAACAAGGTGTTGCTGGATCTTGAGGCATCGCTTGGCTTTCCTATGGTGATCAAGATTCCGGACGGTTCGTTCTCCAAAGGGGTGGAGAAGGTCAAGGACCTGGAGAGCTTGAAGAAGATGGCGGATCAATTGCTCAAGCAAAGCGCCATCATTCTGGCCCAGGCCTATGTGCCGACCGACTACGACTGGCGCATTGGTGTATTGAATGGCCGCGCGATCTTTGCGTGCCGGTATTTTATGGCCAAGGGCCACTGGCAAATTTACAACCACGCGGCCAAACCCAGTCAGCAAAGTGGTGGTTTTGAAACGGTACCGACGCATGAAGCACCCAAGGCCATATTAAAAGCGGCATTGGATGTCGCCGGTGCGTTTGGCAATGGCCTGTACGGGGTCGATCTGAAGCAGTGCGGTGACGCTGTTTATATAATTGAAGTGAATGACAACCCGTCGATCGACAGTGGTGTCGAGGATGCCTGGTCTGGCGACGGTCTTTACGACACGATCATGGGCGAGTTTCGCCAACGGCTGGATCGACGCTAGCCACAAGCAGGTAACGCTTCATTATGCGGTGCAGATCCTGATAGCGAAACGGCTTGGTGATAAAACCCGACATGCCTGCATCCATGCAGGTTTGTTGGCTTTCGGCTGTGGCATTGGCGGTGAGGGCTATTATCGGCGCGGAATAGCCCTGTTGTTTTAATTGCCGGGTGGCGTCCAACCCATCAAGCCCTGGCATTTGCACATCCATCAGAATCAGATCAAATTGGTTGTGGGCGCACTGCTCTAATACCTGATAACCGTCACTGACGACGGTGACTGTCAGGCCTGCCTTTTGCAACATGCGTCGGGCAATAGTTTGATTGATCGGGTTGTCTTCTGCGACCAGAACCGAGCCAATCAGCAGCAGATCGGGCTCGCTGGTACTGGTTTTTAACGCTGTCTGTGACGCTATTGGCGTCGTTTTCGCTAAGGTTAACAACAACCTGAACTCGCTGCCCCGGCCGAATTGGCTGTCCAGCTCAATGCAGCCGCCTAGCAGCTCTGCCAATTGTTTGCTGATGGCCAGTCCGAGGCCAGTACCACCGTAGCGACGGCTGGTTGATGCGTCAGCCTGATGAAAGGGTTGAAACAGGAGTTGCTGCTTGGATCGGGAAATACCTATGCCGGTGTCTCGCACTCTCAGGCATACCGCATAGTGCTCATCCTTGTCTTGCAGTTCCACACTGATATCGACCGAGCCGCGTGTCGTGAATTTGATGGCGTTACCCACGAGGTTCAGCAGGATTTGTCGAATTTTGGCATCGTCGGCCGTTACCCAGGCTGATGACTGGCGCGCAGGCACAAAACGGAGGCTAATGCCCTTGGCCCGGGCCTGAGCATAAAATAGGCGTGTGGACGATTCGATCAGGTCAATAAAATCGAACGGCTGGTTGCAGATATCCTGATGGCCAGAATCCAGTCGGCTGTAATCAAGCACATCGTTAATCTGAGACAGCAGAGCCGCCGACGACTGTTCCAGGGTGGTAATCATCGAACTGCGCTCTATCTCGTCATGAGAGTCTCTCAATAATTCAATGGTACCGACAATGCCGTTTAGTGGGGTTCGGATCTCATGGCTCATGTTTGCCAGAAACTGAGCTTGCCCCCGGTTGGCTTTCTCGGCGGCTAGCCGCAGTTTGTGGTTGCGGTTGAACGCCCATAGCAGAATGCCCAGCAACCCGGCTCCCAGAGCTCCCAGTGTCAGCAGGACACTGCGAATTTTCTGATAGGTATCCTGGACGCGTTCGCCACGGGCATTGGCTTCAGACATGGCGTTCTGGGTAAGGCGGGAAATTCGAAAGCGGAAGGATTCGATCCATGATTCCAGTGTAGGTAGCAGGCGCTGCGCATAGGTCGTGGTCATGGCAAAAACTAGGGGCTCATCAGATCGCAGCCGATCCAGAATGTTAGCGGCATCACTGTAAACCTGAGGGTCGTAATTGCGGGTAAAGTCACCTGTGTCACCCTGAGTGAGAATGGCTGTGCGGCTCCAGAGAATTTCCGCTGAGATGGAAGCCTGTTGGCGGTGTGACACGGTGGGGGTTTCCAGATACAGCGAAAGCGCTCCACGCAAGCGCTCCATTTCGAGTTGCAATTGGGTGATGTGCCAGACACGGTCGTCGCGAAGTTCTTCGCTATAGACGCTGATCTCGCCGGAAACCCTTACGATCAGCAACCCAAGCCAAACCAGCATAAAAACAAACGACACTACCCATGCCGTAATAAAGCCAATGCGGTTCAACATATTTCAGTCCAATGCGCGTAATGATTGCAACTGCCAGACAGACCAGGAACGAACATCACGGGTGAGCAGTTCGGAGTGGTCGTTCCACGGGAAAATGATCCAGAATGGACCTTTGTCTTTTATCCGCATCAGCTCACCGTTCATGTGTACCGCCAAAAAAGCGTGCGAGGCCAGTACCTTGTTAAGCGGCAGATTTATCGAATAGTGGTTAAGTCCGCGGGCGTTCACCCAGCCCCGTTGAATGCCGGCGCGTTCAAGCACAGCAGCGAGCGGAGCACCGCGAAAGGCATGGTTGCCATCCGTCCAGGGTGTAGCGGTGATCAGTTCCTGGTTCGATATCGCCAAAATGTCTTCCTGACTCAACACGAACTCGCCTTCGGGCCCGGTTATCGATAACGGTTCGGCGCGGACGGTGGCTGACAACACAAGCCAGAAGACACTGAGTGCCAGACTGACAAGCAAGGCAAAACGCAGGGACCGACCTGGGTTGGCATGCTTCAGCACACCCTGCATCGTTACTATAGGACCGGGAAACTCACTGCTGTGCGTGCATTGGACAGAGGGCATTGATAGGCCTGAGGCTGAAATAGTAACCAGAGCATAGGAAAACCGGCACTGTGTGTCGATAGCTAAAGTGTTAACGGGACGGATCAACCATTAATAGACTGTTAGCAGGCGGTTGAAATTCGCAGAATTTCTACCGCCTGCTACCGGAACATGGATATTCCGGCGAAATCAGCGACTGATAAGTCGTTGATTTCGTGTTTTGAGAAAGGCAGGAAGCCTTTTTCAACCATCTGTTAGATAGTGTCGGCCTGTGTTGTGTTGGCCGTGTAGAACCTGGGTTGCTAGCGAGCCAGCATTTGCAAAATGCGCGCTTTGATCATCTCGATGGCGACCCGGTTCTTGCCACCGCGAGGCACGATGATGTCGGCAAATTGTTTGGTCGGCTCGATGAATTCGAGAAACATGGGGCGTACCGTGCGCTTGTATTGCCCAATGATCGAATCGACCGTGCGACCCCGTTCGGCGATGTCTCTCTGCAGACGACGCAGCAGGCAAATATCGAGCGGGGTATCCATGAAAACCTTGGCGTCGAGGCGTTTGCGAATGGCTTTGTCATGCAGCAACAGAATGCCTTCGATAATGACAACCCGGGCTGGTTTGAGTGGAAACGTTTCGTCCGACCGGTTATGAACGGTGTAATCGTAGATCGGGATCTCGACATTCTGACCGGAATGCAGGGCATCGATGTGCCGGATCAGCAGGTCGTGGTCAAAGGCATTGGGATGATCGTAGTTGATGGCGGTGCGTTCTTCGATGGTCAGGTTGCCCTGTTCCTGGTAATAGCTGTCTTCTTTGATAATCGCCAGTGATTCGTCGCCCAGTTCCTGTTTCAACTCCTGATAGATGGTGCCGGCGAGCAGGCTTTTACCGGAGGCGGAGGCACCGGCAATGCCGATAAAAATGGGAGACTCAGACATTAATGGCTTCCAGCTGATGACGGCAGTATGGCTGGGAACCTAGTGTAGCAAGCCGACGGTATATTGTCTTTGACCAAATGTTCAGGAAAACCAGAAGCTGTGTGCTTTGTAATAAAATTACAGAGCCCGTGATTCTGAATTCGACAGGGTCTACAATGATATTCCCATTTTTAACGACATCCATTAAGGAACTGCCATGTCTGTGATCAAAATGTCTGACCTCGATCTGGCCGGGAAACGTGTCCTGATCCGCCAGGATCTGAACGTGCCCCTGGATGACCAGGGCCAGGTCACCTCGGATAACCGCATTACGGCCTCGTTGCCGACCATCAAGCTGGCCCTGGAAAAGGGCGCCAGAGTAATGATTATGTCTCACCTGGGGCGGCCGGAAGAAGGCCAATACAATGAGAAAGCCTCGCTGGCGCCGGTTGCGGTCTATATGAGCAAGCTGCTTGGTCAGGACATTCCACTGATCCGGGACTGGGTTGAAGGTGTCGATAGCGATGCCTCAGTGGTAATGCTGGAAAACGTTCGTTTTAACAAAGGCGAGAAGAAAAACGACGATGGCCTGTCGAAAAAAATGGCCGCCCTGTGCGATGTGTATGTGATGGATGCTTTTGGCACCGCTCACCGCGCCCAGGCATCGACCCACGGTGTCGCCAAATATGCGCCGGTCGCCTGTGCCGGCCCGTTACTGTCCGGTGAACTGGAAGCGCTGGCCAAGGCCATGGATAACCCGGCTCGCCCTATGGTCGCTATTGTCGGGGGTGCCAAGGTATCTACCAAGCTGACCGTGTTGGAGAGCCTGTCGAAAATCTGCGACCAGTTAATCGTCGGTGGTGGCATTTCCAATACCTTTGTCGCAGCACGCGGCTACAATGTGGGTAATTCTCTATACGAAAAAGACCTGATTCCGCAGGCGAAAAAGCTGATGGATGAGCTCGACATCCCGGAACCCACTGATGTGCGCGTCGGCAAGGAATTCAGTGCCACGGCAGAAGCCGTGGTCAAACCGGTCGATCAGGTGCAGGATGACGAAGAAATCATGGACCTTGGCCCGGAAACAGCCAAGCGCTTTGCCGAGGTCATAAAAAACGCCAAAACCATCTTGTGGAACGGTCCCTGCGGTGTGTTTGAGTTTGATAACTTCGCGGCAGGCACGCGCGATATAGCCGAAGCAATTGCCGATTCCGGTGCGTTCTCTGTATTGGGCGGTGGCGATGTGATCGCAGCGGTGCAAAAGTTTGGCATGGAAGAGCGCTTCTCCTATATTTCAACCGGCGGAGGTGCTTTTCTGGAATTTGTGGAAGGCAAGGTGTTGCCTGCGGTTGAAATTCTCGAGCTACGCGCCAAAGGTTAAGACAGGTAACTGTGATGGTTTTCCGGCATAGCTGGTGCGTACAAAGTACCTGGAACTGTGAAAACCAATTGAACAATAACAAGCGGTAGCCGGAGCAAGTTGGCGCCGTTCATGGTCAGCAGAGGAAACGACTTATGACTCAAAAAGTACTCGACGCGGTAAAGCCCGGTGTGGTTAGCGGTGACGACGTTCAAAAGATTTTTGCCATTGCCAAGGCCGAGAAGTTTGCTCTGCCAGCGGTGAATTGTATTAATACTGATACCGTCAATGCGGTGCTGGAAACCGCTGCGCGGGTCAAGTCACCGGTTATCATTCAGTTCTCCAACGGCGGTGCCGGATTTTTTGCCGGTAAAGGTCTGAAGTTGGATGGCCAGCAAACCCAGGTGATCGGCGGTGTGGCCGGTGCTAAATACGTGCATGCCATGGCCGAGACCTACGGCGTTCCGGTGATTCTGCACACAGACCACGCGGCGCGTAAACTGCTGCCATGGATCGATGGCTTGCTTGATGCTGGTGAGACATTCTATGCCGAAACTGGCAAACCCCTGTTTTCATCGCACATGATCGATCTGTCGGAAGACAGCCTGGAAGAGAACATTGCAACCTGCTCCGAGTATTTGGCGCGTATGGCCAAAATGGACATGACGCTGGAGATCGAGCTGGGTGTCACCGGGGGCGAAGAAGACGGTGTCGATAATAGCCATTTGGATGCATCCAACCTCTATACCAAGCCAGAAGACGTGGCTTACGCCTACGAAAAAATGAACGCAATCAGCCCGCGTTTCACTATCGCTGCCTCATTTGGCAACGTGCACGGCGTCTATAAGCCCGGTAACGTGAAATTGACTCCAACCATTCTGCGCGATTCGCAAACCCATTGTTCCGAAAAATTTGGTTTGGAAAAGAACGCGCTGGATTTTGTGTTTCACGGCGGCTCAGGGTCAACCGAAGCCGAGATTGAAGAGTCGATCAGTTACGGTGTGATCAAGATGAACATCGACACTGACACTCAGTGGGCAAACTGGAACGGTATTCGTGAATACTATCAGGCGCATGAGGGTTACCTGCAAAGCCAAATGGGCAACCCTGAGGGCGAAGACAGCCCAAACAAAAAATATTACGACCCGCGTGTCTGGTTGCGCAAAGCCCAGGAAAGTCTGAGTACTCGCCTTGAGAAAACCTTTGCGGACCTGAATGCAGTCGATCGCAACTGAGAGATTGAAGTCGCTCTTAAGCCCCGGGGTGATCTCCTATGAACGACAGGGAGTTTGAAACGCCCGGGACACTCCAATTGATATGGGGTTACTCAAGAGCTTAGCGCTTTTGAGCTCTGGTTCAGAGCCAGCTGGCTTCGAGGCGCAAGCTTTGCCCTTCGAGGTTGGCTTCCATCCATTCTTCGATATGACGGGCTTCGGTTTCGATCTGGCCTCGGTCGATACCGATAATGACCAGTGCGACCTCGCCCCGATCCGCCTCGGACCATGGTGCCAGGGTCAGCGCAACGTTGACCTGGTCACGGCAGTAACGCTTGAGCGGGCCAAAGGCGCGAGCCAGATCGGCCGTATTGCTCACTCCGGGGACATAGCGTTCGATTTCAATCAGTCGGATGTGCAGAGTCATGTTTCATTTCCTCTTGGCTGGTTTGTCCGTGTGCAGTGGACCGATCGACCGGGTCGGGAAAAAATGGCTGCACCGGGAATGGCTTCAATGACTGTATACGCGTGGCTACAGGGCGACTGCTGTCGGTGGCTACAAAACTGAGACATACTGTTGATCCCTGTGGTGAATGTTCTAATCTGGGCCTATGTTCTAAACTGTAGCTAGAGATGTCGTAAATAGCCCTCAGTTACCTATCTTCCCCGTTAAAGGATTGTCCATGTTTGAAAACTTAAAGGCCATCGGCGTCACCGACACCGACAACATCGAAAAATACACCCTGCGTACCGAAGGTCGGTTCGACATTCTCAAAATTTATTACAAGCGAGACAAAGGTGAGATGTTCGCTCGCAGTGAGAAATTGAAGTATCCGCGCCAGCTTAAGCGCATAAAAGTCGACAGCGGTACTCAGAAATACGCTGATACCACTGAGATTTCGCCGACTCTGCGCTATGTCGTTGAAGAGCTCGATGTGATTGCCAAGCGTGAAGTCAAAGACGTGGATCTGAGGAAAAAGATACTGGGCGACCTGAAACACCTGGAAAAGGTTGTGCAGAGCAAGGTCGAAGAGATTGAGGCCGACCTGAGAAAACTATAGGCCGATTAACGGCCAGAATAACCTGCCCGGCAACCGGCGCATCTATGGTTTGTTGCAGGGCTTCGCGCTCCGAGGCTGAGCTGGAGAATATCATAGCCGTGGCGGGCACCTGAATATCGCTAAAATACTTGAACAGGTCATTGGCTGCGATCAAATTAGGCAAACGATCCTGAGCAATGATGGAAAGCTGGGTGTTGCTGGTATCCAGCCGGTTCAGGATGAAAGCATCCATCTGTATAAAAATCAGGACAATGCCAACAAAGGTGGCAGTCAGCCGCGTTCGGATTGTGAACTGTTATAGCACGGGGCGATTCCTCGGCGTAATCGTTGATAAGTCTCATTGCTCGGGGCCGTTAGCCGATCTATTGATAGATCTATATCACTATGGTATCGGCTGGTTAAACCAGTCATTGAGTTTTTAATACCGCTTGATGGTAGACTCGCGCCGCTCTGGCGTTCTCGACGTTCGCCGTACAGTCGCCCTGCCTGTGAGGAAGCGTTCTAGTGTTGTCCCTATTCTTGTTTTCGTTACAGATTACTGGCCCAATTGCCCTGGTTGTTGTGTTGGGGGCTGCGTTCAAACGCCTGGAATGGATCAATGATGCCTTTGTGCAGAGTGGTTCCAAGCTGGTTTTTAATGTCGCACTGCCAAGTTTGCTGTTCCTGAACATTGTCGGCTCCAGGCCTGAGACTATACCCGGAGGCGGCATCATACTGGTGGCGGTGCTGTTTACGCTTGGCTGGTTTGCAGTCTTATCAGTCATTGCCCCATTGCTGGTGCCGCATAAAGATGAACGCGGCGTTTTCGTGCAGGGCAGTCTTCGTGGCAACATGGGCATTATTGGCTTAGCGTTTTGCCTGAATGCCTTTGGTCAGGAAGCGGCGGTACTGGCCTCGGTTTATCTGGCTTTTATAACGCTGTTGTATAATGTTTTGTCTGTGATTACGCTGAGTCGCTGGTCGCCCCGGCAGGTGGCCGGGCACCCGCTGGTATCAGCCGTCAAAGACATTGCTCGCAACCCGCTGATCATTGCCATTGCACTGGCGGGTGCCATAGTGGTGCTGGGTATCCCCGTGCCTGACTGGGTATTGGATACCGGAGACTACTTTGCCCGCATGACCTTGCCGCTGGCACTGATCTGTGTCGGCGCCAGCCTAAGCTGGGCTGGTTTCATAGAGGCGGGCAGGGTAACTACGCTGGCGGCTGTGTTCAAGCTGGCGTTGATACCGATCAGCGGTGTCCTGTTGGCTTATGGTCTGGGGTATAGGGATGTTGAGCTGGGAGTGTTCTTTCTGATGGCCAGCACACCAACCGCAGCCGCCAGTTATGTCATGGTTCGTGCGATGGGCGGCAACGCCAACCTGGCCGCGTCTATTATAGCGTCCACGACAGTGATCAGCCTGATCACGACCAGTCTCGGACTGGTCGTGTTGCGTGCATTAAACTGGGTTTGAGAGGGTGTCAGTTAGCCTTGCCTTGAATGCGTTCCAGTGATCTTTGAGAGTAGGCGCTCACATCTGATGCAATCCAAATATCAATCTGATGCTGAGACGGGCGTCAAGTATTCTGATGCCCGTTGGATCAGGTGTTTCGAGCCTTCACCAGTTCTCAAGCGACAGCGGGCTCCCGGAAGCCCGCCTCATTTGCACATCAGTGACCGAGTATCTGACTCAGAAACAGTTTGGTGCGGTCATTCTGCGGGTTATTGAAGAATTCATTAGGTTCGTTTTCTTCAACAATCTGGCCTGCATCCATGAAAATGACACGGTCTGCGACCTGTTTGGCAAAGCCCATTTCGTGCGTTACACACAGCATGGTCATGCCTTCTTCGGCCAGCTCGATCATGACATCCAGCACTTCTTTAATCATTTCTGGATCCAGAGCCGAGGTCGGTTCATCGAACAACATGACTTTCGGGTTCATGCACAGAGAGCGTGCAATGGCGACGCGTTGCTGCTGGCCGCCGGATAACTGACCTGGGTACTTGTTGGCCTGCTCGGCAATTTTGACCCGCTCCAGAAACTTCATTGCGGTTGCTTCGGCTTCACGTTTGGGTTGCTTAAGCACAAACATAGGAGCCAGCGTCAGGTTGTCCAGCACGCTCAGATGCGGAAACAGGTTGAAGTGCTGGAACACCATGCACACATCTTTGCGGATGACTTCGATGTTTTTAACGTTGTCACCGAGCTCAATGCCGTTAACGGTGATGTGACCTTCCTGGTGTTCTTCCAGACGGTTCAGGCAACGAATCAATGTTGATTTGCCCGAACCGGAAGGCCCGCAGATTACGATGCGCTCACCCTGTTTGACATCCAGCTGGATGTCGGTCAGGACATGAAAGTCACCGAACCATTTGTTCATCTTTTCGACCTGAATAACAGATTCACGATCGGCCAGTCGATTTTGTTCAGTCATGTGCTGGACTCCTAATGTGAGGTGCTTTTCTTCAGGTCATTGTCGAGATACGCACTGTAGCGCGACATAAAGAAGCAGAAGCAAAAGTAAATAAGGGCAATAAAGAGATAAGCTTCAATAAATTGCTGACGCCACATAGGATCATTGACCGCTGCACGGGTTGCCGCCAGCAGATCAAACAGACCGATGATGACCACAAGCGAAGTATCCTTGAATAGCGAAATAAAGGTGCTCATGGTGGGCGGAATAACCAGACGCAACGCCTGTGGCAAAATGATCTTGAAGGTCTTTAGCCAGTAGTTCAGGCCAAGTGAGTCAGCTGCTTCATACTGGCCTTTGGGTATAGCCTGCATGCCACCGCGGAACACTTCTGCCAGATAGGCTGCCTGGAAGAAAATAATACCAATTTGTGCACGCAACAAGACATCGATGCTAACACCTTCAGGCAAGAACAGCGGGAACATGACCGACGCCATGAACAGAACCGAGATCAGAGGAACCCCCCGGAACACTTCAATGATAACGATGCATACTACCTTGATCAGAGGCATGTCGGAGCGACGTCCCAGCGCCAGCATGAGCGCGAGCGGTGCTGCAAAGGCAATACCGACAACCGCCAGGACAAGTGTCAGCGTCAAACCGCCCCACTGTGCAGTGCGCACTACACTGAGACCAAATATGCCGCCAGCAAGGATGAAATAGACAGCCACGAAGCCAGCGATCCAGGCAACAGCCAACCAGGGTGACCAGAAACGGCGGTTCATGCTCAGCAGCATGCCAGAGGTCAGCATGATCATCGCCACCAGTGGCCGCCAGTGCTGATCTGCCGGGAAGGTACCGAACAACAGGAAGCGCCACATATCGTGAACGTAGGCCCAGCATGCACCCGTCGCTGTCTCACAGGCTTCTTTGGCTGCGCCAAAGCTGGCATTTATGACGGCCCATGAAACCAGGACATCAAGTAAACTCCAGATGACATAGATACAGAACAGGGTAATGATCGTGTTAAGCGGCGTTGAAAAAAGGTTTTCTTTCATCCAGCGCAGGCTTCGATTAAGAACCGGTCCAGTGAGGGGCCGGGCTCGATTGGTTGCCTCGGTCATATCAACGCTCCACCAGCGACATGCGCTTGTTGTACCAGTTCATAAAGAGGGAAACGATCAGACTGATGCTGAGATAGACCCCCATGAAAATCGCCACGCCTTCAACGGCTTGTCCGGTTTGGTTCATGGTGGTGTTGGACACCGAGACCAGGTCGGGGTAACCAATCGCAACAGCCAATGAACTGTTTTTCGTCAGGTTAAGGTACTGGTTGGTCAACGGTGGGATAATGACTCGCAGTGCCTGTGGCAAGACGATCAACCGCATGATCCAGCTTGAGCGCAGCCCAAGCGAAGTGGCCGCTTCCGTTTGACCATAAGGAACCGACTGAATACCACTGCGAACCACTTCAGCAATGTAAGTCGTCGTATATAAGGTCAGACCCAGCAGCAGCGCAGTGAACTCGGGGCTCATGCGCGCACCACCCTGGAAGTTGAAACCGGCGACGGCGGGAACGTTCATTTCAGTGGGTGCACCGAACAGTAGCCAGACAATAAAGGGTGTCGCCAGAATAATGCCCAGACCCACGCTCAGATGGGGGAAGATATGACCTGTTGCTTCGAGCCGTTTCAGGCTCCATTTGCGCAGTATCACAGCACCGATAATGCCGACAATAAAACCTACGCCAACCCAGGTCCAGGCGGGATGGTCAGCCATAATGGGAATATAGAGTCCCCTGTTGGACAGGTATACACCTTCAAAAGGACTCAGCGCAGATCGGATATTGGGTAAGCCGCGGGTAATAATGGCATACCAGAAAATAAGTTGGAGCAGGACCGGAATATTGCGAAAGGTTTCAATGTAGGTAGTACCGATAATCCGCAGTAACCAGTTTTTCGAAACGGTGGCAATACCAATAATGGTGCCAAGTATGGTTGCCAGAACAATGCCAATAATGGCCACTTTCAGGGTATTGGTGATGCCGACCAACAAGGCGCGTCCGTAATCGCTTGCGGGCGAGTATTCAATTACGCTTTCACTAATACCGAAGGCGGCTTCACGTTCCAGAAAGCCGAAACCGGTAGCAATATTTTGGCTCTCAAGGTTGGCCATGGTGTTGCCGACCAGATACCAGCCAAGCAGGAAGACACCACCAAAAACCAGAATCTGATAGACGACTGAGCGAAAAGTCTTGTCATACAAAATGGTCAGAAGCGGGTTAACGTCGTTACTTTTTGAGTGTTTGGGGCTCATACCCGACGTCTCCAAGGGGAATGCAATTCAGAATAATGCAGTGAGCTGACGAAAAGCGGCCCTGCGGGGCAGGGCCGCACTGTTAACGTGAGATCAGCAACCTTGCGTTGCCCGAGTCTCTATTAACGAACTGGCTGTGCGTACATCAGGCCACCGTCAGTCCAGAGTGCGTTGATGCCGCGATCAAGACCCAACAAATCGGTTACGTTAGTCTGGTAAGACTCGCCGTAGTTACCGACCTGAGAAATGATGTTGTAAGCCCAGTCTTCGCTGATGCCCAGAGCTTCACCCAGACCTGGTGTTTTGCCCAGCAGACGCTGGATGCCAGGGTTGGTGCTGGTGTCACGCATTTGGTCAACGTTTTCTGAAGTAATGCCATACTCTTCTGCTTCAATCATGGCGTTCAAAGTCCAGCGAACGATGTCCATGAATTCGTCATCGCCATGGCGAACAGCTGGTCCCAGCGGCTCTTTGGAGATGATTTCTGGCAGGATGACGTAGTCAGAAGGGTTCTCAGCAGACACGTTACGTGCAGAGGCCAGACCAGACGCATCGGTTGTGTAAACGTCACAACGACCCGCGAAGAAGGCTGCAGTCACTTCTGACGTGTTTTCGATAACCACTGGCTCGAAATCCATACCTTTGGCACGGAAGTAGTCAGCTAGGTTAAGTTCAGTCGTTGTGCCTGGTTCAACGCAGATCGCTGCGCCGCTCAGTTCAAGAGCACTGGTAACACCGAGGTCTTTACGGACCATGAAACCCTGGCCGTCATAGTAGTTAACGCCGGCAAAGTTCAGACCCAGAGAGGTATCACGTGTCAGTGTCCAGGTAGTGTTACGGGACAGTACGTCAATTTCGCCTGATTGCAGGGCGGTAAAGCGCTGGTTGGCGGTCAGGGCAGTAAAGCGAACGGCTTCAGAGTCGCCAAGCATCGCTGCTGCAACTGCACGGCATACGTCTACATCAAGACCGGCCCACTTACCGCCAGTAGCGTTGGAGAAACCTGCCAGGGAGGTGTTTACACCGCACTGGACATACCCTTTTTCCAAAACAGCATCAACAGTCTCACCGGCTTGTACACCAGCGGCCAGGACAGTCAGGGAAAGCGCCGCTGCGGCGCTAGTGCTGGTCAGTTTCTTAAGCATTTTACTCTCCATTATTACATTGCTTTTATTATCGGCTTCGGCAGACCTGTTGGTGTATCCAAACGGGTGTAACCAAGCTCAAATTACCCTCCAGACCTGAGGCCTGGGTGGATTTTCACTCCCGGTTTGTGACCGAAAGTAAACATGATGCAAACGCAAGAACGTCTGCAATCTGTAAGGAGGATTGAGCGGCAACCGAAATCGCCCAGGTTCTAGTGTTAACGTTCACTGTATGACTAAGTTTGCAAAGATAGGGCCAGTTTGTACCGATACACTCTAATCTGCTGATTTAATGGGATTTATCGGACTTTCAGTGGCTTACTGTGCCCTTCTTTCCAATCAGGTGGCTATAACCAGAGGCATAGGTGTTTTATCAGGGGTGGAGGGAATTGGGCACTGTACCAATGCAGTGAGAGCATCCTGGTAGAATAAGTGCACTGTGGAGGTGCTATCAGGACAGTTGCCCTGTGTTTGTAGCCCGTAAGCGTTCAATCAGGACGCTGCTATAACCAAGAGAATAATTATAACCAATGGAATAGCCCGTCGAGACGAGAACCTGGTCATTCTGTCCGGTTGAGCAAAAAGGCAATGCGTCGTGCACTCACGAGTCCATTTCACGCTGTCTTTTTAACCGTTTGCTCAGCGCAGGCTGCGAAATTCCCAGAATCCGGGCCGCGATGGATTGGTTGTGGTCAGCACGGTGCATGGCCTCGGCAATCAGCAAGTCATCAATTTCAGTGAGTGTAGGTAACCGGTTGTCGGGTGCAAATTGCACCAGGGTGTTGTCATTACTGGCGCTGTCTGATCCCGGGGCCTGACTGAAAAGATGCAGATCCTGGTGGGTCATAACACCGCTGTGATGCCGGCTAACCGAGTCGAAAGCGATGGCGCGCAGCTCTCGAACATTGCCCGGAAACTCGTAGGCTTGAAGCGCAGTCCACAGTTCTGCACTGAATTCAGGAAGTGGCTTGCCCATTTCGTCGGCTGCCTGTTCGGCAAAAAAGGTGAACAGCAGCCTGATGTCTTCGCGACGGGCGCGCAACGGCGGTATCTGGACCTGGTGCGTGCACAGCCGGTAATAAAGGTCACGCCGGAAGGCACCCTCACGCTGGCGCTCGGCCAGGTCCTGATGGGTGGCGACAAAAATACGAGCTTGCAATCGCTTCGGCCGGTCTGCGCCCATCGGATAGAACTCACCCTCTTGCAACAGTCGCAGCAACTTGATCTGACTACTGGAACTCAGATCGCCGATCTCATCCAGAAATAAAGTGCCTCCGGAGGCTTCTTCTACCAACCCGCGACGCTCTTTATCGGCTCCGGTAAAGGCACCTTTGCGGTGCCCAAAGAGAGTGTCATTGAAAACATGATCATCAAGCCCGGCCACGTTCACAGTAACCAACTTGCCCTGGCGGCCACTCAGGGTATGGACGGCCCGTGCGACCAGCTCCTTACCCGTGCCACTTTCTCCGCAAATCATCACAGGCTGGGCGCTTTTCGCAACAGATTCCAGGTATTGAAACACCGAGGCCATGCTGCGGCTCTGGGTCAAGATGTTTGAAAAAGCCTCGGGCGAGTCGAGTCTGCGACTCAGTACCCGGTTGCGCAACTCCTGGTTTTCCCGCTTGATTTCCTGCAACTGGATGGCGCGTTTGATGCCTTCGAGCAAACGCGCAGATTCCGTCGTTTTAACGTAAAAATCAAAAGCGCCCAGCCGCAGACATTCCACCGCCGTTTCAACCTGGTTCAAACCACTGATGACAACCACGGCGACATCCGGGAAGACTTTAGCTATTTCGATCAGGAGGTCCTTGCCCGATCTTTGTGGCATGTTCAGGTCGAGCAGTACAACACCGATGGCATGAGTCTCCAAATAGCTCATCGCATCCCGGCTGTCCTGACAATAATGCAAGTTGCTGATGCCGCCTTTACGTTCCAGCATGAGACCCAGGCTGCGATGATAGGAGGGTTCATCATCAACCAAAAGAATGCCAAATTCAGGATAGAGACTGCTTTTTTTTATGGTGTTGTTTGTCATTGAGATGCAACCATCTTCCACGGAAAAGTGACGTCGACCCGGGTTCCTTCTCCGGGGGTTGACTTGAATTTAATTGTGCCATCGTAGGCTTTAATGATGCCAGCAGAGACTGATAAGCCAAGACCGGTGCCGCCCTGCTCGCGTTTGGTGGTAAAGAAGGGGTCGGTCAGGTTGGGCATGGCGTCAGAGTCAATACCACAGCCTTCATCGTACACCGACAAGACAATGCGTTGGCGTATGTGGTCGATATGAGTTTCCACCTTCACCCCATGCTGATCATCCGGTAGCGACTGACAGGCGTTGATAATCAGGTTTATGACCACCTGTTCGATGCGTTGCGGATGCCCAAGCATCGACGGCAAATAGGGGTCGAGGATCAAACTGAACTGGTTGGTGTAGCTGCGAATGGTCACGTCGAGCAAACGCACCGCGGTGGAAACAACATCATTAAGATTCATCGGTTCGATCGCATCGACTGCCTCTTGGCGGGCAAAGTCGCGCAGATCATTGACAATGCGTTTGATGCGCTGGGCACCTTCATCCATTTCGTTGATGATATAGGGGATTTCAGTGCGGATGCGGCCATAGTCCAGACCGGCAATGTCGAAACCTTCACCCTGTTCATACAAACTGTCCAGATGCGGCAAGGCATCCTCCCAGGCGTCCTTTAACATGGGTAGATTCAGCAGGATAAGGCCACTGGGATTGTTGATTTCATGAGCCACCCCTGAGACCAGGGTGCCCAGTGAACTCATCTTGTCGGCCTGGATCAGTTGTTGTTGCTGTTTTTTAACTTCCTGGGTGCGACGCTCGACCTGGCGTTGCAAGGTGCGAATCCAGACGGCTATGAGCCCCAGGCCCAGCAAAAGAACAGCACTGCCGGTGGCGACAATAATTCCCAAGAACTGCCAGTCGGTTCTACCCTGACGCTCCAGAGTGCCTAGCCATTTATCGTAAATATCCTGCTGGCGGCCGGTATTGCGCAGTATGGCCAGGCCCTCGGAAAACAGGGTGAGAACCTCTTCATTGCCTTTTTTAACTGCATAGCCGTATGGCTGAGGGCGCAACGGTCGCCACACGACTCCGATGTTGGAGAGTTTGTTTTCCTGGCTATAGTAAAGGCTGGGCAGAGTGGCACCAAGGGCATAATCGTAATTCCCGGCCGCCAGTTGGCGCAATGCATCCGAGTGGGCGGGGACAGTGACAATGGTTACACCAAAGTCATTCTCGCGCAGAAAGTCGTGCACAATGCCCTCATGTTGAACCACAACCGATTTGCCCTTGAGATCTTCGTAACTGGTCGGTTCAGGGTCGCCATTGCGAGCAAAAAAGGAGTAGTTGACCATCACCGACGGGGCGCTGAACGAGAACTCTTTTTCCCGTTCGGCCGAGGCTACCATACCTTGCAGGACGTCCATCTCGTCATTTTCCAGCTTTTCACGCATGGTTGACCAGCTGTCCAGGGTGATGTTTATTTTCAGACCCATGACTTCGGCGATGGCTCGCGTCATATCGACGTTATAACCGGCAATGTTGCCGTCCTGATCGATGAACTCGTAGGGTGGATAGCGGTCGTCGCCGCCGACCTGAATCACCTGGTTGACGGGCTCTGCTGTTGCAGCTAAAGGCAAGCTCAACAACAGTGCCGTCACGGCGTCAAACAGTATGGTTCTGAAGAGTCTCGGGTACGGCATTCGAGTTCCGGTTAGTCAGACATCGGTAAAGCAGGCATGTCCGGGCTCAGGCCGGAAACAGTCGCAACTATAGCCCGGCGCCGGGTTGTGATCAAAAATGTCACCGGGTTCAGGTGCCGTATTCTGGTCCCAGCTCTTCATGAAAGCGTTCCACCTGCTGAGCAACGTCCTCATGCATGCCCCGATAGCGCGCTATGTGAAACAAGGCATCGCCCTCGTACACCAGTGCCAGTTGGGTCAGCCCTACCAGGACACCGGGTCGTGACGCCCTGACTTCAGACGCTGACATGGTGCTCGGGTTCATGATGCGTGCCAGCACCTGATCGGTTTTAACATAGGAGCCGGGTTTCACCAGACACTGAAAGACGCCGGAATCGCTGGCGCGCTCCCAGTAGGAATTGTCGGCAATGGTTTGTGCTTTATGTGTTTTCGGCGTCCCATTGAGCATACCCAAATGCATCAGGACATTAACAATGCCACGTGTGCCTGCCTTTATACTTATCTCGTCAAGTCGCAGTGCTTCGCCTGCTTCGTAAACGATCACCGGAATGTTATTCTTCCCGGCCGATTCGCGCAGCGACCCCTCACGCAGCTCGCTGTTCAGGATCAGCGGTACGCCAAACGCTCGGGCCATGCCTTCAACGATTTCGTTGTCGAGCTCAGCCCGAATTTGCGGCACATTAAAGCGATGAATAGCGCCAGTGTGCAGGTCGATACCAAAATCGGAGCGCAGCACCACTTCCTGCATCAGGACCTCGGCGACGCGGGCCGCCAGCGAGCCTTTGGCTGAACCCGGGAATACCCGGTTCAGGTCACGCCGGTCGGGCAGATAACGGGAGCCCATCCCGAAGCCATGCACATTGACCACAGGAACCACGATGATCGTGCCCTGCAAGCCACCCAGCTTAGGGCTGCGCATAAAACGCCGGATGATCTCCAGCCCGTTGAGTTCATCGCCGTGCATGGCGGCGGTGATGAATATTGTCGGCCCCGGTTTGCGACTGCGTCGCACAAAACAGTGCATGATCGCATCGGAATTACCGGGCGCACCGGGCAGGGACAGTGGCACGTTGTGCCATTGTCCTGAGGCAAGTTTGGCCGGGTTTATTTGTGTCACTATTAACCTTCCACTCGCTTGGGTTTGTCGCCAATTTCCTTGACCAGATGTTCTATGACCATGCCGGCAATATCTTTGCCAGTCGCCATTTCGATGCCTTCCAGGCCGGGTGATGAATTGACTTCCATGACCACGGCGCCGTGATTGGACCGTAAAATATCGACACCAGCGACTTGCAGTCCCATCACCTTGGCCGCGCGGACGGCCGTTTTTCGTTCTTCCGGTGTGATTTTTGCCACCGCCGCCGTGCCGCCACGATGCAGATTTGAACGGAATTCACCGGGGGCCGCCTGGCGCTTGATGGCGGCGACGACTTTATCGCCAATGACGAAGCAGCGAATGTCGGCACCGCCGGCTTCTTTAATGTATTCCTGCACCAGAATGTTGGTGTTAAGCCCCAGAAAGGCTTCGATAACCGATTCGGCCGCTTGTCGGGTTTCACACAAAACCACCCCAATGCCCTGGGTGCCTTCGAGCAATTTCACCACCAACGGCGCACCACCGACCATCTGGATCAGATCAGGCACTTCGTCCGGACTGTGCGCAAAGCCGGTAATCGGCAAGCCGATGCCCTTGCGAGCCAGCATCTGCATCGAGCGCAATTTGTCCCGCGAGCGGGAAATGGACAGGGAGGAGTTCAGCGTGCGGGTGCCCATCATCTCGAACTGACGAACCACTGCCGTGCCGTAGAAGGTTATCGAGGACCCGATGCGCGGAATAATGGCGTCCATATCCTCCAGCGGCTCGCCCATGTAATGTATCGAGGGCCTGTGGGCTACAATGCTCATATAGCAGCGCAGAGTGTCGACAATGCGGATTTCATGACCGCGGTTTTCTGCGGCCTCCACCAGGCGCAGAGACGAGTAGTTCGAAGGCTCGCGTGAAAGCACCGCCAGTTTCATGGATAACTCCCAAAGTTGTACCGGTATTGTCTGTTGTAGCGCAGAGGAAACGGCAAATCAGAATGTGACGAGAGTGCAGTAACACAGGTTTCCCGACACGTTGTGCATCATCCCCTTAATTGACAGAGTTGCCAAGTCAGGTTCACTTTTGGCGACTGTTTTATCAGCAAAAACGCTTTTTACTTGGGTGGTGCATGGGATGGCTCGGCCAGATGCCGACTTTTTTTGCTAAAGTAAGGCATGGCCTGCTGCACAGGTTGAGTTCTTCAGCCTGCTCATCTAATGAAAGGGAAGTAACACCGATGGCAACCCGTGAAGATACCTTGCTCGAACATGTCGACTACTGGCTCAGTGAGCTGGCCGACGATCATGAACCCGCAGCTGATTGGCTGGAAGGGTTGTCTGAGGCAGATATTGCCTTTGCTCTGGAGTGTATGCCATTCGAGCAGCGTCTTACCATCTGGCAGGCAGTGCCCCCGGACATGCGAGGCGCAGTTCTGGTTGAATTGCATGACGAGCACCGCAGGTCATTATTGAAGGCCGCACCACCAGATGCCTTGCTGCAATGGCTGGGTAAAACGCATCCGGAAGATTTGCTGGAACTGATGGATGACCTGCCCGGTCATCTCGGCCGGAAAGTCCTGTACCGGATGGACACTGAAGAACGCGAGCAACTGAAAAATGCCCTGACTTACGATGATGATCAGGTGGGTCGCTGGCTCAGTTTCAAAGTTATTACAGCCGAGGCGGATACGCCTGGCCGACTGTTTCGCAAAGGGTTGCGGGAAACCGGTATACCGGAAATGACGGATGTCATCGTATTACTGAACAGCGATGGTCGATTTCAGGGCTGCCTGTCGCTTGATGCGGCCATGCAGACGCCTAGCACGGCGCCGCTCAGCCAGTTTGTGGACGACGAGCTCACACCATTGAACCCGGCGTCTTCGCTACACGAGGCCGCTCAACGGCTACGCACCGCTGACCGGGCCATGTTGCCGGTTGTCGATGAGACCGGCACCGTCATGGGCCGCTTTACCTCTCGCGATGCTCTTGATGTGATGATGGAAGAGAAAGAGCGCCAGATGATGCAACTGAGCAGTGGTCTGGAAGAGGAGGATTTGTTCTCGCCAGTGCGTCGCTCTGTGCCCAAGCGTGGCCTTTGGCTTGGTATCAATTTGCTTACGGCACTGCTGGCGGCCTGGGTAATCGGATTGTTCGAAATGGCTTTGTCGCAGTGGGTGGCTCTGGCGGTGCTGATGCCGGTTGTTGCCAGTATGGGTGGTATTGCCGGAAGTCAGACACTGGGCTTGGCGATACGGGGCCTTGCGACCGGACAATTGGGTTCTGCCAACGTCCGTAATCTGATTCGCAAAGAGGTGATGCTGGGCACTATCAATGCCTTCTTCTGGTCGGTTGCCATCGGTCTGATCGCTGCATGGTGGTTCGATAGCTGGATGCTGATGTGGATTATTGCCTTTGCGGTACTGGTCAATATGATCGCGGCTTCACTGGCGGGTGTGATCGTGCCCTGGGTTCTGTCGCGCATGAAAATTGATCCGGCTATTGCCGGTTCTGTGGTGCTGACGACAGTGACTGACGTGGTCGGATTCTTTGCGTTTCTGGGAACGGCAACGGTTGCGTTGAGTTTTGCCGGATAAACGGACGCGGGAGATAAAGAGACGTGGGACATTGAGGGACGCAGGACATTGAAAGACGCAGGACACTAAAAGACGTTGGACATTGAAAGACGCAGGACACTAAAAGACGTTGGACATTGAAAGACGCGAAACCATTGTAACGTTTTTGTGTCTCTTCATGCCCTGCGTCACTCACTGTTTCACGTCATTCAATGTCCAACGTCCCTTAATGTCCCACGTCCCTTAATGTCCAACGTCTTTAATGGTTCACCCCGTTTCACGAATTTGCAAATGGGTAGGCAATACCCGGCTTTGGTAGCGTTCAGGGTTTAGGACCATCATCGCTGCCAACCGGCCTTTTTCGATGCTGGGTTGATAGACCGTTGTGATGGTAGGGTTCATTTGGCGGGCTTCGGGAATGTCGTCGAAGCCAATGATGCGGACGTCTTTGGGCACAGTTAACCCCATTTCGCGTGCCACACTTAGCGCGGCTAGCGCCAACTGGTCCGACATGCACAGCATGGCGGTCGGACGCTGTGTCATCGCCAGTGCTTCACGTGCGGCTTTAACACCGTCAGCCCAGGTACTTTCATGGGTGTTCCAGATGCGGTCGTCACTCAGGGTGTAATTGTGTGCCAGCGCGGAATCCCGGTAGGCGTCCAGGCGCTGGCGTGAGATAGACAATTTTGCATCGAACAGTTCCTTGCTGTCGATACGTCCCACGTCGTCAGATTTTGTTAACCGCAGTCCAATAACAACAACATCTCCCCGTGTTTGACTGAACACATGGTCGGCCGCCTGTTTGGCACCGCCATAATTGTCGACGTTCAGTGAAAGATGGTTCTCAAGCGTAAAGTCGACCGTGACCACGGGTTTATGCTGTCGCACAAGGCGGTCCAGCACGCTGAGATTGCGCGGTGGCCCATAGACAATGTAGCGGTCAGGAATCGATGCTATCGCCTGCTCATGATAGAACTCGTCCCGTCCGGGCATCAGCAGTAAGTTGGCGCGTGCATCATCGAGCACTTCGGATACACCTTGCAGGAACTCCGTAGCACAGCTGTCGCGAAAGTTGTAGGACAAGCGTTCGGCCAGCATGACCCCCACAATGCCGGTTGCACCAGTGCGCAAACTGCGCGCCGCGGCGTCCGGTCCGTGATAACCCAGACGTTTGCATTCAAGCAGAATGTGATCGCGCAAGGTGGCGGATAATTGATCGGGCCGGTTGAAGGCATTGGAAATAGTGGCCGTGGAAACATTCAGTTCCCGGGCAACCGATTTTAATGTCATCCGTCGCGACGCAATACTGGGGGGTACGGGCTTACTCACTGTGGTTGTTACCTACCGTTTTTATTGTTAGTTGTGACCGTAAGCTGTAGGACTATTAACCGGTTGTTGAAAAAGGCGTCCTGCCGTTTTCAAAACACGAAAACCAAAAATGTGATTTTTACTTTTCTCCCGAAATCCAAGACTTACCAGTCGTCGATTTCGCCAGGACATCCGAAATGTCGGACCACATGTCCTGGTAGCATGCGGCTGAAATTCTGTGAATTTCAACAGCCTGTTAGTGTAACCTTTTTACTGCTATTGGGCGTTGTTGTGGTTAATTTGGGTAGGGGGGAGCCTAACGACCTGTTCGGTGGAAGGCCGCTATCAACGGCCATGGGAGATCCCCGCCCGTTGATAGCCAGCACTAAATGCCGTTATCGTACCCAGGCTGCGACGCTGTAAGCGGCGACTTTTTCACCGTCTGGTTGCACAAAGCCCGGTACGGTCACCGCTTGTCCTGGTACGGAAACAGGCAAGGCATTCGCGGTCATGTTGATGGCCACGTTGATGGTTTCCTGGCCGTTGGTCCGACGGAAAAACAACAGCTCCGGGTCGCTTTCCAGCCACTCAAAATCACCATTCTGCAAAGCCGGATGTTGTTTGCGCCAGGCAAAGATGTGTCGAGTGAAATTCAGCGTTGAGTGGTCCATTTTTGTTTGTTCAGATACCGCTAACTGTCGATGAATGGGCTCAACCGGCAGCCAGCTATGGCCGCCACTGGTAAAGCCCCCCATGGCTTCGTTGATCCATGGCATGGGGGTACGACAGCCATCGCGGCCTTTGAATTCGGGCCAGAATTCTATGCCAAACGGATCTTGCAGTTGAGCAAAACCAACGTCGGCCTCGGGCAAGCCCAGCTCTTCACCCTGATACAGGCAAGGGCTGCCACGCAACGTTGCCAGCAAGCTCAAGGCAGTTCGTACAAAGGCGTCCGGATCCTCTGCCTTGGCGCCCCATCGTGTAGCGCTGCGCACGACATCGTGATTGCTCAGCGCGAAACAGGGCCAGCCATCGTCAAGATTATCTTCAACTTTCTGAATAGTCTTGCGAATGTAGTCTGGGTCATGTGCGTCGTTCAGCAATTCGAAGGTATAGGCCATGTGCAACTTGTCACCACCGGAGGTGTATTGCGCCATGTACTTCATGCCTTGAGGTGCGCCAATCTCACCCACTGTTGTTGTACCCGGGAACTCGTTCATCACACTGCGCAGACGTTGCAGAAAGGCCAGGTTCTCATCACGGCACATCTGATTAATGTGATACTGACGGCAAAACGGATTTTTGGGATCAACTCCGACAAAGACTTTTTCGGGGCTGTCGGCCAGGCCGTTATCAGTCAGGCTGGCATCGTGAAAATACATGTTCACGACATCCAGCCGGAAACCATCAACACCAAGCTCAAGCCAGAAACGCGCGGTATCAAGGATTGCATCCTGAACCGCTACGTTATGAAAATTCAGGTCGGGTTGACTGGACAAAAAGTTATGCATGAAATACTGGCTGCGACGACTGTCCCATTGCCAGGCTGACCCGCCAAAAAGAGACAACCAGTTATTGGGTGGTGTGCCATCGGCCTGGGCATCGGCCCAGATGTACCAGTCTGCTTTGTCATTGGTGCTGTCTTCGCGGCTATCCTGAAACCATTCATGCTGATCTGAGGTGTGACTGTACACCTGGTCGATCAGCACTTTTAATCCGCGCTGATGGGCTTCATCGACCAGGCGCTTGAAGTCATGCAGTGAACCGAACATGGGGTCGACGTTCCGGTAATCCGACACATCGTAACCGAAGTCCTTCATCGGTGAGGTAAAGAACGGCGACAGCCAGATAGCATCGACATTCAACTGCGCAATGTAGTCGAGTTTGGTAATGATACCGGGTATGTCACCGATACCATCGCCATTGCTGTCGAAATAGCTGCGCGGATAAATCTGATAGATCACACCGCCTCGCCACCAGTTCAGTTCACTATTGGACAAGATTTACCTCCTCTATTTGACCGAGCCAGCCAGCAGGCCACGGACAAAGTAACGTTGCATTGAAACAAAGACGACCAACGGAACCAGCATGGTAATGAAGGCACCACTGGTCAGAATTTCCCAGTTGTCACCCCGCGAGCCAAGCAGCTCGACCAATTGCGCAGTCATCACAGTCTTGCCTTCGCCCTGTCCCAGGAACACCAGAGCGACCAGGAGGTCGTTCCAGACCCAGAGGAACTGGAATATGGCAAAAGACGCCAGCGCAGGAATCGACAGCGGCAACACAATGGTGCGGAAGATCTGGAAATGGCTGGCGCCGTCCATCCGGGCCGACTCCATCACTTCTTTGGGCAAGCTCACCATGTAATTGCGCAGCAGATACACCGCCAGGGGCAAGCCAAAGCCCGTATGGGCCAGCCAGACCCCGCCATAGGATTTGGCCTCCCAGCCGAAGATGCCGGACAGGCCGGTGTACATTCTCAGCACCGGAATCAGCGAGATCTGTAGTGGAACAACCAACAGGCCGACGATACCAGCGAGAATCCACAGGCGACCGGGGAAGTTCATCCACGACAGTGCATAGGCGGCAAAAGCTGCGATCAGGATCGGGATGAACGTCGCCGGCAAGGTTACGGTCAGGGTGTTGATAAACGCCCGGCCGACCCCTTCTGACGACAACACTTCGCGGTAGTTATCGAGCGTGAACGTCGGTGGTACTTGCGATACATAGAACACGCGTTCACCGCGAGTGAGCGCGAAGGCTTCATCGGACTCCCACCGGAACAGCCCGTCATCGGTCAGCGTCATACGGGTGCCGTTATCGAGGGTGATAGTTTCGCCAGCCTTGTTCACGGTCAGGTCGGTTGGGCGTGAACTCCAGGTATCCAGTATCCGGGCGCCTTCTTCAAACAAGCGATCTTCAATCACGAAGACACCATTGGACTGTGTTTGAGCTTCAGCTGTCGGTGTGCGATAAACCTCGTTGCGTTCGGCCGGCGCCAGGGCTGTCCACCAACCTGATGTGGTCAGAGAATCTTTGTCGCGTACTGAACTGATCAGCAAGCCCAATGTCGGTAGAGTCCATAACAGGACGAGCAGTAAGACGGTCGCGTGTTTGGCAATGGTGGCCAAAGGCAGTTTATTTGCTGATTGCATCTTGGCCTCCTTATCGGGTTTCCATGCGGGCGCGGCGGATGTTGTAGATCATCACTGGCGTTACTGCGAGCATAATGACAATTGCGACCGCACTGCCGCGTCCGATGTCACCAGAACGGAACAATTGATCGTACATGAAGTTTGCCAGCACCTGTGTTTCCCACTGGCCATTGGTCATGGCAAATACAATATCGAAGATTTTCAGCACCAGAATGGTAATCGTGGTCCAGACAACGACAATGGTGCCGAAAATTTGCGGGATGACGATTTTGAAGAAAATCTGGAAATTATTGGCGCCTTCCATAATGGAGGCTTCAATGGTGTCTTCAGGCACGCCCCGAATCGCAGCGCCGAGAATCACCATGGCGAAACCAGTCTGAATCCAGATTAGAATGACCATCAATAGAAGGTTGTTCCAGGGCTGCAATGATATCCAGGCCTGAGGTTCGCCACCCAGAGCCATCACCACCGCGTTCAGCAGACCGATTTCTTCACCGGAGCCTTTATAATCGTAAATAAATTTCCAGATCACCGAGGCGCCCACGAAAGAAATGGCCATCGGCAGAAAGACCAGAGTGCGGGCAACCTGGCCCCACCAAAGTCGGTCGGTCATATACGCAATCACAAGCCCAAACGCGGAGGACATTGTCGGTACGATGATCAACCAGAGAATATTGTTGCGAATCGCAATTCGAAAGCCGTCATTGCCGAAGGCCCAAATGTAGTTGGCAAAGCCAACAAAACCGTCCGCATTTCGGTCTTGCATAGAATAAATCAGTGAAGCAAAAACGGGATAGACCAGATACACGACCAACACCAGAACGGCTGGCCCTACAAATATCCAGGGTCGAATACCTTCACGAATGTTGTCGCGCCGCTGGCGGTCGTTATCGGACTCCAGGGAATCACTGGACAGATAACGGTCCAGTAAATAGTTTGAACCAACAAAAAAGAGAATGCTTAAGCCGATTGCCACGGCTATGACAATCATGGCTGAGATGATTTGCGCAATCACAGGGGATACTCCTGACCTAGACCGGTAATGAACTCGCCCCGCAAGGGGGCAAGTTGTCCTTAGTGCAGTTCCCGATTAATTAACGGGCAGAATCCCAGGCATCCTGGATAGAACCGGCAACATCTTCAGCCGAGTCACCGCCGACAAAATCGACCATGCCTGTCCAGAAAGCACCGGCGCCGATAGCACCCGGCATCAGGTCAGAAGCGTCGAAACGGAAGGTCGTGGCGTTCTGCAGGATCTCACCCTGACGACGCAGCGTGTCGTTGGCGTACAGATCGTTGTTAACGTTGTTGTGCGGCGTCAGAAAGCCACCGTTGGCCATCCAGATTTCGTGTGCCAGCGGTGTAGTCAGGTACTCAAGCAGAGCCTGAGCCGCTTCGTTTTCTTCCGGCATTGTTACAATAGTACCTGCACCCAGAACTGGTTTACCCAGGTCTTTTTCAGCGAAAGCAGGGAAGTAGAAGAAGTCGATGTCTTCACCCACGACAGTGTCTTCAGGAAAGAACGCAGGAATGAAGCTCGCCTGACGGTGCATGAAGCAGCCCGGCGGAATGCTGAACAGGCCGTTCGGGCTGTCGCGGAAGTCAGTGGTACCGACAGAAGCAACGCCACCCTGGACGTAGTCCGGGTTCTTGGCAAAGCTCCCGAACATATCAATGGCTTCTATAACACGTGGATCGTCGAACGGTATGCTGTTGTCGACCCAGCCGTCATAAACCGCAGGCTCGTGCAAACGCAGCATCATGTCTTCAACCCAGTCAGTCGCCGGCCAGCCAGTTGCAGCACCTGAACCCAGACCAATACACCAGGGGCTTACGCCATCGTCGACCATCTGGTCGGACAGTGCGATCAGCTCTTCCATAGAGTCCGGAACGTCGTAACCGTAATCGGTGAAGTTATCCGGGGAATACCAGACCAGGCTCTTCAAGTCGACGCGAAAGAAAACGCCGTAGAAATCGTCCTGGCCGTTTTCGTTAGGGTAGGTACTCAGGTCAACCCAGGATTGGCCAGCGGCGTAATTGTCCAGAACGTTTTGACGGGTCGCATCGTCCAGTGGCTGCAGCAGGCCACGGCTTGCCATGTCTTTAGCCAGGCCCGGCTGTGGGAAGATCGCCAGATTGGGCGCAGAGCCAGCTTGCAGATCAATCACGATCTGCTGTTCAAAGCTGTCGGAACCGGCGTAGCGGACGTCTGCACCCGTGGCCGCTTCAAAGTGGCTGACAATACCGTCGAAAATGGCGTTTTCCGGGGCCAGCCAGGGGCCAGCGACAGTTACTACCTGTCCGGACAGGTCCATGGCTTCAAAAGCAGCCAGACTGCCCCAGTTATAGTCACCGCTGCCCTTGCTCGGGTTTACTTCAGCGGCGACACCAGCGGACATGACGGCTGCGGATACAGCAACAACAAGTGATTTTTTTACTAAGGAGGTTTTCATTATTTTGCCCTTTCGTGCTGTTTTATTATTGGTTTGATTGGGTACTTTTATCTATTAGACAGTTTTAACGGCTCAATGCGAGTCGAAACAGGCATCGGTCTGCTAACGCACTTACTTATCTTAATCGTTTAAGACATGTTGTCATCTGCTTTTTTAGAACAATTTATTATTAAGGGCAGATTTAACTACTACTTAACGTCTTAATCGTCAAAGTCTAGTAGGTCACGCACACATTTCCAGCCTAGCAGACTGAAATTAATGGGGCCTGAATCTGACAGGCCGGGCGCGGCTTGTCGAAGTCGGCCCTTGTATCAGGCACCCCGTGCGCGACAGGAAGCAAACCAAACCACAGCTCCCCACCTCCGTTAGCCCTGAGCCTGTCGAAGGGCCTTGGGCAGCCTAATTAACCACATAACCTATCATCGAGCCAAAACCTGACCCAAACAGCCACCGACTTTCACCCGGCCTTGCAGGGGCCTCCCTGCCTGCTGCAAAAACCGGAACAGGCCGCTGCCTAACTCTTAGCAAATTCCCGGCAAGGTTCCACGTAGGAGGGCACCCCGTGCGCGACAGGAAGTAAAATCAACCACAGAAAATCATCTCCCTCAAAAAACTGGCCCCAACCACCACCTGATCGCTATTTCACTAAGTACACAACGAGGCGGACACAAACGATACCGCCACCAGACAAATACTTGCCAATACGGGAACAGACAGCCATGGTGAATAGACAATCTATTTTGCCTTGGGTGCCCTGTAACCGGCCGGGCGGTAGCGTGTCTAAAGTGCATCCAAGGGGCTCACCATACCTCTTTCGTGTAAGCCCGCCACATGGGTATATATCTGGGTGGTTTCCAGAGACGAATGCCCCTGAACCTCCTGAATAGTGAGGACCATCACATAGAATGGCTTAGGCAAGACGCCTATCACCGGAATAACCCGGAATATGCGTCGCAAAAGACACTGATACCGGGAATCGCCGTCTTAACCGACGGTTTTTACGGTTTTGATATGTTGAGAGTATTGCAGTTAAAAATAACTCCAAGCCTTTCGTTACTGGGCCTTAGTTGGGTCTTGTGGTAGGTTTTCTTCAGTATCTGCCGGAATAAGAGGCGGGATCGACGATGAAGAAACTGTTAGGTAAATTATGGATATTATTAATCAACTCATTCGCTATGTATTATCGATTAGTCTGATGGCCCCTATGCTAGGAGCCGCGATAGTTGTCGCTCCCATTTCCTTAGACAGTAGTTGACGAATTATTCGTAGCTGGGGCCAAACAACGATGAAGATATTCGGGGTCGTAGTCGAAGTTAAATTTGAGAACGGCCAGTCTCAGCTCGAAGAAGGTGGCGTTATAGTTGTCCTCAATCAAGAGAGCTTAATTGTCCCAACGGCTATATCCTCAAGGAGTGATAAGCGACTGATGGGTATTTGGAATATCGAGTACGCGCTTATTCCATTCTTAGGTTGGGCTACAAGCCTAATGGGCTGGATCATTGTTCGGCAATGGTCCGGACAATCTAAGAGGCAACTGCACAAGGCTGCGCTTTACGCAAAAAATGGTGGTTTAATTGTGATATCGGCAGAGGGAAAGCGGAGTATTGATGGAGAACTGATGCCTTATAAAAAAGGTGTTGCGGTTCTGCCCATTGAGTCGCAGGCTGTTATTCATCCTCTGTACATTGCTGGTGCTAGGCATTGCCTTCCGGTAGGTGAATGGAGAATTCGGCCTGGAACAGTTGTACTTCATTACTTAGAGCCAATCCCAACGGAAGGCCTCACCTATGACGATCGAAATTCTTTGCTAGAGAAACTTCGAGCGGTAGCAGAGGTTGAACATGCTCAATGTAAACAAGCCGAAGGACTAAAG
>Ga0307967_1000091_pt1 | contig 59921 bp, 50 predicted proteins | sample OrgLakmetagen648_FD_201828 | JGI IMG/M metagenome (GOLD analysis project Ga0307967, IMG submission 201828) | Saline water microbial communities from Organic Lake, Antarctica - #648 | ecosystem: Environmental > Aquatic > Non-marine Saline and Alkaline > Saline | place: Antarctica: Organic Lake... | reverse complement strand
GCGTTAAAAAATGATTCCGTAGCTAAGGCTATGCAATAATTTCTTGCCTTGACCTGACGAAAAATAACGGCAGTTTAACCGCCACAACAGACCTAACATAACACTAGTTTGGAACTACGGTGATAATGAAAGAATAATTGCTCCCCCAAGCCTGCTTGGTGGGAAAGCCTGCCCGCCGTCATTTTTTTTAAAGAGGATGTCAGGCGGGGGCTGAGCGTGCCTGCCGGAAGATTTTTTTTAATCTCATCCCCCACCCAAATCCTCTTCGCCGCGGCGAAAGGACTTGAAAACAACGCTAGATTAAACTACAACCTTTTTTTTAACACTCGAACCCTTTTAGAGCAAAAACAGGGAGTTTTGGTTTTTTTAAAAAAAAGTTTAGAAAGCTAGGCAACCTTTTCTTAATTTTATCCGTCATTATAATAGAAGCCAATCCATTTGAAAGTTATTCAACTTCATAACGCTCAACAACAAAAGCTCGTGGAGCGCGCTGCCAAAAAAGACCGGCAGGCACAACACGAACTTTACGAAATGCACGCGCCAAAATTGTTGAGCGTCATCAGGATGTATGTCAAAGACCGTCAATTTGCTGAAGATGTTCTGGTGGAAGCCTTTATAAAGATATTCAAAAAAATCCCTGATTTTCAGAATAAAGGAAGTTTTGAAGGCTGGATGCGCAGGATAGCCGTTAACCAAGCAATTGATTTTTTGCGCTCTGAGAAAACAAAATTAAAATGCACTCAGCTGCGGGAGGAATTTTGCAAAAGTCCAGAGGGACCGCAAAAGAATGAATCGGCAAATTATATTCAGTCGAAACTGGACGAACTGCCGGAAGGTTATAAAATGGTGTTTACGCTTTATGCAATTGAAGGATTTAAGCACAAAGAAATTGCAGCTAAACTCAAGATTTCAACGGGCACCTCAAAAAGTCAGCTCGCGAAAGCCCGAAAAATGCTACAGGAAAAATTAAAAGAAGATTATGAAGCTGGATCAATTTGATAAAGACATAAAAAACGCTTTAGAAGGCCGGAAAATAAAACCCGACGGCAAAAGTTGGGATAAAATTTCCAATCGTTTGGATGCAGAAGCCGAAAAGCAACACTGGTCAAAAAAAGCCGTTTTGCCAGCTATGGTTTTTATTGGTATGCTGATTTTAGGCAGTGGGTCCTATTTTTATCCGACTTCGCGAACTGAATTGAAGTCTGTGGCGACACTTCAACCTCAACAATTGAAAGAAAAAACCACTGAAATTAAGCAAGGTGTTGCTGTTGAACCGGTTCAGGAAACGCGGAATGTCCCCGAATATAGCGAACTGACGTTTGAACAGGATATTGAACAACCGGTTGCGCTTAACGCGAAAGAAAAGAAAGCCGCGCCAAATCAAATTGTGATTGTCCCCGTTAAAAAACATAATAAAAATGAAGCCCAAAAAGTGGCTGCCCAAATCGCCAACCGAGCCAGCGATGGTAAAGTGAGCGAAGCGGAAGTCAACAGCTTGATTGAAAACGCGCTGATGAAAATAAGGGCCGAAAAAATGATGAACAGTTCTGAAAACCGCATCAGCGCCAGCAGTTTGCTAAAACAAGCGGAACAGGAACTCGACCGTTCGTTTCGTGAACAGGTTTTTGAAGCGCTGAATACCAGTTATAAAAAAGTAAAAGTAGCCCTGATCAACCCAAATTATTAAACCTAAAACTCAAACCTTAATTTAAAAATAATCAATATGAAAAAAGTGATCCACATTGCTTTAATGGTTTTGCTATGCGCTTTTCAAACTGCATTGGCGCAGGAAAATGACCAAGTTGAAAAGCTCGAGGAGCAGAAACAAAACATCAAGACCATTGAAAAAGAAAAACTCAAAACAGAGATACAGTCCATTGAAAAACGTTTGAAAAAAGGAAAAATATCAAATCAACGTGCTGAAAAACTCAAAGAAGAAGCCGCCGATAAACACGCCCGGAACATTGAAAACAAACTAACGATTATTGACCAAAGCATAGAACTTATCGAGCGGAACCCAGAAGAGGGTTGGGAAACTTATACTTCTTTTGATTTTATGGATGAAAAACCTAAAGATTCCACGTCAACCGATAGTTTACCTATAGATAAAACGAGCGAGCACCTCTTTTTTGGTTTGGGACTTCAAAATGTGGTGGGCGATAATCTTTCGCTTTTTGACACGCCATATAAAAACTGGGGTAGCCGCTATTTTGAAGTTGGGTTTGAGTTTGCAACAACCTTGGACAATTCAGGTTTTGTGCGTTTACTGTATGGCGCCAGTTTTCAGTTCAACGGTTTAAAACCAAAAAATGAGCAACGTTTTTATGAAAATGGCGACCAGACTTTTTTGGCCGAAACCAATGTGGACAATGTGGATAAATCCAAATTCAGGTTGGACAATTTTGTGGTCCCAATTCATCTTGAAATCGGACCGACGGACTTAAGTGTCGTCAATTCAGAACGTAAATATCAAACAAACAATCATTTTCGCTTAGGCGTCGGTGGTTTTGTGGGGCTAAATATGCGCACCGTCCAAAAATTGAAATATGAAAATAACGGGCAGGACTTCAAGACAAAAATATCAGATGATTTTAATACAAATCCTGTGGTATATGGTTTGAGTGCTTATATCGGTGCAGAAGGAACAACTGTTTATGCGCGTTATAACCTCAACGCACTTTTTGACGATCAGCAATTTGACCAAAATATGGTTTCCATTGGACTTCGGTTTATTTCACCGGGTTTGGAGTGATTCAGATTAAAATCATCAGTGCAAATAATTTTTTAATTTAATGAGGCTTTATTGACCGAAAAAATCCATTATGAAAAAAATAATCTTATTTACAGTTTTTATTTTAACGGCAACTTTCAGTGTGCAAGCGCAGGACGACAATCCAACGCCAAAAGAAAAAATCCAGCAACTGGAAGATCAAAAAACCCAAGTGCGCGCCACTGAAAAAGAGCGGCTAAAAACTGAAATCCAGAAAATAGAGGATTTGAAATCTGATGGCAAAATCACTGCTAAAGAAGCTGAAATCCGCAAGGAAAAAGCAGCCGATCAACGGGCAAGAAATATCGAAAACCAACTGGATTTGATTGACCTCAACATTGCTTTGATCGAGCGCAATGAAGCAGATTCCACAAATATTGGCAACTATATCAATGTGGGAAGCCTGCTGACCAAAACCGCCCCGGAAGAACCGATCGACAGCGTTCCAAACTCCACGCAGGTAGGTTTTTCCGTTGGTCTTGGAGTCAGTTCTGTTCTGGGCGGAAAAAAAACAGATCAACTTGAAGGTTTGCCATTATCGGGTATTTTTGGTTTTAGCTTAACTTCAGTGTTGTGCCGCGAGAATCCAAACTGGCATTTGAGTTATGGATATGCAATAAGTCTAAACCAGTTCAAAATCCAGAATAATCAGTCGTTAAAGATGGAAGGCAACACTAACGTTCTGGAAGAGTTTCCTTCAAATTTAGAGGATCAAAACTTTAGGTTTAGTAATTTACTTTTCCCTGTCCATTTGGAATTCAACAAAACCACCATCAAGTATAATGATGATGAAGCTTATTATGATTTTCATTCCAACTGGACTTATGGGCTGGGCGGTTTTGCCGGGTTTAAGCTGAGTTCAACCCAAAATTTCGATTATGAAATAGATGGGCGTTTTATCGAGGAAACCCGGACGCGGAATTATAACACCAATAATTTTATTTATGGTGCAAGCGCTTATGTGAGATTTTACAGTGTACAACTCGAAGCAAAATACCACCTCAACGAGCTTTTTAAAAATTCTGAGGTCAATGGAAATATGTTTGCTGTCCGCTTATCAATTTTTTATTAAGAACCAGACCCCAAAGGTTTTCGAAACCTTTGGGGTCTATTTTTTATTTAAAATTTTTCAATCATCAATTTCCAATACCGTTAGGAAAATCTGTAGATTGTGGTTATCGCCAATTGTAAATTTTGAACCTTTATCATTAAAATATACAGCGTGTGGTTGTGGCCAAGAAAAATTATTTCTCTCTAGGGGAATCCAATGAACCCCTTTTTTATTTAGATTATCTATAAAAGTTTTTGGACGATCATCTTCAAATGATAAAAATAGTATATTGGAAAATTTAGATAATGTTTTGCTATGGCTTTTAATATTAATACCTGTAATTGAAATTGGTGTTACACTAAAATATAGACCATTTTCAGACAAATCAACAATTTTATTTAGTTTAAATGTAATATTCTCATTTATTTGATCATAATTGAAATTTTGTAGCTTGGTATATATCACATTTTTAAGTGAATCATAGACAGATAATTTCAATTTGAAATCTACATTCTCCAAATCTCTTTTCTCCTTCAATTTAGATTCATTTGTTTTTGTATTGAAACTAACCTGCACTATTTTTTTATTGATGTTTGCTTTTTTAGGATCGTAAAAGGTTAAATACTCATAGTTAGGGAAAAGAAAACAGTTATAACGATTTTGGCCCTTGCCAAATCCAAATAAACGTGCGACAAAACTGTTTTTCTTATAATTCTGTATCTCTTCGGCATCTATATTTTCAGTTTCAATTTCAATTTTATCGAGTTGATTGGTTTTTGGCGATAAAAACAATGTATCAATATCAGTATCCCCCTTAAAAATTTTCGTTTGATAACCAAGATGGTAAACTTTAATCAGATTAGTGATTTCAGGGCTATATATAAACTTACCTTGGGCATCAGTTCTCGTAATAACGCTTTCAACTTCATCTGTTTTATAAAGTTTGACATTCGAGTTTTCTATGGGCTCTCTTGTCATTTTATCAGCAACTACAAGTCCACTTTGACCATAGCAAAATAAGCCGCAGAGAAGGAATAAAATTATAGTAAACTTCATCGTCTTGATAATTAAAAAAACACCTTAAATATTTAAAATCTAAGGTGTTTGGTTTAATATACTCAAATTTTATTTTATTGTGAGTCACCCATTCAGCCAGGGCATTCTACAGGTGTGGGCTCAGTATCTCCATTTCCAAATTCAATAAAAACAACAGTGACAGTAGTTTGACAATTTTGAAAACAATCGCCACCTACCTCATAAGTATCCCCACAATCTTCACCTGTTCCAAACAGTACATTATCAAAACCTATGATGCCAAAAATGGGCCAAAACCTTGAGATTCTAATATTGCACCGCTTTCAAAATCTGCCTTAATTTCCTGACCTTCATCTAAATCATTGAAATAGACTATATCCGTTTCTTCATTTCGGTCTGCAAATATCCAATCATTAGATCTAGACTTCTTGATTAGATATCCAGTTTGAACTCCATTTGTATTTGTAATCTTTTTAACCAAATAACTTTTACCACTTTTATCATTTGTTTCAATTAAATCAGAAACCTGATAGCTACTAGCACCATAATAAGACTTCATCACTGTGGCATAAGTCTTTTCTGGGTTAAACTCTGTAGAATTCGTTTGAACATCATAATTTAAATTCTCTTCTTGTTTTGGATTATCTTTCGAGCAAGAAAACATAAGCGCAAAAATCGCTACTAAAACTAATACTTTAATTTTCATAAAATTACATTTTTTATTAATTAATAGCAAAAAAAAATACTGCCAAATCACAGCAAATTTAATTTGATATTTCTTTCAAATTCCGGATCCTTTGCAACAAACTGGGATGTGAAAAATGTGCCCATATATAAAGTGGATGCGGCGTTAAATTGCTCAAACTTTTGCCGGACAGTTTTTTGAGGCTGTTGATGAGTTTTTCGGAAAAATATGTTTTTGCCGCATAATCATCGGCCTGGTATTCAAATTTTCGGCTCAGAATATTCATCAAAAAACCGGTGATGCCCGAAATGGGCGAAAATAAAACCCCAAAGGCGATTAAACCAATGTGAAAAGCCGGTTGGTCAACGCCCAGAGCCTGCGACAGCAATGCACTATCCACACACAAACTGAGCAACCAAAGCGTTAAACCTGTTGTGATGACCGAAGCGAGAAGATTAAAGACAATGTGCTTCTTTTTATAATGCCCGACTTCGTGCGCCAAAACCGCGACAATTTCATCTTCTTCCAAATCTTTGACCAAGGTATCAAAAAGCGTGATGCGTTTTTCGCTTCCAAATCCGGAAAAATAAGCATTGGCTTTAGTGCTGCGTTTTGATCCGTCGATGATGTAAATATTGTCCAGAGTAAACCCTACTTTTTTAGCATAGGCTTCAATTTTTTCACGCAAACTTCCATCAGAAAGTGGGGTTTGTTTATTGAAAAGCGGCACGATGAGTTTGCTGTAAAACATATTCATAAACACAGTGAAAACAGTCACCATAATCCAGGCATAAATCCAGAACTGCGATCCCACCAGTTGATAAAACCAAATAATGAGCGCGAGAATTCCGCCGCCAAGGATAGCGCCCATCCCCCAACCTTTCAGTTTATCAAGCCAAAATGTTTTTCTGGTGGTGTTGTTAAACCCAAATTTTTCCTCGATCACAAAAGTGCTGTAGTATGAAAAAGGCGTCATCAGAATATCGCTGGCCAGCATAATTATCCCAAAGAAAACAAGCGCCGTCAAAATGTTGTGATCGGTTCTTTGTGCGACCAAATCATTTACAAAGGCAAAACCATCGAGGAAGAAAAATGCTAAAGTAATCATTAGTGAAAACGCCGAGGTCAGGGTGGCAAAACGGTATTTTGTCTTTTTATAGTTTTGTGAGCGTTTATATTCGCCATCCTCATAAACATCTTGCAGTTCCGGAGGCAAGCTATCGTCAAAATGTCTGGCATTTAACGCATCGAGAATTTGATCGACGATAAAATCAAGCACAAGAATACTGATGATGATGTAAAAAAGAATTTGCGGTGTCATAGTTTAAATTGAAAAAACGCAAGGTAAGTCCGCCGTGACTTTCCACAAAATAAGAAGGGTTTTATGTTTTTAACGGAATTCGATTATTTACTTTAAGTTGAATAAATTATTTTGTTTTGGAAAAATTAATCAAAGAAATACGCACTTGCACGCACTGCGAACCCAATTTGCCCTGCGGCGCCAATCCCATTTTGCGGGCAAATAAAAACTCTAAAATCGCTTTGGTGAGTCAGGCGCCGGGGCGCGTTGTTCACAATTCTGGGGTCGATTGGACTGACAAAAGTGGACAGAAATTGCGGGAATGGCTGGACGTTACTGAAGATCAATTTTATAACACCGATAATTTTGCCGTGGTGCCAATATCGTTTTGCTATCCCGGAAAAGGAAAAACCGGTGATTTGCCACCGCGAAAGGAATGTGCACCGCTTTGGCACGATTCTGTTTTCGGACATTTTGAAAATTTAAAACTGACCATTTTGATCGGTGCTTATGCCACGCGCTATTATTTACCCAAAACCAAAAACCTGACCAGTGCAGTCCAGAATTTTGAAACTGCGTTGCCAGACTTTTTTCCTTTGCCACACCCCTCGCCACTCAATCAAATCTGGCGATCAAAAAACAGGTGGTTTGGGAAAAGCACGGTTCCTGAATTGCGGAAGAGTGTTCATGGGATTTTGAGAAAAACTTGATTTTTAAAATAAACATGAAGTTATAACTGAATAAAATTTTGAGAATGTATTTCAATTCACTTTTAAACTAAATTTTCTTGCTTAACTTTAAAACTTATGGATGTACGTTTTTATTTATTTCTTATGTGTGCAGGATTTGGGTTGAAATTATCTGGACAGACTGAAAACATCAGTATTTCTTACGAACAGAAGGAAAAGAAAATTGTTTTTTATGCGAGGAATACTAATCTTGTTCCTGTGTCCATAAAAATGGATTTTGATTTGACCAACATGAAAATCACCACAAAGAACAAAGAATTTTTTATCATTCCACCGCTCTCCAAAAAATACAAAATCACTAGTTTAAGTCCCAAAAGAGCTAATTCCAGTTATAATTTTCAATATAATTTCACAACACAAATTGGAAAAACAAGGCGTTCAAAACCAGATAAAAATTTTGTTTACAACCTTCCCTATTCTTCTGGGTCAGGATTTAAAATTGATCAAGGATATAATGGAAGCTTCTCACATCAAGATAAAAAAGCTTTGGATTTTGGAATGTCAATAGGGCAGGAAATCCGTGCTGCACGAGCTGGAATCGTCACAAAAGTTATTGATAAAAATAAACGCCATTGCCCAAAACGGTCCTGTATTAAGTTTAACAATAAAATAGTCATTTATCACGATGATGGCACTTTTGCCAGATATGTTCACCTCAAGCAAAATAGCGCTAAAGTAGAAGTGGGTCAAAAAGTCAAAGCTGACGATCTGCTGGCATCAAGTGGACAAACCGGGTTTACTGATGGCCCACATTTACATTTTGAAGTTATAATCCCAATGTTCAAAGTTGAAAACACACTATTTTTACCCACTCATTTTAAAACCAAGACGAGCAAAAACCCTCTTTTACTGAAAGAGGGAAAAAGTTATCTAAAGCCTTAAGGGTAAGTTTTGCCAAGCATAAAACAATGGTTCTATTTTTTCACAAATCGCCGCGTTACTGCACCCTGTGATGTCTCAATTTTCAACAAGTAAACCCCAGCTTGCAGGTTTTCCACTGAAATTTTGTTTTGACCCGAACTTTCAATTAATTTTTGCCCCAACAAATTGAAAACCCCAACTTTTTCAACAGTCACTTCACTTTTGATAGTGAGAAAATCTGAAGTGGGATTGGGAAAGAGTTTTAAGCTCAGCTTTTGATTAAATTCCACCGAAAGCGATGTGGGTTCAAAGCGGTAAACCGTCCCGTCTGGAGGCATCTGATCGAGAGACCCGGGAGGTGCTGCCGAAGGATCTGGATTGGTTAAAGTGATTAAATTTGGATTTGTAGGATCACCTTCCAGATAATAAAGAGGTGACAAAAACTGCTCATCACCATTTTGGGAAGTCTCGAATAACGGAACGAAAAACACCATTGGCCCTGGGTTTCCATTGTCTGACGTAACGCCGTTGATATTCTGCGGTCCATAATGAAATTCAATACTGTTATCAGCTTCAAAAACCCAAAGTTGAAAATTTATAAATTCACTCTCAAGGCCTTCAAAAAAACCAGCGTTTTTCCATTCCCATTTGAAAATACGGTTTCCTGGACTGCCCGTTGTTTTATAAGAAATTGGAGAACTGGAGCCACCATTTGCCGAAGTGCGAGATATTAAATCAAAATCCATCAAACTCATTATTGGAAGTGTATCGCCTGATGAGAAAATTTCCCCCGCGGAAATAACGACACCAATGCTTGAAATTTTTTCCAAATTTTGGAAGCTTTGATTGCCGATTTCGAAATCAAATCCAAGGGGCGCAACATAAGCTGGATCGTCCCAATTTTGGCTTCCACTGAGCGGGATGGGGTTTTCTAAATCGCTATAATTTTTGTCCAATACTGAAAAATCATATTCGAGATCATTTTGGGCAAAAAGGCCTGTGCTGAGCAAGCCCGTCAATAATAAGAGTAGTATTTTGTTCATCCTTAAAATATTTTGACGTGAATTTAGATATTTTTTTTAATACTCTTAATAATTAATCAAATATTATTCAATTTTACAGTTTTATAATCTTTAAGCAATTCCTTTCACGCAACCTTTTCCTAAATTGAGCATCTAATTAAAAAGACCGTTTATGAAACATCTTATTTTTGTGATCAGTTTTACCATTTTTTGGTTAATGGGCACCTGTGAACCTGAAGTTGTTGATGATACCCGGGGATTTGCAACAGGCAGCGTGGTGGACGTCAACGGAAATCCTTTAGCTGATATTCCCATTATAATAAGGCCTTTAAGGTATGACAAGATTTTAGGTCAAAGCTCAACTGATCAAAATGGCAAGTTCAAACTTGTTACCACTGCTTTTAGTTCTGGTAATATTCAAGCCCGCATCAACCGCGGGAATTTAAATGAATCTGTCGATCTTCAAAATCCTGTTTACGCCGCAAAGACTTTTACACAAGACGCTTCTAAAAAGCGCTTTAAGCTCGGCGAAATTCAACTTCAAAAAGCAGCCAGCCTTGACTTCAGCATTCAGCGCACTTTACAAACTGCCGATACACTGCAATGGGAATTGCTTTCTACTTCCCAAAACTGTGAAATTTATCTCGGTGAACCCCAAGAAGACGATCCTTATTACACTGACAGCTGCTATGCTGAATTCAGTATTGATCGCAGGCAAACACCTGAAGAACCAAATTTTGAAATGCAAATAAAAAGCTTGAAGGGAACTGAAGCCATATTTATTTATAAGACTGAAAATCAAGCTTACGACACAATCTCAATTCCGTTGACGGAAACTGAAAATACTTATGAATTCAACTATTAAGTTCAGGTTCTTACTGGCCTTCTTTTTTGCAGCCTCAATATCATCTGCCCAGGATTCTATCGTGAAAAAAGATGCCGAAAAAAGCTTTGGGGTTTTTAACCTTTCCGCGATTTATGCCGTTCCCATTGGCAATAGTTTTGTGAAAGATGGATTCGAAATCAAACCTGGCTTTGCCTTTGATTTTCATTTTAACATCAATAAAACGCCAATTTTGCTCGGTTTCCATTTTCGTTCTTTTGATGCCGATATTAAAAACACAGATGTAGTGGGAAATTATACAGATTCTGACATCACCTACATTGGCATTAAATTAGGTTATCAATATATACTGAATGACGATTTCCGGGTGAGTGCTTTCCTGGGTGTGGGCAGTCGGAAATATCACAATAGCGAACCGGTGAACTCAGATTTTTCTTTTAGGGACGGCGGCACTTCCGTGCCCTTCACTATAGAATTTGATTATCAATTTTCAAAATATTTCGGCGCCTTCGCCTCAACTGGTTATCAAATTGATTTTCTGGACATCAACGCCCCGCCTGAAATCCGTGGTGATTTTGACACTGTGGATTATATCAATTTCCAGTTGGGAATGCGGATTGCGTTCTAAATATTTTCCCCTATTTTTGCCGCGTGAAAATAATCGCACTCAACACTCTCGCTTTCATACTCCTGATCCTTTACTGCCATCAACTCAGTGCGCAGAGAGGATCTGGGATTGATATTTCTTATAATCAAACTGCGGAGGGAATCCTTATCCGCGCCGATAACACTGAACCTGTCCCCTACTCTTTCAAATTTGATTTTGACCTCACCAATCTTAAGGTTTCAACCGAAGAGAAAAAAAATTTCTTAGTCCCTGCCCGATCAGAAAAATTTAAAATTACTTTACTCAAAAGGATCGACAGCACAAAGGGCTATAATTTCAAGTATGAATTTGAAGCCCAGATCGGAAAAACCATTTGGACCAAACCCGACCTTGATTTTATTTATGAACTGCCTTATGCTCCGGGGGGAAAATTTAAAGTGGGTCAAGGCTATAATGGGGTTTTCTCACACCAAGGGGAAAGCGCATTGGATTTTGATATGCGCATCGGCACAAAGGTTTATGCAGCACGCGGTGGGATTGTTGCAGAAGTTATAGAAGAAAATCGGCGGCATTGCCCCAGGCCGCATTGCGCAGACTTCAATAACCGCATTATAATTTATCACGAAGATGGCACAATGGCCTTTTATTCACATTTGAAATTTGGCGGCGCCGAAGTTGAAAAAGGTGATGAGGTGAAACAAGGTGATTTTATTGGTTATAGCGGCGAAACCGGCTTTTGCCGAGGCCCACATTTACACTTTGAGGTCAGAATACCCCAATGGGATAAACTCAATCCAATAAAATTAGAGACTTTATTCAATGTCGTCGGGAGCAAAAAGCCCGTTCTTCTTGAGGAAGGAAAAGTTTACAATAAGCCGGAAACTTCTATGTAACTGAACCTGTTTAAACTCGAGCACAAAAGGTTTTTAAAAAAGACATACCCCCACTAGTTTGCCTGTAGAAAATTGCATCCTTTAAAATATTTTGAAAAGGCGTTTACTCACTATGCTGAAATCAAATATTCGCCAAATGAAATTTCCACTGTCGCGTAAATGCTTTTTATAGCGGCAACAGTGGTGGCCCGCTAATCTCTAAAAACGGGAAACTTTTGGGCGTAGTGAATGCTAAGCTCAAAGGAATAGGCATTGAAGGCATTGGTTTTGCCATTCCGCTTTTTGAGATTAAGAAGGCTTTGTTTATTAAATAACGTCTATTAAATTTATGTATAAAAAAACACGGTTCAAAATTGAACCGTGTTTTTTATTTTAGAGAAAGTGAAAAGCTTTTTACTTCACTTCTTCAAAATCAACATCTTCGACATCGTCGTTTCCGCCTTTTTTTGAAGACTTCCCTTTTTTCTCTTCTTCACCTTTTGCACCTTCGGCATCATCCCCTTGAGCTTGTTGCTCTTGCTGGGCTTTATACATTTCTTCGGAAGCCTTTTTCCAGCTTTCGTTTAATTTTTCAAGTGCAGGCTCAATTTTTTCGAGCTCTTTGGTTTCATAAGCCTTTTTCAGCTCTTCCAGCGATTCTTCGACCGGCTTTTTGTTTTCATCAGAAATCTTGTCGCCAAACTCTTTCAGCTGCTTTTCCGTTTGGAAAATCATCGTGTCGGCTTCGTTGAGTTTTTCAACTTTTTCCTTCTGCTTTTTATCTGCCTCTTCGTTGGCCTCGGCCTCAGACTTCATTTTCTCGATTTCCTCTTCGGTCAATCCTGAAGAAGCCTCGATGCGAATGTCTTGGGATTTTCCAGAAGCTTTATCAGTAGCGCTCACCTGGATAATTCCGTTGGCATCAATATCAAAACTCACTTCAATTTGAGGCTGTCCACGCGGTGCTGGTGGAATGCCATCGAGGTGGAAGCGTCCAATGGATTTATTATCGCCGGCCATTGAGCGTTCACCTTGCAAGACGTGGATTTCAACTGAAGATTGATTATCAGCTGCAGTCGAGAACGTCTGCGACTTATTTGAAGGAATAGTGGTATTAGCGTCAATTAATTTTGTGTTGACACCGCCCATAGTTTCAATTCCAAGGGATAAAGGTGTAACATCCAATAGCAGGACATCTTTAACATCACCGGTGAGGACACCACCTTGAATCCCGGCTCCGATGGCTACAACCTCATCTGGGTTTACACCTTTGCTCGGCTTTTTGCCAAAGAATTTTTCAACAGCTTCTTGCACTGCTGGAATTCGTGTGGAACCACCCACCAAAATCACTTCGTCAATTTCTTTTTTAGAAATATCAGCAGCTTTCAGGGCGGCTTCACAAGGCTGAATTGTGCGTTTAACGAGATCGTCGATCAATTGCTCAAATTTAGCCCTTGACAATGTGCGCACTAAGTGTTTTGGACCACTATTTGTCGCCGTTACATAAGGCAGGTTTATTTCCGTGGAGGTAGAAGAGGATAATTCAATTTTAGCTTTTTCAGCTGCCTCTTTCAAACGTTGCAATGCCATTGCATCATCCCGAAGGTCAATATCCTCATCTTTCTTAAACTCGTCAGCGAGCCAATTGATAACTTTTTCATCGACATCGTCGCCCCCAAGGTGCGTGTCACCATCAGTTGAAAGGACTTCAAAAACGCCGTCCCCAAGTTCGAGAATCGATACATCGTGAGTACCGCCACCAAAGTCAAAAACAGCAATTTTTTGATCTTTGTCGCGTTTATCCAAGCCATAAGCTAAAGCTGCGGCTGTTGGCTCGTTGATAATCCGGCTTACTTTTAATCCGGCAATTTCACCGGCTTCTTTGGTTGCTTGACGTTGAGCGTCATCAAAATATGCTGGAACTGTAATCACAGCTTCCGTTACATCTTGACCAATATACTCTTCCGCCGTTTTTTTCATTTTCTGCAAAATCATAGCAGAAAGCTCTTGAGGCGTATATTTGCGCCCGTCGATATCGACACGGGGCGTGTCATTGTCACCTTTTACAACTTTGTAAGCTACACGTCTTGCTTCTTCTTTATAATCAGAGAACTTCGTTCCCATAAAGCGTTTAATGGAAGAAACGGTTTTTTCTGGATTGGTTACCGCCTGTCTTTTGGCCGGATCACCAACTTTAATTTCGCCGTCTTCCACGAATGCAATTACGGAAGGTGTTGTTCTTTTTCCTTCAGCATTAGGGATTACAGTTGGTTCATTTCCTTCCATTACAGAAACGCAACTGTTGGTTGTCCCCAAATCAATTCCAATTATTTTACCCATAATCTATAAATTTAAATTTTTGTTTTTCTTCTATGCCTTTTCAAAGTTCAATCTCTGTGCCAGCCAAAAAGGTATGACAGGATGTCATTTTATTTTTATCAGATATTGATTGTGAGTTAATTAAAAAATAAAAAGGAGGCTATAGTATTCGATTCTTTGCAGAAGCACTATCCATTTAGTTTTATAATGCCGTAATAGAACTTCTTCTAAGGTATAATTTTTTGCTGTAAAGAATATAGGTGTAGCACATTTGTGCAATTTAATAAAAAAACCACAACCGAAAGAGCTGTGGTTTTGTGATCGCACCAGGACTCGAACCTGGGACCGTTAGTTTAGAAAACTAATGCTCTATCCGGCTGAGCTATGCGACCTTTCCTTCTATTTTATTTCCAATCGCGCCGATATTCAAATGCCGTAAAAACGGCACAAGCCCTGGGACCGTCCCGATTTTTTCATCGGGATGCACCATCCGGCTGAGCCCTGCCTCGCCGGCAGGCAGGTATGCGACCTTTCCTTTATTTTATTTCCAATCGAGCCGAGATTCAAATGCCGGAAAAACGGCACAAGCTCTGGGACCGTCCCGATTTTTTCATCGGGATTCGCATTTAGCATAATCTCAGAAGATAGTGTGTTCTCATTTTTTCAGCTGCAAATATAGCATATCTTTGGAAATGACCAACTTTGAGAATGTTTTGATTGAGAAGATTTAAGCAAAATAAACTGTCTTCCGATTAACAAATTCCAAGATACCATCACTGGAGAGTTCACGGCCATATCCTGAATCTTTTGTTCCGCCGAAAGGCAAACGGGGATCACTTTTTACGAGTTCGTTGACAAAGACAGCACCGTCATCAAATTGACCGACCAGGGCTTTTGCGCGTTCATGGTCTTGTGTGAAAATCGAGACCCCCAGCCCGAATTGTGATCTATTGACAAGGTCGATAGCTTCCATATCGGTTTTAAAAGGGGTTATGCCAATTAATGGCCCAAATGTCTCTTCTTCAAATACCGACATTTTTTTATGGACATTTACCAGGATTGTCGGTTCAAAATAAGTGCCCTTCCGCTTTCCGCCTAAGATAATCCGTGCACCTTTTTTCACAGACCTGTTCATTTGATCTTCCAGTTCTTTAGCCAGATCTTCCCGGGCCATCACACCAATAAAGGTATCTTCTTCCATCGGGTCGCCGCTTTTTAACTCCCTCGCAGCTGAAAGAAAAGCTTCTGTAAACCGGTCTTGAATAGACTCGTGCACAATTAGCCTTTTCCCGGCAATGCAGCTCTGTCCAGTGTTTTGAAAACGGGCCTGGATGCAGGTTTTTACGGCTGCCTCAATATCGGCATCCTCAAAAACCACCAGGGCGTTGCTACCGCCGAGTTCGAGCACAGATTTTTTAATTTGTTTTCCGGCGGTTGATGCCACAGCACTTCCTGCAGGTTTGCTTCCGGTTAAAGTCACTGCTTTTACACGCTTGTTCTTTAAAATTCGATCCACTTTTTTACTGCTGATCAACAAATTTTGAAAACAACCTTCTGGAAAGCCTGCATTTCGAATTGCTTTTTCAATATTTTCAGCACAACGCATCACGTTGCTCGCGTGTTTCAAAAGCCCGACATTTCCTGCCATAAGTGCTGGAGCGGCAAAACGGAAAGCTTGCCAGTATGGGTAATTCCACGGCATCACCGCGAGCACGGGCCCCAAGGGTTCATGACTCACATAAGATTCTTTTGCATCGGTATCGATATATTTTTTCTTCAAATGTTCTTCGGCGTGTTCAGCGTAATATTCACAGACCCAAGCACATTTTTCTACTTCAGCGATGGCTTGTGAAATTGGTTTTCCAACCTCTTTTGTAATATCTTCGGCATAATTGCGCTTATTGTTTTTTAATTCTTCTGCTAAAGCAAACATCAATTCGCGACGTCGTTCAAATTTCTCGAAACGCCATGACTTAAATGTTTTTTGAGCTCTTTTTATTTTATTATCAACTTGTTTGTTATCGATTTCTTCAAAAGTTTCTATTTCTTTACCGGTATAGGGATTCGTAGATTTCATTGCGCTTTATTTTAAGGCAAAAGGTAAACAATGCCTAAGCCCACTTATTTTTGATTAAGAGTAATTTAACGCATAAAGAAACCTTAAGTTTAAATCCTGACACAAAACGGAATACTATTTTGGTTTTGCCATGAACGCTGTAGAAAGTAATTTTGATTATTCAGACGTAAAACATTCTGACCCGCCTGACCGGCCGGTGGCCACTGAGTCTAGCCGAAATGCAGACGTAGAAAATAAGACCGTCCAGAGTACTCGGGACAAAGGATATTGGACATAGGACGTAGGACGTAGGACGTAGGACGTAGGACAAAAAGCTTAAAAATCAGCATCATAAACAAATAGGAAATAAACTATTTCAAATTAAAAACCAAAGATTTAAGAAACAAGGTGTAAGCTTTATTTTGGTTAGTAGATCGGTAATCGCATCCGTTGACAAGCTTTTGAAAAGTTTTACCGGAAATCTATAATAATAATTAACCACATATCATATTTTTGAAAATTAAAATTTGCGTCCGCTGTCTGATAGTCCTAAGTCAAATAAAAAAGTTGATTCCATAAACCTATAGCCAGTAGGCAGGATAATGGTAAAACCACTATTTTCAATTCAAAACCTCAATGATGCTTAAAGTTGCTTTTCGGCCAGAATACATTCAGTTTTTACCTGAAGGACATCGATTTCCGATGAAAAAATATGATTTGATTCCAAAGCAGTTGCTTTTGGAGGGTATTTGCAAGGATGAAAACTTTTTTGCCCCAGGACTTCCCGATGAAAAATATATACTAAATGTGCACGGTGCCGACTATTTTTATGACCTCTTGAATTTAAAAATCCCTCACCGCGAAGCGCGAAAAATTGGGTTTCCACTCTCCCGCTCGCTGGTTTACCGTGAACGGGTGATTGCCATGGGAACGATGCAGGCCTGCGATTTTGCACTGGAAAATGGAATTGCCATGAACATTGCCGGCGGCACTCACCATGCTTATGCCAACCACGGTGAAGGTTTTTGTATGCTCAACGATCAAGCAATTGCCGCACGTTATCTTCAAGAAAACAATAAAGCAGAAAAAATTTTGATTGTCGATCTAGATTGTCATCAGGGAAATGGAACTGCTAAAATTTTTGAGGGTGATGATTCTGTATTTACGTTTTCGATGCACGGGAAAAAAAATTATCCCTTTAAAAAGGAAAATTCAGATCTCGATATCGAACTTGAAGACGGAACCGAAGATGAGTTTTATCTCAAAAAATTAAAAGAAACCTTGCCCGGCCTCATTGAAGAAGTGAAACCTGATTTTATTTTTTATTTGAGTGGAGTTGATATTTTGGCGACCGATAAATTGGGCCGTTTAAATTGCAGCATTGCCGGTTGCAAAGAGCGCGACCGTTTTGCCCTGCAAACTTTCAAAAATGCCGGCCTTCCCGTTGAAGTGAGCATGGGCGGCGGCTATTCCAAAGAAATAATATATATTATTGAAGCCCATGCCAACACATATCGGATGGCCGACGATATTTTTTTCTCATAAAAAAAAGCGCTTCACAAGTGAAGCGCTTTTATTAATTTAAAGGTTTCGATAGTAAACCAAAAATTTACTAAACGATAAACAAACCACCGATTGCAAGGACTTCATCCTTAGTCAAGGGTTCATCAAATGCTTCAGTAACTCCATCTGCACCGCCGAAATCATCAAACAATCCAGCGAGCTCCACTCCACCTTGCGTGGTGTTTTGTTCTCCAGCATAAATTGGATCTCCGGCAGCAGCTGGGAACCCACTGTCATAGTTGTTTTGGGTAATGTAAGGTTTCTGTCCTCTCATAAACCGGACCTGCGCCGCGTGACGGGCTTCGACCGAGTGAATTTGAAGTGCATATTCCAATAAAGTGTTATTATTGGCCAATGCGCCTGCCTGACCTTTATAGGCTCTCACACCAGTATCTTCAAAACCTTGGGACAAGGCTAAAAATTGAGCATAAACATTGAAAGGATCAAAAGTTCCATCAGCTGTAAAATCAAATTCTGGCTCATCGATGGCATCTTCTCCAAGCGCTCCTTCAAGGAAAGCAACATGATCATTTTCGTGCTCTGAAATCTTCATAAAGATATCTTCATCAGAACCAGTAGGGATCACCCCGCTATCAAGTCCTTGGAGATAAAATGCTTTTTCCAAATACTCAAGCGTGAGCGCAAAGTTCAGCACATCGGTTGCATTCTGCTGAACAGCTGCAGAGGACATGTTAAACATACTTGCAGTTGCAGCTTTGGTAGATTTGCTCGTTGCAGCAAGTCCAAAAGGAATTGAGGCAATTGCGGCACCTTTACCAAACTTTTTAAATTGTTCGAAAGAATTCCGACGTGAACCTTTTTTCTCTAAAAATTCCTTATCGGAAAGACTATTTAATATTTTACTAAAATTCATAATTTTTGTGTTTTAGATGATTAATAATTACTCTGTAGGCAAATTGGTGGCTGTGAATTCAGTGGTAACAAATCCTGTATTGTCAACAGCTCCGAGAATTTCAGAAGGCATCAATGCCTTATCAAATGCTGGACCTACCCCGTCAATTGAAGTTAATACATCATCGTTGGCAAATGCAGTTGAGCCAGGATTGACATAGTTTCTAAATCGGGATGCGTGGCGTGCTTCAACAGAAACGATTTTGCCCGCAAGGTTCAAATAAGTTACACCCGCTTGATCACTGACGTCAATCAATTTACCAGCACCGTTATAGGCTTTTACGCCAGTATCTTCTAAAACCACTGATGTTCCGAGAACTGCGCTCCTACTGCCAAAATCGACAGATGAGAAATCGAAATCCAACTGTGGCAAAACCAAAGTGGGATCTGACACTGCAGCGTTGATCGCAGTTTTGAAAAAATCCCTGTGAATAACTTCGTGGTTGCGCACATCTTCAATGAACTGTTTCTCTCCAGACTCGGCATTCATCCAGTAGCTTCCATCTAAAACCTGCTGATAAAACGCAGCTTCCAGTTGTTCTAATGCATAAGCATAGTTAAGGATACCAAGGTTTCCTGAGCCGAGATCGAATGGTTCTGGATCTGGATCAGGATCGGGGTCTGGACCTCCCCCATTTTCAGGGTTAAAATCATCGTCATCGCTACATCCAATGAGAAGACCGGTACCAGCAACGGCAAGGCCGCTCATTTTCAAAAATCGTCTTCGGCCGTTTCCATTTTTTGAAACAGCTTCTTCTACTTTTACTTTCTTGTTTTTCATAATTCTACTTGTTTTGTTGATCTGTGGATAAATCTACGATAATAAAGTAAGCAGGGTTTTTTTAAAAATGTTAAATTAATGTTAGTGTAAATGATTATTCACGGCAAAGGCTTGAAAATTAGCAGAACCAAATTGTCATTTAATTACAGAAAAACTATGAAAACCTTTGTTATTGGTGATATCCATGGCGGTTTAAAAGCATTGATCCAAGTTTTAGAAAAAGCAAATCCCAAGAAGAAAGATAGGCTGATTTTTCTTGGCGATTTTGTGGATGGCTGGAGTGAATCGATGGAAGTTATTGATTATTTGATTAAATTGAACCATAAATTTTCCTGCATTTTTCTGCGTGGCAATCACGACGACCTCGTTTTTCAATGGTTAAAGGGCGATCAATTAAACGATAATTGGCTGCAGCACGGTGGAAAATCCACTCAAAAATCTTATCTTGGAATAACTCAAGAAAAGCTTCAAGGGCATTTGAGTTTTTATGAAAATCTATTGGATTATCATATTAATGACCGCAATCAGTTATTCCTGCACGCCGGTTTCACAAATATACATGGACCAGCGCGGGAATATTCCACTACTGCTTTTTACTGGGACCGCACGCTTTGGGAAGCAGCACTCGCTTTAGACCCAAATTTGAAAACCGATGACATCCGTTATCCAAAACGCTTTAAACATTTCCCGGAAATTTTTATCGGCCACACGCCGGTTACCCAAATTGGCAAAACAAAACCGGTTAAAGCTGCCACTATCTGGAACATGGATACCGGTGCTGCTTTCAAGGGGCCTCTTTCTATGATGGAGGTCAATAGTAAGGAGTTGATTCAAAGCGAACCGGTTTATAAACTTTATCCAAAAGAATCAGGAAGAAATTAAATTGTATATTTAGCCCAAAATTTCATTATGAAAAAACTTACCTTATTATTGACGCTATGCGCATTTCCTTTTTTTTCCCAAGCGCAAATGCAAACCCAAACAGACCCCTTTCCCAAAAATGAAGTCAAAGCAAATATTCTCAATGCGATAATCATTGGATCTGTAGAAGTGGGATATGAGCGTTTTTTTGGATTTCACCAATCCATCGGTGCAAAATTATTTTTTAACGACCGCATCAATTATCATTCACAAAGTGATTCCCAGGATTTCAGCACCGGTGGTATTCAGATAGGTTATAATTATTACTTCGGGAAAGAAAACCCAGGTTCTGGCCTTTATGCAAATCCTTTTATAAAATACCGCTGGGGCAATTTTACGGAAGATAAAACCCGTGATGGTGAGCCTGTGCAATTGGAAACGGATATGAGCAGTTTTATGATTGGTATCGGTGGTGGATATAAATGGAATTTCAGCAATAGCTTTACCATCGGCCCTTTTGCTACCATCGCGCGGAATTTTAGTAATGAGGTCGAAGAGCGTTTTTCAAATATTGAATTTACAGCTGGGATTTCTATTGGTTACAGGTTTTAATCAAAAACCGAGGATTTATTTTGTCTTTTTTAACCCCGGCCCTATATTTCGACCCTGCTCAATAACCAGGGTGAAAAAGACAAAAATTACTCAAAAAGCCTTTAAGTAATTGATCATGCCAAATGCGATTTTAATGTCGCATATATGCTTCTTAAAATCTACCTCGGCACAATACCTTTGAATAAGTTCTATTACGGGATTGAAAAACTAAATTGATATTGGAAACTGAATATTTATTTTATTTTTAAACCCCCGGCCCTATATTTCGACCCTGCTCAATAACCAAGGTGAATAAAATTTAAAACCTTTTAGAAACCTCCAAAGTATTTGATCAGAACCCGAGGTCAATTTTGTCTTTTTTAACCCCGGCCCTAAAGGGTGAAAAAAAAGAAAAAAACCTTAAAAACCTCCAAAGTATTTGATCAGAACCCGAGGTCAATTTTGTCTTTTTTAACCCCGGCCCTAAAGGGTGAAAAAAAAAGAAAAAAACCTTAAAAACCTTCAAAGTATTTGATCAGAACCCGAGTATCCATTTTGCAATACTAAAGAAAATTAAAATTCCGCAGATATCGTTGCTGGTCGTTATAAAAGGACCAGTGGCCATTGCAGGGTCAATTCCCTGTTTATCTAAAATTATTGGTATCAGCGTGCCAATCATAGATGCCGTGAGGATGACAGAAATTAATGAAATAGCGACGGTCAATCCGATTGTAAAATCCAAGCCTAAAATAAAAACACTTCCGCAGATCAACAAAATGGCAAGTATAAAACCGTTTAAAAGACTCAACAGGATTTCTTTGATCAAGCGTTGCCACAGGGTACCTTTTAAACTTTTATTTGCCAGGCCCTGTAAAACAATGGCCGAGGATTGCACACCCACGTTCCCCGCCATCGCAGCGATCAAGGGAACAAAGAAAAATAAAACCTCGTGGGCACGCATTGCCGGCTGAAAAAGCCCGAGCACGTTCACACTGATAAATCCACCGATCAAGGCCAAAATCAGCCACGGTAGGCGCGCGCGTGTCAATTGCCAGACGGTATCGCCAGAATCCACATCTTCAGAAATACCGGCGGCGAGTTGATAATCGCGTTCGGCCTCTTCTTTTATAAAATCGACCATATCATCGATGGTAACGCGCCCCATCAAACGGCCGAGTTCATTAACCACCGGAATTGCCTCTAGGTCATATTTTTGCATTATCCGCGCGACCTCTTCGCCTTCAGTGTTCACATCCACAAAATCAACTTTAGTAATATAAATATCACTAATATTTGCGCTGCTCGCGGCGGTGAGCAAATCTTTTAAGGACAACCGGCCTTTCAACCTGTCTTGATCGTCCACCACATAAATGCTGTGAACGCGGGTAACCTCTTCCGCCTGCTCGCGCATTTGACTCATACAATTTGTCACGCTGCGGTTTTCGTTTATTTTCACCAGTTCTTTGGCCATCAGACCGCCTGCAGAATTCTCGTCATATTTTAACAATTCAAGAATATTGCTGGCGTGTTCTTCATCATCCAGATAGGCAATTACCCGTTGCCTGATGATCAAGTCCAGTTCAGCGAGTATATCGGCGGCATCATCGGTATCCATTTCCTGGATTTCACTGGCAATTTCACGCGCCGAAAGATTTTCCAGGATTTTCTCGCGATCGTCATCGTCGAGTTCCATCAAGACCTCAGCAGTTTTTTCACTGCCCAGCAGTTTTATGACATAAGTCACCGACCTTTGTTCAAGATCATCTAAGATTTCAGCAATATCGGCGTGGTGGATGTCACCGAAAAGATCCAATAATTTTTCATCGGCTTTTTGTTCGACGAGCTGCTCTACTTGCTGGATCAAGTCTTCATTTAGTTCAACTGCCATCCTGTGCGATTTTTTTGGTCAGATCAATAAATTCTTCCACGCCCAATTGTTCTGGACGCTGGCCAAAGATAGAAAGTTCGCGTAAACCATCGCTCAAATCCAGTCTTTTTAAACTGTTGCGCAAGGTTTTTCGGCGTTGTTGGAACCCCATTTTAACAATTTTAAAAAACAGCTTTTCATCGCACTCCAAATGAAAATTTTCTTTTCGCGTCAAGCGCAGAACTCCGCTATCAACTTTTGGCGGGGGATTGAAAACACTTGGCGGAACGGTGAATAAATATTCAGCCTGGTAAAACGCCTGTGTGAGCACCGATAAAATCCCATAAGCTTTTGAGCCGGGGCCAGAGCAGATGCGCTGGGCAACTTCTTTTTGGAACATCCCACAAAAATTTGGGACGCGCTCACGGTGTTCAAGGGCTTTGAAGAGTATTTGTGACGAAATATTATAAGGAAAATTCCCCACCACGGCAAAGCCCTCATCTTTAAAAACCGAATTTAAATCCTCTTTTAAAAAATCGCCTCTGCGGATTTCCAAATCGCCTTCTTTAAAATTAAGCCCTTCCGCTTTTTTCAAGTAATCAATGGATTCCAAATCCACCTCCATTGCGATCAAAGAAATGGGGTTTTCCAGTAAAAACCCCGTCAAAATACCAGTTCCCGGCCCCACCTCAACAACATTTTTCACCATTGAAAAGTCCAGTGAACCAGCAATTTTTTTTGCGATTTCAGGATCGGTCAAAAAATGCTGCCCCAGGTATTTTTTAGCCCGAACGCCAGATGATCCCACAATTTTTCTATTTGGCTTCCTGTCTTTCATTGCTCGTCGATTACCTGCATTTCAGTCCTGAAAGCCAAAGCTTTGTCGCCGAATTGTTTTGAACCTTTTCTTAAGCCTTCAGCATCATTTTTATAATAACGCTCCAATTCATTTTTATTTTCCAAAGTATATTGAACAGAATAAGTGATCCCGCCCATTGGTTCTTCAACCATAACTTTACTCATCAAGGCTTTTGTGAATTTACCTGTGTCGAGCATTGCGGGAATGTGCGTTTCTTTCATCCAATTGAGCCACTCATCGTGAATGGATTCCCGCACATTGATAGTTACATTATAAATATACATAGGCCTTTTTTTTCGAGGGTTGAAGTTACCGCTATATTTTTAGTTAGCAAATGGTTTTAATTACTTCAGCAGGCAGTTCAAAATGGCGAAAGCTCAAACCATTATCTCAGTAAAATTCTCTTTTACAAGGCTTTCCTTTAAATCGAAAAAATTACTTTTTCCGGCCCTGAATAAAAAATTCAGTTTGGATTTATTGAAAGGTGAAATTAATAAATATACCGCGTGATCCCATTTTGCTGATATTCCCAGTATATGGACTACTGGGGTCTTTATCGCGTTTCAACTCATCGTTGATCGCAAAAATAGCACGGATGGAAGGGGTGAATTTAAAATAATACAGGTAAAGGTCGATCCCAAAACCCACTTCATAGTAATATGAATTGCTTTGCATCCTGAACTGTCCAGCACTATTATCATCAGGGTTATTCTCATTACTGGAAAGATTGATTGCCGTGGACACACCACCAACTACAAAAGGTTTAAAATTGTTGAGGCGTTTAGTGGAAAATTTCACCAAAAGTGGGATATGAACATAAGTCGATTGCACTTCGCGCAAATTATCTTCAGGGATTTCCGGGAAAGTTAAATCCCGGGTACTGAACATCACCCCGGGCTCCAAACGCAAATCAATGTAATCGTTGATGCGCAAATTCCCGATGAGCCCAACATTGAAGCCCACTTTTTTATCGACCATAATGTCCTGGGCAGCACTTTTATAATCGAAGTTAAAATCATAAGAATTAAAGCCTAGAAAATAGCCCCAAGACCAGCGTTGTTTATCAAAATTTTCAAGGTTTTTGAGTTTCTCCTTGCCAAATAGCCATTGCGCATTTACCGATTGCGCGGCCAATGCCACAAGAAGAACAATAATCCATCTTTTCATAGCTTTATTTTGATGCGGTGTAAATGGTGGCCACGCCAAAAGTTTGTGGCCGGTGTTCTATAGTGGTAAACCCATTTTTAGCTAAAATATTGCAGAAGTTTTTGCCATAAGGAAAAGCCGCCGCACTTTTGCTCAAATAATCGTAGGCATTTTTGTCTTTGGAAAAAACCTTCCCAATGCCGGGCAAAATATAATTTGAATAGAGTTTATAGCCTTGCCGAAAAGGAAATCGCGTGGGAACGGATGTTTCCAGAATAATAAAAAGGCCACCTGGTTTGAGAACGCGCTGAATTTCTTCTAAGCCCTTATCTAAATCATCAAAATTTCTTACGCCAAAGGAAACACAAATAACTTCAAACGCATTGTCCTCAAAGGGTAGGTTTTCAACATCGCCTTGCATCATTTTCACAGTTTCTTCAGCATAGCCTGCGTGTTTGATTTTATCTTCAGCCATGCTCAACATTCCTTTGGAAAGGTCTAAACCTACGATGTTTTTTAAGTCTTTTCCCGCAAGGCTTAGCGCCAGGTCTCCTGTTCCAGTGGCAATATCCAAAACAGAACCTGGATTTTTTTCGACAATTTTCTCAATAACCTTACTGCGCCATTTTTTGTCAATCCCCAAAGAAATCACGCGGTTTAGATTATCATAATTCCCAGAAATGGTATCAAACATTTCCCGGACCTGCTGTTTTTTAGAACCTTTTGAACCTTTATGCGGTTTAACCTGTTTTGACAAAATTAAATTTTTAGCAAAGATAAGCGATTATCACTGAATGTATTTCACGATTGGAAAAGAAAGGCAAATACCCATAAAATTGTAAACCGATATAAATAATTCTTTTAATTTTATACACCTTTATATTTACACAAATTGAAAATAACTACACTTTAACGAGCTCAAAGCAAGCGGCTATTTTAAAACTTTGGATTTTGAATCAAGTAATCTCCGGTCAAAAACCTGACATTTTAAATCCAACGTCATTTTACCCCAAGTCAAGTTAAAAATTTTAACGACACAGATAATGGTAGCACCATAGAGTTTAATCGGTATAAGTTTGTGAAAGCGGCGGTTTTTCAGGTATATTTGGCGTCTTTTAAATTATCTGATTATGAAAATCCTTATTGCCGGTGCTGGTGAAGTTGGCTTCCATTTGGCAAAACTTTTATCATTTGAATCACAAGACATTAGCCTGATCGACACTGAGAATTCCAGTTTGAGGCACGCCGAGGCCAATCTGGATATTCAGGTTATCGAAGGGGATTCCACTTCCATTAAAATTTTAGAACAGGCACATGTCAAAGAATCCGATCTTGTCGTGGCCGTGACGTCCAGCGAAACGACCAATATTACCATTAGTGTTCTTGCCAAACAAATGGGTGCAAAACGCACCATTGCACGGATTTCCAATCAAGAGTTTTTAGAAAACCGCGAGGAACTGGGATTTACAAAATTTGGGATCGACGAACTTATTTCCCCAGAATCTTTAGCCGCAAAAGAAATTAAATTATTGCTGGATCAGTCTGCTTTCAATGACTCCTTTGAATTTGAAGATGGCGCCTTGACAATGGTGGGTTTCCGTCTTTCCCGCGATGCGTCTTTTGTCAACAAAAGTGTGAAAGAGGCGGCCAAGGTTTATCCAACAATCCAGTTTGTGCCCATTGCCATTCAACGGTCGGGAACTCAATATACATTAATTCCACGCGGCGATACTGTTTTTAAAGAAGGGGACCAGGTTTATTTTGTCACGACTAAAGACGGGGTGGATGAACTCTTTAAATTGACTGGAAAAGTGCGTCAGGAAATCAAAAACGTAATGATTTTGGGCGGAAGTAAAACTGGCCAACAAACGGCACGGGCTTTAAATGACTCTAAATTTAATGTTAAGCTCATTGAGGTCAACCGTGAAAAAGCTTTTAAAATAGCCGATGAACTACCAAAAACTTTGGTTATCAATGGCGATGGGCGAAATGTGGATATCCTTGAAGAAGAGAATATTCACGATATGGATGCCTTTATCGCGGTGACCGGAAACTCTGAAACCAATATCATTTCCTGTTTATTGGCAAAATCAAAAAGCATTGAAAAAACGATCGCTTTAGTTGAGAACGTCGATTACTTCCAGTTGAGCCACTCCATTGGGGTTAATACATTGATCAATAAAAAATTATTGGCGGCAAACACCATTTTCCGCTATGTGAGAAAAGGCGAAGTTGTGGCAATGACTAAATTGAACACGATGAATGCCGAACTCCTGGAGTTTATTGTCAAACCAAAATGTAAAGCCGAGAATAAGAAAATTGTCAAACTCGGCTTGCCGCGCTCTTCTATAATTGGGGGCGTGGTCCGCGATGGAAAAGGTGTCATTGCCTTAGGTGATTTCAAAATCCAGGCCGGCGACCGCGTTGTGGTTTGTTGCCTTCCGCGATCCATTAAAAAAGTAGAAAAACTCTTTATTTAATGCCTAAATTAAATTACGTCCTCATCACCCATATTATGGGCTTTTTATTGATTGCCAATGGCGGTTTTATGTTCGTTGCGGCAGCAGTGAGCTGGATTTATAACGATGGCGCAACCTACGACCTTATCTATGCGGCAGGCACAACCTTGATTATTGGTTTTGCACTGATGATAGCGACCCGTTCCCACAGAAAGAAACTCACCCAGCGCGATGGTTATTTGGTAGTGACCTTAGGCTGGATCCTGCTTGTTTGCAGCGGGATGCTACCCTATATCTATACCGGTAGCATCGCGGATTTTTCCAGCGCTTTCTTTGAGACAATGTCGGGCTATACCACAACTGGCGCCACAATCCTCAATGATATTGAACGCCTTCCAGAAGGAATATTACTTTGGCGGAGCTTCACGCACTGGATTGGCGGGATGGGGATAATTGTTTTGGCCGTCGCCATAATCCCACTGCTTGGAATTGGTGGAATGCAGCTATTTTCTGCCGAAAGCCCTGGGCCCAGCGCCGATAAATTGAAACCGCGCATCGCCGACACCGCAAAAAGGCTTTGGCTTATTTATGTGGGCTATACATTTTCTGAAACCATCCTTTTGAAAGCCGCGGGGATGAGCCTTTTTGATGCTTTCAACCATTCATTGAGCACACTTTCCACTGGTGGTTTTTCCACTAAAAATGCCAATGTGGCTTACTGGAACGACCAGCCCATAATCCAGTATATCATCATCCTTTTTATGATTCTGGCCGGAACAAATTTTGTCTTGAGTTATTATGGCGTAAAAGGAAAATTATCGCGTGTTTTTGGCGATACCGAATTCAAATGGTATTTATTTTTCATTGGGGTTTTTACAACAATTTCAGCATTGATCATCTATTTTAAAGCCGATCTCGGGATTTCCACAATCGATCATCCGCAGGTTTGGGGCGAAGCCGAGGGAGCCTTTCGCCACGCTCTTTTCCAAGTGGCTTCTGTCATAACAACTACAGGTTTTGTGACATCAGATTTTAATTTATGGACGCCACTTTTGACAATTCTCTTTTTTGGTATTTTCTTCCTCGGGGGTTCTGCGGGTTCCACGGCCGGCGGGATCAAGGTGGTGCGGCAAGTCATTTTAATCAGAAATGGAATCACCGAATTTAAACGCGCCCTCCACCCCAATGCTATTTTACCTTTGCGCTTCAATGGACAGCTGGTGAAAGAAAATGTGATTTTTAAAATCCTGGGGTTCTTTATTCTTTATATGCTTTCTTTTATCATCGGCTCGATCGGTTTTGCTGCAATGGGTTTTGATTTTCCCACAGCTTTGGGCGGCGCAGCATCGTCTTTGGGGAATATAGGCCCCGCTTTTGGGAGTTTGAGCCCTGTTGATAATTTTTCCATTTTACCCGATATTGGTAAATGGTGGTCTGCCTTTTTAATGTTGATTGGCCGGTTGGAACTATTCACGGTCCTGATCATTTTAACCCCGTTTTTCTGGTCGAATAGGTAAGCATAAGTTTTTGGTTTAGGTGGTTAATTAATAGTTACCACGTAGCTTTAAACACCTGAGAAGTAATTATCCATAAAATGAATAGATGATTATTTTTTAAAACCCCTAGATCCCCTATGAGGGGACTTGACCATTTTTTTTATAGTTTTGTTTTTGAACCGCTTACGGATATTTATCAAGCGACTAAAAACAATTAAGTTTATAAAATTTCTTTTTCTCAGGCTTGGATCTTTACTTTAATTCTGTCTTAAAAAAACCATTAACCAGGAATTTACAAATGAAAAAAATACTTCTCTTGAGCGATACTCACAGTTATATCGACGGGCGCATACTGCACCACGCTGAAAAAGCAGATGAGATTTGGCACGCTGGTGATATTGGCAATTTAAAGGTCACGGATTTATTGGGACAAAAAAATAAATTGCGCGGGGTTTATGGAAATATCGATGATGAGGAAGCACGCCGGACCTTTCCACTCGATAACAGATTTACATTAGAAGGTGTCGATGTTTGGATGACGCACATCGGCGGCTATCCAGGGCGCTATGACCGCAGGATTTTTAATGAAATTAATCAAAACCCACCTGATCTTTTTATCTCTGGGCATTCACATATTTTAAAAGTGATGCGCGATAAAAAGCGAAACTTGATGCACTTTAACCCAGGGGCCGCAGGCAATCACGGTTTTCACAAAGTGCGCACAATGATCAGGTTTGAGCTCAATAACGGAAAAATCGAAAATCCGGAAGTGATTGAGCTGGCGAAAAGAGGAAAATAGAGCCACGAATTAAGCGAATTAAAACTCGCGTTGATCCGTGAATAGGAGCTTCAATAATTCGTGAAGATCAGTGAAATTAGTGGCCAAAAATTAACACCTTATCAATTCGTGAAAATCCGTGAAATTAGTAGCTTCAAATTTGAAATAATTCAGCGGTAAGTTTTTTATTAAAATAAACCCTATCTTTCAAAATGGGAAATCTCATTTATAAGGAAGAAAGTTACCAAATCGTTGGAAAATGTATGGAAGTCCACCGGCAGCTCCGGCCTGGGTTTTTAGAAATTGTTTACAAGGATGCTTTGGAACTTGAATTTCAGAGAGCCAAAATTCCTTATGAACGTGAGAAACAGTATGATGTCCATTATAAAAATACCCGATTGCCCCATTATTTCTACGCCGACTTTGTTATCTTCAATAAAATCATTCTAGAAATCAAAGGTGTCTCTGCCATTAACGATATATTCATTGCCCAAACCCTAAATTATCTCAAGGTTTCAGAAAATAAATTAGGTTTAATCGTCAACTTTGGTGAGTTGGGTTTAAATTATAAGCGTATTGTGTTTTGAGCCAAACATTACAGGCCAGAATTAGAAGAATTAAAATTCGTGTTCATCGGTGAAATTAGTGGCCAAAAACTAACACCTTTAATTCGTGAAAATCCGTGAAATTAGTGACACACAAAAAATCCACCCCCAAAAGACCCCGCTGGCGCGCGATTGCACTTTGTAAGTTTTATCGCATTTATAGCCTTGATATCTTTACACGCCATCAACACTAACTATATACATTTCATTTTCAAGAATAATAAAAACAACCCTCAAGGCAAGAAATAAACGCGAGCGGACTCGTGCGCATCAGCGGGGATTTTTACAATTATAATTCCAAGTTAAAAGACTAACACTCAGTTAGGCTTTAAGGGCTTTGTCCCCGTTTAATTTATCTCTGTATAAAATATATAGCAAGGATATATTGCAGATAAAGAAAAGGCTTAGAAAAAGCAGCGATCTAGTGTTAGTGATTTTATCCCAACCTCCCATTATGAGAAAAACGGCAATGTTTGCAAAGTTTAAAAAGATCCCTGCAAAAACAAGTGTTTTGTTTTTGCAGAAGATCAAACCGCACCCCAATATGAGAAACAAACCCGCGAAGACGCCTGGATAAATAGTGAACTGAGTCAGTCCAAAAACCAAATTGAAAATCTGGACAAGACCGTAATATAAATAAGCGCCCTTTTCCTGATGTACAGGCAATAAAATCAGTAGTAAAGCACACACTATTTTAAGCAATAGGATTTTCTTTGGCATAATTAAAATATTTTAGTTACTGTTTGCGGGTGCGGTGCCACCGTCAAGATCATGCGTCATGCTAATGCCCAGGTTCATATCCCCCAAAGATTGGCCGAACATTCCCGGCGTTGCGCCACTGCCAATTATGAATGATCCAGTATTATCACCTAATGTGAACGTAGAACTACTCCCGAAGAGGGCAATTCCGGCCTCCATAGCAAAGTTAGTGCAGTTTCTATCTGTTAAATCATAACTAACAATTTCATAGACGTTAGCAAGATTTATTATTTCAAGAATATTATTTCCTGAAACATTGTTTAAAGTAACGCTCACATCATAAGCATGATTCTCGTCATTGCCGAATGTACTCTCGGTTGGGTTAGGATAGCCAACACCATCTTCGGGATAAAAACCAAACGAACGCGTTATAGATCCCTGTTCAATAATAACAAATGCGTGGCCAACGAGATCGCCACCAAGGTCTAATGGATCAGAAGGGTCACTTGGATCCGGCTGATCTGCATATAATGTAATTGTTACACTTTGAGAAGAATCAAAGTCATCGAGATAATCCGAAATATCATCAATGGGTGTGTCTGGCCCTTGAACTATTACCGTATTATTGATATAGGCCTCTATAGCTTCATTTACAGAATCTTTATTCTCTTGACTTTCCCCATTCTCTTCAAAAAACCCATCAATATCTTGAAGCTGTTCAAGTGTCGCTTGGTGGTACAACCAGTTATATTCATCTGAATCAGTTGGCAGCTGGAGTATATCTTGAATACTGCTTTTTTCAGTCACACCTTCATTTAGTCCTGGAATAATAGGCACTGTCACTGTACTTCCGTTAAGACGCTCTTCCTCTTCGGGAATTACTGATCCACTATCGTCAGTATTGTTTCCTTGATTGGGATTGCCACCTCCTCCTCCAGAGCCGCCAGTTGGACCTCCGCCGGGGCTACCAGTTGGGCCTCCTCCTCCACTACCGCTACCGCTGCCACCACAATTACTGGAATCATAGCTAAAAAATAAGTCCCCCCTATCCGCAGCAATACAGCGCAACCCCGCAGGGTGATCATAATCAAAAGGGCACATTATTGTGACGATTGTGCAACCATCTGCACCCATCCAGCTTATTCTTGCTTCATCGTCATTGTAATTTATATTTGTGATTTCCCTTTGGGCATCTATGGCATAAGCATCATCTTCACTTATGTAAAGCGGTTCTGAATTTAAATGGTATTTTATGATAGATGCTTTTGGGGCAGAAGTACTGTCTATAGTTACCACAAGGTTTTCAAAAACAGATTTATCGTCAGTTCTCTTGTTCAGGAGAAATGTATAAGACGTATAACTGCCTGAAGAGAACTCTTTGACGCGTGAAGAGTCAATGGTAAAACCATATTGATCTTCCATAACTGTTCTCCCAGTAAAGTTTCGAGTAGCCTTGCCTTTGTTCAACACTGTGGTCATTATATCGGCAAACTCGGGTTCCTCCTCCAGTTCGGCAAAGGTTTTATCTTTGAGTTCAAAAGATATTTTGTTTTTGGCTTTTTGTTCAATTTGGTCATTGGTTTGTAAACTGTCATCTTTTTGACAACCCGCTAAGAAAAGACAAACGGTAAAAAGAAAGACCGAAGTGCGTAATTTACAGACTAATCTCTGTTTGCTGTTTGCTGTTTTCTGTTTGCTATTTAAAGTTCTTCATAACAGAATAAAAGGTTAAATGATAGGGCTAAATTAATAAAATTTTAAGAAAAATAAAAAACTGTGTCCTTTATTTTTTAAACTCAAATATTAAAAACCACATAATCTATTGGAAACAGATACAAAACTGGAATTGCCAACTGGAAACAGCATAGACGATAAACGGTTTTCCATCACTATCTCATTTTTAAATATCGTGTTTCAATAAAAAACCCATCCCCAAAAAATATTCAGGGACGGGTTTTCGCACTAATTAACTAAGATTCAAGGTTTACCGCAATCGATCAACAGATTTTACAAGTGCTTCATCCTTTTTAACGGCCTTATTGGCCAACACACTAAAAACGATAGAAACAACCGGAATCAGCATCCCAATACCCTTCTCTGAAATATCCATTTCTCCGGGCACCATTAGAGACCAATACACGAAAAATCCTAGCAAAACAAAAATTATTAAAATGGCAAGACGGCCTAAAACCACTTGCACTTTCCTGCTTTTAAATATAAATACTGCTATAAAATTCAATAATCCCGCTGCGACAAATAACGCCAAAGGCAGCATTTCATTTTCTGTCCAAATCATTTTACCCTCACTGTTTTCCCATAATGGCAGCCACAGCGGCAGCAAAAAGCAGCACAACGCGGCAATCAAATAAAAGACAGTCTGAATTCTCTGATACATCACTAGAAATTTGTTCGGCGAAAATAATATATAATTTTTGAAATAGACCCTCTTGAAAAAAGAAATAAAGTTGTATAATTGCACACACAAATCGTGGACAAATACTTAAACGTCCATTTTAACTTCAAAGTTTACCAATCTTATAAGTTCAAAAGATTAGTTTCCAATTAAATTTATCATTAACCCATCTTATTTATTTTTTAAATGTTAGAAATTTCGGATTTAAAAGCCAAAAAGCTCCCTGAACTTCAAGAACTCGCCAAATCCCTGGGGGTTCCCAAATTCAAAAGCCTTAAAAAACTGGATTTAGTTTATCAGATCCTGGATTATCAAGCGGCCAATCCTCAAAAAGCCAAAGCTGCTTTGAGCGAAGTAGATGACTCAGAAGACACTAAAACTTCTACAAAACCTACAACAAAAGAGGAAAAAAGCAGTCCAAAGAAAGAAAAGACGGAATCAAAACCGCGTAAAAAACCTGGACGCCCACCAAAAAGAAAAACGGAAAACAGCAACAAAACGGAAAACAGCGACAAAACTGATATGCCCGAAAAAACGGCCAAATCAGAAAAGCCGCAAAGCAAGTCTTCAAAAAAGCCTGAGGACCCCAAATCAGATAGGAGTTCAAAGAACCCAAAACCGAGCCCTAAAACCTCCCCCAAACAAAGCTCGAAAAGTAATCACAGTTCAAAAAGCAATCATAAGGAAAAACGAAACCCATACCGTGACCCCAATTATGAATTTGACGCGATTATCGAGAGTGAAGGCGTTTTAGATATCTTGCAAGATGGTTATGGCTTCCTTCGGTCTTCAGATTACAACTATATTTCTTCGCCAGATGATATTTATGTTTCGCAGTCACAAATCCGTTTGTTCGGCTTGAAAACCGGTGATACTGTTTTGGGCCAAGTGCGACCGCCGAAAGAGGGTGAAAAATATTTCCCGCTCATTAAAATCGTTAAAATCAATGGACTGGATCCGCGTGTCGTGCGCGACCGGGTTGCTTTTGAACACTTGACACCTCTTTTTCCCGAGGAACGTTTTAAGCTCGCTGAACGCGGTAGTTCTATTTCCACCAGGATTATGGACCTGTTTGCACCCATCGGGAAAGGACAGCGCGGAATGGTTGTTTCGCAGCCAAAAACCGGAAAAACAATGTTGCTTAAAGACATTGCCAATGCTATTTCATCTAATCATCCCGAGGTTTATCAACTCGTTCTTTTGATCGATGAACGCCCAGAAGAAGTTACCGATATGCATCGAAATGTAAACGGTGAAGTTGTGGCTTCTACTTTTGACAAGGAAGCCCACGAACACGTGCGCGTCGCTAATATCGTTCTCGAAAAAGCAAAACGATTGGTCGAATGCGGACATGATGTAGTGATTTTGCTCGACTCAATCACACGATTGGCAAGGGCTTATAACACAGTGCAACCGGCAAGTGGAAAAGTTTTGAGTGGTGGTGTTGATGCGAACGCCCTTCACAAACCAAAACGTTTCTTTGGCGCAGCCAGGAATATTGAACACGGCGGCTCACTTTCAATCATTGCCACGGCATTAGTTGACACAGGTTCAAAAATGGACGAAGTTATTTTTGAAGAATTTAAAGGGACCGGTAATATGGAATTGCAGCTCGACCGCAATATTGCGAACCGGCGCATCTTCCCTGCGATCGACCTCACCTCTTCCAGCACGCGCCGCGACGATCTTCTGCTCGATGCGCAAACGGTTCAAAGGATGTGGGTGATGAGAAAATATCTCGCCGATATGAACCCTGTCGAAGCGATGGAATTTATGAACGATAAAATAAAATCAACGCGCAACAATGAAGAATTCCTGTTGTCGATGAATGCTTAAAAAGCAGTTTTATTTTTTAATTTGTCAAAGTGGCTGTTCCGATGGAATGGCCACTTTTTTTTATTTGAAATAAAAGGTTTAATTTTAAACTTTTAAAACCAAGCCTTTATGATCAACACCATTTTAAAAGCAAAGCACTGGCAGGTTTTTCTCGCTATTTTTGTGCTTCCCGCAATTTTTTATCTGGTCTTCTTTATATCTTGGATCAATTCGATTTCGGAAATCCAGCACCACAATATGCAAACCGGTGATCTTACTGATATCTTCGGGAATTTCAACTATTTAGGGATCGCTATTTTGCTCTACACCATCCCGCTTTTTATGTACTTTTACGCTCTGGGTGTTGGGCTTCAGCAATATATGCCTTCGGGCTACAGTATGAAGGTCAAACGCTTTAAATGGTTTTGGACAGTTCCGTTGATATTTAATTGTATGGCCGTGATTCTCGTGTTTTGGTTTGTTTCCGAGCTTGCGCAAAATCCAGAAGGAACAAAGGTTTTTTTTCAAAATTTTGAACAAAACCCGAAAGCGGTCAACCCGGTCGTGATAGCTTTTGCAGCCATTGTAATTAGTTTACTGCAATTGTTTGTGGTGTTTTGCACCTTTTATATCTATTATTTCATCGGTAAAACCATCAAAGCCGCCGAAATTCAACGCGAGCCGAAAAGCGACCGGTATATCGGTTATTGCGTGTTGATTTGGTTCAGTTTTATCGGGGTGTGGTTCCTTCAACCCACGGTCAATAAGATTCAAGATGGCTCGCTTCCGCCCGAAATTCCTGAGCATTGAGGCTGATTTCAGTTTTCAAAAATCATCAACTATGTCAGGTTCAGACCTCAAACCTCACTGTTGGCGGTGCTTAGTAAACCTGTGAAGTCTTATTAATATTACAATTCAACCGATTATTTTAAATCGTGCATTTTCATCTAAAAGCATCAAATATCAACTTATTTTAAACTCTGGATTCACTTAAATTAAAATTCCGTATATTCCTTTGGTACAAACAAGATTCCTGATATTATGAAAAAATCTGTAATTAAAAGCCCTTTCTTTTTTTTCATTTTTAGCCTAATTATTTTCACCTCTTGTTCAAGCCAAAAAGACAAAACTGTGAAAAAATCGGATTACCAAACGAAAGATTTAGCAAACCAGCGAATTGACGTGTTAGAAAAAGCTTCTGCTTATCTGGATTCCGTTGACAACACTATTCCAAAAAATGCCGACGGTAATTTTGAAGGGTTTTCTTTTGAGGTAGAAACCCAGTTGGTTGGAAACGATGATGGTACAATCTTCAATAAAATAAACGTAAAGGTCACTTTAAAGCATAAAGAATCTTCACAAGCCTTTTTAGTATCCAACGGATATGTGAATCAGAAGAATTTTCTGGTGAACGCGATCCTTCAAAAACCACCTCAAAAACAAAAAGCTGTGAGGATGGTTATTTAAAAAACGGCGATTTTGTGCTTAAAGAAAATGTGGGCAGCAGGTTTTGCTTAGTCAATATGCTAAATAAAAACCCCATTGTCTATGGAAAATATCTCGAATCCCGGCAACAACTTCTGAGCAAGAGAAACTAAATAACCCCTCTATATTTTACAGTCGAAAATCAACCAACTAGAAGATGGCTCGCTTCCGCTGGAAATCTCTAATGATGTCAACTGATTTTCTTACCACGAAAGGAAAAAGCATTTTTTCAGCCTTCAGCTTGGCACTTTATTTGACTACTATCATTTTTTATTATAACTTCCCAATTATGCAGAAAACCTTACCCCTCTTTTTATTTTTCTCTTTAATTTCATTCTGGCTTTTCGCTCAGCCTGGAAGGATTCAACAGCAGCCAAAAGATTCAGTGGTTGAAAAAGTTTGGTTTCACAAAGAATTGACCGTGCGCAATAATGCCGGAAATATTATTGAAGTCACGGGCTGGAAAAACACTAAAAAACACGGTGAGCGGAAATTATTCACAAACGATGGAAAACCCAAGGAAGTTTCGAATTGGGAAAATGGATTGCTCGATGGTGAGAAAAAAGTTTATGATTATAAAGGACGATTGAGTGCCGTGAGAAATTATATGGCGCTTACAGATGAAAATAAATCTGTTTTAGATGGTAAATCTAAGCAGTATCAAAATGGCGAAATCACTTCTGAAACCGAATATAAAAATGGCGAAAAAACCGGGGCTTATACATTTTATTACCGGAATGGTGAAATCAAGGAAGAAGGGCATTATAAAAAAGGCATCAAAACCGGCACCGTCGAGAATTTCAATAAAGATGGCGATTTGGTGTACCATCAGGAATTTGTCGTTTCTTCCTTTAATGGCGGCAAAAAAACATCCGTTAAAGAAGGGCACTTTTTGTTGTTTGACACAGAATCAAACCTGATCGAGGATTTTCATTATAAAAACGGCTTAAAAACCGGGATTTGCAAAACCTATGATCGCAAAACCCATAATTTAACTACCTTAAATACTTTCAAAAAAGGAAAGCGCCACGGGGCCTATACCTATTATTTTGACAATGGCGACTTACGCGAAAGCGGAAATTTTTACCGGAAAATCGAAGTCGGTGGCGAGGTTTTAGAAAATGTTTACAATGGCGAAAGGCTTCGTTATCATGAAAACGGCCAGCTAAAATCCAAGGCAATTTGGAAAAATTATCAACTTAATGGTGTCACTAAAGGCTTCTATAAAGATGGAAAGCTTTCAAGTATTGCCACTTATAAAAATGGCCTGAAAACCGGTTCCGCAAAACAATGGGACGATAAAGGACAACCACGTGAATTTGTGAATTATAAAATTATCCAGAAAGATTCCGTGCGCACTTCCGTCAAGGATGGCATTGAAAAAAAGTGGTATAAAGGAAATTTAAGTGCTGTTCAAGACTATTCAAACGGGCTAAAAGATGGATTTTTAAGGATTTACCATCCCAATGGCCATTTAAAGTTGCTGCGGCATTTTAAAAATGATGAGCAGGACGGAATTGACAAAAGTTTTTATAAAGATGGCACTCTAAAGAGCAAGGAAACCCATCGCGCCACAGATTATGGCCACGAACAAATTGGCTGGGGATATAGATATGATAAAAAAGGCCAGTTGAGCAGCCGCTACTTTGCCGATAGATCTGGGGATATAATCATTAGTTATTCTTTTCGCGACGGTGAAAACCTGATTTTTGACGTCGGGCATATTGTTCATCTGGAATTCCTGCCGGCGGGAAAACTTAAAACCCTTCAGTTAATTTGGAAACGCAGCTTGAATTTTGAGTTTTTCAGCAATGGCAGTTTGCGGAAAATTGAATTTTCAGTTCCGGACACTTGGCGCACGGCAAACGCAAATTTTTCCAGCGCGGGAAAATTGCTTTCGGTCCATAAACCCGAGGACTCAAAATATCCTTCAAAAGCACTTGATAATCGTGCCTTAAAAATCCAAAAACAGTTCAATCCCAAATGGATAAAATCTGATTTTATTCAGGACCGTGCAAAATCTGGCGGTTATCAACTCAACTTTCCGGACGGCAGCACTTTTATAAAAGCAGCTTTTAAGGACAGCTTGCCGCAGGGAAACTGGATGATCCGGAACCCGCTTAAAAACGACACGCTTTTTTATGCCGAATTTGCCCACGGAAAATTTGTGGGGAAATATGTTAGAAAGGATTTGGACGCCATAATTTCAGAACGGAAAAAATTCAATCGACAAGGAAAGATAATGGAAGACCGCGATTATTTTCAAGATGGCACTTTGAAAAATAAAACCCGTTATAATCCCGATGGCTCAAAATCACTTATAGTAGGATACAATGAGGACGGAAAACTCTTGAAATTCCAAAACCTGGATAAAGGGACCAGGTTTAATAAAAAAGAAAATGGCAAGCTCTATAACCGGACTTTTTTAGAAATCAACGGGAAGGACACCACTCAAATCCGTGAGATGTATTATCCAGAAATCGATCAAATGCGGCAAAAGCGGTTCTACAACAGGTCAACTAAAAAAGGAAGCGTCGCGACATTTCATAAAAATGGTCAGAAACAAAGTTTCCACGAAATGTTCAAACGCGAGAGCAACGGACTTTATCAAAAATTTAATGAAAAAGGGAATTTAATTACCGAAGGACATTTTAAAAATGGCAGGCGTGATGGGTCGTGGAAAGAGTTTGAAGATGGCAAAGAAGTGAAATCATACCGCTATAAAAATGGCGAGATCATAATTAATCCAAAAACAGAAACACCTTGTGCCTGTTATGACAAAAGCCTGCGCAATGATGAAGTTGGTTTTGCAAATAGTCTGAATTATATGCTTGAAGGTTTTGAGAATGTCAAACCTTATTTACCGTCTTTTATAGTCCCTTTTAAAAACTTCAATAGTGATGCTATATTTTTCGGTAATTTTAACGGAAGCGGCGGAAACAGGAACACCTCATTTTTTCAAATGAAACTTTTCCTCTACGATGAGCTCTCGTTTTTCCTGCCTGCCAATAAAAAACTAAAAATCAATTTGAACCCTTGCCGTACTGAAGGCTATATCAATAATTTGAGGGCAAATTTTAGCTTTAACACGGACACGGAAAAATTGCGGTCTGCCCGTTTTTCAACCAATAAAATTGCGATAAGTTTAGAAGAAAACCCCTTAAAAGCAGAAGGCTCAAATCCGTTTACCGGTTTTTTTGATGTGGAAACTGTTGACATCAGTGATAAAGATATCGAGTTGGTCTACCGCAAAGACTCAAAGCCCTGTTTTCCATTGGGGAAATTAAATGGTTTTATGGATATTGACATTACCGATGCCAAACCGGTCATACAAATTGAAAAAACTCACCGCCGCGGTTCGGTAAAATATTATAAATTCCCCATTATTGAAGCTGAGGCAGAAGATTTTTATGGATTTGCCATTACTGAAGCCACGGTCAATTTTGATTTTGTACAAAAGGGCAAAAGCATTCCCGTTCAGGCTTCAACAGAAGAACTCTATGCCGGGTCAAATTTTGTGGCCGGCGAACTTAAAGTGAAAGGGAAAGTTATAGCTGATGCGACTTTTAAATTAAGTTCCAATCAACAAGTTATAAGCCTAAAAAGCTTAAAAGAGTTTTTGAGCGATAAGGGTTTTTACCGGTTGAAACTCGAAACCAATACAAAAGGAAACCTTTTAAAAATCCAATTTTTTACGGAATGAAACAGGAACTTCAAATTTCGCTTTTTTTGATTTTTGCTTCGGGTGTTTTTTATTCGGCTTTCGCCCAAATCCACGATCCATTTACGAATTCCTCTTATCAAAAATCAACAAGGGCTGTCAAAAAAGAAGGTTTTTCGACCAAAAGTTATTTGCCCAAAACACTGGAATTCAATCGGGACTATTTTAAAGCTTTCCCAAAGATAAATAAGCGCATTGAAAAAACAGCTTTGGATTTTATCCGTGATGAGGGAAATTACTTAGAGGTTTTTGGGCGAATCAATAACAAAATTGAAACTGCAAATGAAATTGAATCCAGCTATGAAAACCATCGCAAACGTTCTCAACAATGGGGAAACCCACAGTTTGATGGACTGAACATCAAATTGATCGGTGTTTTCAGTGGGAAAGCGTTTTTCGCCGTTCATTATCTCTTTGAGGCAAAAGACAATGAATTTCGCAAAGCCAAAATTTTTGGCGAACGCATTTTTTACAAAGTGAACCTCAACACGAAATCCATCACAAGATTTCAAGCCTCGCCGCCTGAAAAACAAATTACCGGATTAAAACAGTTGATCCGCAAAAAGCTGAACAGGCTTTACCTGATTGCCACTGAAAAAGTAAAGGTCTTTGATGCTAAAAAACCAAGTGATTTTTTGGAAACGGATCTTAACATAAATCTCAAAAAAGTAAATTATTCAGACGCAAAAATTTATCCGTTTACTTTTGGTGTTCTAATTGAATTTGAAGCCTTTACAGAATCGAGTAAACTTTTTGACGGCAAAGCCTTTCGGCTTTTTATCCCCTATTCTGAACGGGCCCCGTTTATCAATACCTTTCCAAAATTAAGCCCATTTTTTTCATCCAAAATCGACTGGCCTTCAGCAGAAAACCTGTCCAAATTAGAGCAGGAACACTGGGGCGCACGTCAGCTGAACCTCTCTGCTAGGCATCCGGAAATACCGGTAAAGATCAGGAAAAAGGAAGGTGTGAAATCCTTGGAACGCCTGAACATTCAACTCTATGAAAACGGCGATAGCACTTTAGTCAACACATCACTTTCTTTCTATAATCCTGAAGGACAAATCACGCGCAGTGAAACCCAAAACCCAGATGGCGACGTGACTTACGGGCAAAGATTTTCTTATGCCGAAGGGAATTTACAAAGCAAACTTACCTTAGGGCGAACAAAAGCGCTTACGTTAATCTCTTATTACAAAGACGGTTTAGAATCAAAAACCACCATAAGCCAAAGTCATCAAGAGTTTCCCGGGCGTGATTATGGCGGGATTGAAATCGGACAGAGCCATTATTTTTACAACGGAATGACCCGGTTTTTCTTTACGATGCAGAACATCGGCGAAAGTGTTTTAGAGGTTCGCAAGCATTACCGTCAGGTTTATGGCAGTAATTATAACAAGGCACTCGAAAGCAACGGTATTTTACGCAACGAAAACGGAAACATAATCGAAGCGCATTCCCCGGACGGGCGCGATCATTTTTATGCTGAATATGACGGTCAAAACCGTTTCCATTCCTTTAAGCGCTATGAAGGCACTTATTTGAAGGAAGAAATTGACTTTACTTATTTCAAAAACACTTCCCTGCCAAAAAAAGTCCATTCAAAACAAAGGAATACCGAGAAGGAATATGTTTATAAGTGGGGGTTTCGGTAATATATTAATATAAGAAAGTCCCCGAAAAAATCGAGGACTTTCTGTTTATAAAGGAACTTTTCAGATTTTGTAAACCCTGTTTTTCAACTGTTCAGATTTAACTTACCCTGTTCCTTTTAATTTTCAACACAAAAATAACACAGATGCTTGTTAATCAGTAAAAATTACTATATTATTAATTTATAATGTTATGCACTTACGATAGATTTATTTTATATATAGCTTGCAAATTCTTGTTTACATTTCTTTTAAGTAAAACCCTATTTTGTAACAGACTAATTACATACTGCCCATCGGCTATTTTAAAATCATTTATTTCCATCGCAGTAATAACCGTTACTTCATATTTACTCGTATCAAGAAAATGTATTTCTATCACAACATTAAGTACAGCGTTTTCGTGAACATTTTTTAAAACAACTCTTTCCTTTGTTGGCTTTTTGCCTTGTTCATAGAAGTTTATGAATTTAAAACGTGGAAATCGAAGATAGATATCCAATAAATACTTAAAGGACTTTATAATAAGGACTTGAACATCCTCTTGGTTTATGCCTTCCCTTTTTCCGTTATCATCACCGTATTTTAATCGATTTTGATAATGTTTATCAATCCATAGTTCAACTTCAAACTCAGAATACTTATGCAAAAGCTTGGCATTTTCGGAAGCACAGTTAGGTTCAAAATCAGGTTCAACGTCAGATGTAGCTTTGGTAATTTTTTTAATCCTTGGCCTTTTTCCCATAATTAAAAATAAGACACAATAATAATGAAATTCACTGTTTTTCGAGTCATTTAGCTGCGTTCAAATTTTATTGAATGCTCTATAAGTCGGTTATCACTGTGAAAAAATCTAACGATTAGATTAAAAAATATCTTTAACACAACTAACGTCAACCAATGCAAAATTCATTACATCCTTACCACTTAAACAAATCTAATACAACTTTAGCCTCTTTCTGTTTCTTGCTAAACCCAGAATTCCTCATAAATACCATCAGAAATTTTAATTAAGATATTTAAACCTTAAATCAATTTGTAGATGGACCATTACTTTCACCGCAAATTCCTGATAGAAAGAATTAACTAAGCAAAAAGTAGGCTTTAAAATTAACTGATAACCTAACCACGCACTTTTAAACTGTTCTACTTCCTTCACAAATTCTCGTAAAAAATTCTAAATTTTAAGTCTGTCTTAAAGTATTTCTTCATATTTACTTTTTAATAAAGAATAACTATCAATTCCATTTTTAAACCAATCTTATGAACATCAATAAAGTACTTGTTGCCAACCGCGGGGAAATCGCTATCCGGATTTTTAGGGCTTGCACCGAAATCGGTTTGCGCACTGTCGGGATTTATACTTTTGAAGACCGCTATTCCCTGCACCGTTATAAGGCAGATGAAGCTTATCAAATCGGTGATGATAAAGAACCGCTCAAGCCTTATTTGGATATTGATGAAATCATTAGCGTTGCTAAAGAAAATGGGATTGACGCCATTCACCCCGGTTATGGTTTTTTATCTGAAAATGCAAAATTTGCCCAGGCCTGTGAAGAAAACGGTATTAAATTTATCGGCCCAAAAGTGTCAGTTTTAAAATCGCTTGGCGATAAAGTAACTGCAAAGCAAGTGGCGGTGAAAAATGATGTGCCAGTTATTCAGAGCAATGAAAAAGAATTGACCACTGTGGATATCGCGGTGAAAGAAGCCGAAAAAATCGGTTACCCCATTATGCTCAAAGCCGCTTCTGGCGGTGGCGGCCGCGGAATGCGCGTGTTGCGTGAAAAAGAGGAATTGGAAAAAGCCTTTCCAGAATCCAAACGCGAAGCGGCGAGTGCCTTTGGCGATGACACTTTATTCATCGAAAAATTTGTCGAAAACCCAAAACACATCGAGGTTCAAATATTAGCTGACAACCACGGCAATATGGTGCACCTTTTTGAGCGCGACTGTTCTGTGCAGCGGCGTTATCAAAAGGTAATTGAAATGGCGCCTTCCATTGATTTGAATGAAAACGTCAAGCAGAAACTCTATGATTATGCTACAAAAATCTGCAAGGCTGTCGATTATAATAATGCCGGAACAGTAGAGTTTCTGGTGGATGAAGACGGTAGTATTTATTTTATCGAAGTCAACCCACGGATTCAAGTGGAACACACAGTCACTGAGGTCGTAACAGGAATTGACATCGTAAAGGCCCAGCTTTTTATTACCGGAGGTTATAAATTGAGTGATGAACAAATAAAAATCGAAAGTCAGGAATCACTGACAACAACAGGTTATGCTGTGCAATGCCGCATCACAACCGAAGATCCCAAAAACGATTTCAAACCAGATTATGGAACTATCACCACATACCGGACAGCCAGTGGTTTTGGAATCCGATTGGATGCGGGAAGTGTTTATCAAGGTGTAACCATCTCGCCATTTTTTGATTCGATGTTGACTAAAGTAACTGCAAACAGCCGGACTTTAGACGGTGCTTGTCGAAAAATGCGCCGTGCTTTGGCAGAATTCAGGGTGCGTGGTGTGAAAACCAATATGGCTTTTCTCGATAATATTTTAAATGATGAAACTTTCAGAAAAGGTCAGGTTACGGTTAATTACATCAAAAACACTCCCGAACTTTTCAAAATTACCGAACCCCGGAACCGCGCCACTAAAATGGTCAACTTTCTTGGGGACATAATCGTCAACGGAAATAAAGACGTGAAATTTACCGATCCCTCTAAAAAACTGGTTCCCCCGACGATTCCCGATTTTGATAAAAAAGGAAATTATCCCAAAGGCACCAAAGATAAACTCACTGAACTCGGCCCCGAAGGTTTTGCCAAATGGTTGGGGGCCGAAAAAAAGGTTCACTTCACCGACACCACAATGCGCGATGCGCACCAAAGCTTGTTGGCAACACGAATGCGGACCAATGATATGACCAAAGTCGCTGAAGGTTTTGCAAAAAACCATCCCGAAGTTTTTAGTATGGAAGTTTGGGGCGGCGCCACCTTTGATGTGTGTATGCGTTTTTTAAAGGAAAATCCCTGGGAACGCCTGAAATTATTAAGGAAAGCAATGCCAAATATGTTGCTTCAAATGCTCATCCGCGGTTCAAATGGTGTGGGTTATACAGCTTATCCAGATAACTTAATTGAAAAATTTGTCCAGGAATCCTGGGAAAACGGTGTTGATATTTTTAGGATTTTCGACTCACAAAACTGGATGAAATCCATCGCGCCCTGTATCGAACACGTGCGCACAAAAACCGACGGGCTCGCCGAAGGTGCGATGTGTTATACCGGCGATATTTTAGATCCTTCGCGCACAAAATATACGCTGGATTATTATGTGCAACTGGCAAAGGATATTGAAAACGCCGGCGCTCATATTTTGGCCATCAAAGATATGGCCGGTTTGCTGAAGCCTTATGCGGCGTCAGAATTGGTTTCAGCACTAAAAAGTGAAATCAACATCCCAATTCATCTGCACACTCACGACACCTCTTCCGTGCAATCGGCGACCTACATCAAAGCCATTGAAGCCGGCGTGGATGTAGTTGATGTTGCCCTGGCCTCGCTTTCTGGCGTGACCTCGCAACCCAATTTTAACTCAATGGCGGAAGCGATGCGTCATCACGAGCGCGAAAATAAAATGGATATTCAAAAACTCAATGAATATTCGACCTATTGGAAAGACGTTCGCGAATATTACTATCCTTTTGAATCAGGCTTAAAAGCTGGAACCGGCGAAATTTATCGCCACGAAATCCCGGGCGGACAGTATTCAAATTTGGTCCCGCAAGCTGAAGCTTTAGGTTTAAAAGACCGTTTTACGGAAATTACAGAAATGTATGCGAAAGTCAATCAACTTTTTGGCGATATTATTAAAGTAACGCCCAGCAGTAAAGTGGTCGGCGATATGGCGCAATATCTGGTGAGTAATAATTTGAGCATTGCCGATTTCTTGGAGAAAGGCGATTCACTTTCGCTTCCAGAATCGGTCAAAAGTTTTTTCCGGGGCGATTTAGGACAGCCAGTTGACGGGTTTCCAAAAGACATCCAAAAAATTGTGCTGCGCGATGAAAAACCTTATACCGACCGGCCGAATGCGCATTTAGAACCTGTGGACTTCGATAAAGAATTCGCCGAATTTAAAGAAAAGTTTGGCGACGGAATGGACCGCGAGTTGCTGGAAAGCGATTTTTTGTCCTATAAATTATATCCAAAAGTTTTTGAGGATTTATTTGATCACTATGTGAAATATGGCAAGGTGATGAATATTCCCACAAAGAATTTCTTTTACGGAATCAAACCCGGCGAGGAAATTATTGTAGAACTGGACCCTGGAAAAACCTTGCTCATTTATTTGGTTTCCGTAAGCGATGCCGATGACGACGGAATGGTCACCGTCTTTTTTAAAGTCAACGGTCAAACCAGAAATGTAGAAATCAAAGACGATTCCATAAAAGTTGAAAAAGTGGTTCATCAAAAAGCCGAAAAAGAAAATGACAGACACATGGGCGCGCCCCTTCAAGGTTCACTCTCGTCAATTATGGTCGAAGAAGGCGATAAAGTCAAAAAGAACCAAGAGCTCTTTGTGATTGAAGCAATGAAAATGGGCACCACGATCACCGCCAATATCAGCGGAACGGTCAAAAAAATCCATTTAAGCGAAGGAACAATGGTAAAAAGTGATGATCTGGTGGTGGAAATGGAATAAGTAAAATCCCCCTATCCCCCGAAGGGGGTAACTTAAAGAATTTGACGTTCAGAATATTACGCACCATAATCCAGCTCCTGGACCTTCTAAGAGAAGAATCTAAAAACTTATAGGTAATGAATTTCCCTCCTTTCAAGAGGGGTACCTATAAAAGTTTTTCCACTTTTATAGGCGGGGTGTTATTTATATTTTGCAAATTTTTGCCAAAAAACAACCAATTCTCAGCCGCTTTGCCCTCTACTAAAAAACAATATCTTTGCAGGCTATGAAGTTAACCGAAGAAATCAACCGCCGAAGGACATTTGGCATCGTTTCGCATCCTGATGCGGGGAAAACCACACTCACCGAGAAACTCTTGCTTTTTGGGGGCGCCATTCAAGAGGCCGGCGTCGTCAAATCCAATAAAGCCAAGCGCGGCGCCACCAGTGATTTTATGGAAATCGAGCGCCAGCGCGGAATTTCCGTGGCAACTTCTGTATTGGGTTTTGAATATCGGGACATCAAGATCAATATTCTCGACACACCTGGGCACAAAGATTTTGCTGAAGATACTTTTCGGACTTTAACTGCCGTCGATAGTGTGATTGTCGTGATCGATGTGGCAAAAGGGGTTGAAGAACAAACTGAAAAACTCGTGAAAGTTTGCCAGATGCGCAATATCCCAATTATTGTCTTTATCAATAAACTCGACCGCGAAGGAAAAGATGCTTTCGATTTGCTGGACGAAATCGAGCAAAAATTAGGGCTCACGGTAACACCTTTGAGTTTCCCGATCGGAATGGGTTATGATTTTAAAGGCATTTATAATATTTGGGAACACAACGTCAACCTTTTTACCGGCGATCCTAAAAAAGATATTGAGGACACCATTGAAATCAATGACCTTTCCACCCCAGAACTCGATGATTTAATTGGCAGCGAACAGGCTGATGAGCTCCGTGAAGAAGTGGAATTGGCCGAGGGTGTGTATCCTAAATTTAATAAAGAGCAATACCAAAATGCAAAATTGCAACCCGTATTTTTCGGTTCGGCGCTGCATAATTTTGGTGTTCGTGAATTGCTGGATTGCTTTATTGACATCGCCCCGCCCCCACTTCCAAAAGATAGTGACGAGCGCAAAGTGGATCCCAAAGAAAAGGATTTTACCGGTTTTGTGTTTAAAATCCACGCCAATATGGATCCAAAACACCGCGATAGATTAGCATTTGTGAAAATTGTTTCCGGGGTTTTTAAACGCAGCACGCCTTATTTGCACGTGCGCCAGGGGAAAAACCTGCGCTTTAGCAGTCCGAATGCATTTTTTGCCCAGCGCAAGGAAGTTGTGGATGAGTCCTTTCCCGGTGATATTATCGGTCTGCACGACACAGGAAATTTCAAAATCGGTGACACCTTGACCAGTGGTGAAAAACTCAATTACCGCGGTATCCCCAATTTCTCACCAGAGCATTTCCGGTATATCAACAATGCCGACCCGATGAAATCAAAGCAATTGAACAAAGGCATCGACCAGCTAATGGACGAGGGCGTGGCACAATTGTTTACCCTGGAACTGAATAATAGAAAAGTGATTGGAACGGTGGGTGCGCTGCAATTTGAAGTAATTCAATATCGGCTCGAACACGAATATGGCGCTAAATGTTCTTATGAAAACCTGAATGTTCACAAAGCTTGCTGGGTTGAACCCGAAGATGAGGATAGCGACTCCTTTCAGGATTTCAAAAGACTAAAACGTAAATTTCTTGCCCGTGACAAAAAAGGACAGCTTGTCTTTCTGGCCGATTCACCTTTTTCACTGCAAATGGCAAAGGATAAATATCCAAATATCACCTTTCATTTAACTTCTGAGTTTTAGGCCGGGCATTAAAATAACAATTAACTTTTATCGGTTGACAAATAACTGAATAACCTAATAACATTTAACCATTAACCATTAACCAATTCCCGTATTTCATAAATTTCCTTACCTTTCCACTATGGAAAAGCAGTGTTTGGAATGTAGCGAGGCTTTTAAAGGCCGTGTGGATAAAAAATTCTGCTCCGATTATTGCAGGAATATGTACAATAACCGGCTGAACAAAGACAACCGGAATATGATCCGGAATGTCAATAACTCGCTGCGTAAAAATTACCGCATCCTCGAAAAACTCAATCCCAAGGATAAAACCAAAACTACACGCAAAAAATTGATTTCCGAGGGCTTTGATTTTGATTTGATTACCAGCATTTACACCACAAAAAAAGGCACGGTTTATTATTTTGTTTACGATCAAGGTTATCTTCCGCTCGAAAAGGATTATTTTGCTTTGGTCAAGAAAAACACCTGATCGCCGATGCTAAAATTTTTAAAGCAGCTTCTCTTACTCACCGGAATCCTCGGTGCCATCTATATCGCTTTTAACGTATTGATGCCTTCTTCCGCATCGCCAGATTATTTGGTTTCAAAAGGCTTTTCCACTCAGCGCGCATTTCAACACGTTGAGAAAATAGCTGAGCAACCCCATTATATCGGCAGCAAAAACCACAGCGACGTCCGAAATTATATTATCGATGAATTGCAAAAATTGGATTTGGAAGTGCAAACGCAAATCGGTTACGACCTCAACAACCACGGAATTGCAACTGTCCCGGAAAATATTTTGACCAAAATTGAGGGCAGCGATCCAAAGCCCGGGAATGATTTAATGGTTTTGACGCATTATGACAGCGCGGTGCATTCTTCTTTTGGTGCGAGCGATGCAGGTTCTGGCGTGGGGGTTATCCTGGAAGGGCTTCGCGCAATTTTGAACGACAGCACCGTTCATAAAAATAATATCATCATTGGCTTTACCGATGCCGAGGAAGTGGGTTTAAACGGCGCAAGTTTATTTGTCAACAAACACCGCTGGGCAAAAAACATTGGTCTCATCATCAATTTTGAAGCACGCGGTAGTGGCGGGCCTTCCAATATGATTTTGGAAACCAATCACGGCAACGCCGAACTCATCAAAGCTTTTGATAAACTCGATGCGCCCTTTCCCAATGGAACTTCGCTAATGTACAGCGTTTATAAAAAATTACCCAACGATACCGATGCCACCGTTTTTCGGGAACAAAAAGATATCCCGGGATTTTTCTTTGCCTTTATCGACGATCATTTTGATTATCACACCGCGACGGATATTCCCAAAAACCTCGATTCAACTTCACTTGCGCATCAAGCGACATATTTTATGGCGGCCGCACCCTATCTGGGCAACGCCGATTTAAAAAGCTTTTCGACACCCGAGGAAGATGTTTATTTTAATTTCCCGGGACTCGGCTTGGTGCACTATTCCTATGATTGGATTGTGCCTGTATTGATTTTGGCGTGGCTAATATTTCTTGGTATTTTATTTATCGGGCTTCAAAAGCGAAAGCTGAATGTTGCCAGCATCGGTTTAGGCTTTTTGATATTTGTCGGCGCCTTGGTTATTCTGGGAAGCATCGGTTATTTCAGTTGGCCGTTGTTGACGGAAATTTATCCACAATACACTGAAAACTTACAAGGCTTTGTAAGAAACGGTCACGATTATATCTCGGCAATTGTGCTGTTGAGCCTGTTTTTTTCACTGCTATTTTATGGGTTTGTAAAACGAAAGCAGGTTGAAAATTTATGGGCCGCTCCGCTGTTTTTATTTTTAATCCTCAACACAATTCTCGCAATTTATTTAAAAGGTGCAGCTTATTTTCTGTTGCCCATTTTTCCGCTTTTGGGTTCTTGGGCGCTTTCGGTTTTCCGCTTAAAAACATCGGTTTTTGTTCATTTTATTTTAGGCCTTCCCGCCATTTTTATTTTCGCCCCCTTGATTCAGTTTTTCCCTGTTGGTCTAGGTTTGAAAATGCTGATTTTAAGTGCAGTTTTTACCGTAATTCTCGCGGGCTTGATGTTGCCCGTTTTTCAGTATTTGAACACTAAATTCCTGAAAATATCTTTATTCATAGCAGCAGCGGTTTTTGTTGTTCACGCTGACGCGGAAGCCGAATTCTCTAAAACAAATAAAAAACCGAATAGCCTGGTTTATAGCTTAGATGTCGATGAGCAAAAGGCATTTTGGATTTCTTATGACCGGAAAACCGATGATTTTACCAAACCATATTTTGATGAGAACAACAAGGCCGCACCTTCGGCTTTTAAATTCCACAGCAAGTATCACCCAAAAGTAAAGCACTTGAGTGAAGGGCCGGTCAAAGCTATTTCATCGGCTGATTATAAAGTACAAGTGGACAGTTCACAAACCAACTACAATAAATTTGATATCGTTCTAACGCCCAAACGGTCCATTTCACGATTGGAAGTTTTTATGGGGTCAACCAAAGGTGTTCAAAACTTTACTTTTCAGGGGGAAGCACCTGTTCGCAGTTCGGCCGCAGAAGATTACTATTATAAAAAAACCGGAAATTCACATTTGCTCACTTTTTACGCCATCGACAGATCGGCATTAGAATTGAGCTTTAAACTTCCGAAAGAACAATTTCCTGATTTGACTGTAATTGAGGCCAGTTATGATTTGCTCAATAATCCGAAATTTAATATTAAACCAAGAACAGAGTCTATGATGCCAAAGCCGTTTATTTTAAACGATGCGGTGATTACGCAGCAGAAGATCAGCCTGCAGCCGGAAAAAGGTTAAGGGTTAAAAGTTATTGGTTATTCGTTATTGGGTTATTCAGTATTCCTTATTCGTTATTGGGTTACTGGGACGTTTTATTGAAGTTTTATTTAAATAATATTTTGGTTCATTCTGAAAACAATGTGTGATAAAAAATAGTATAATCCAGAGCAGTCGATATCTAATCACCTCTTCTCGAAGGCTCAGGACGCACGAGATGAAATTTTAATTAAACATTTTGTTTTTTACCCATTACAAACAACATAGAGCTATTATTTTTAATATTCAATAACTTAATAATTACAGAAAAAAATGCAAACAATAGGAATTTTAGGCTGCGGTTGGCTGGGGAAGCCTTTAGGAAAATTATTAGTTGAAAAAGGTTTTAGCGTAAAAGGGACGACCACGCAAATGGATAATTTTCAATCGCTGAAAACTTTAGGCATTCAAGCCTTTGAAGTCCGATTAACCGAAGAAAAAATTGAGGGGGAAATCGATAACTTTTTAAGCGGATTGGATTTTCTGATCATTGCCATTCCGCCGGGTTTACGCAGAAACCCTGAAATAGATTTTACAAGGAAAATAGATTTATTACGAAAAAAACTAAAGCCCTTAAGCCTAAAAAAAATCATTTTCGTCAGCTCGACCTCTGTATTTGAAAATACTGCCGATGTTCCGGTTTACACCGAAAACTCACAACCAAATTCCACCCAAAATAACGGTGTTCAATTAGCTGAAGCTGAAAAAATTGTGAAAACCATGCAGGCTGAACACCAAATTATTTTACGCTTTGGCGGACTTTTGGGCGAAGACAGGCATCCGGTAAATTATTTCGCCGATAAAAACAACCTTAAAAACGCAGATGCGCCGGTCAATTTGATTCATCACAATGATGCGATCCGGTTGATTTTAAGCATTCTTTCAACTGAATTTTCAGAGGATCAGCAGATTTTCCACGGGGTCAATCCAGATCATCCCAGCCGGGAAGAATTTTATGTTTCTGCTGCCAGGCAAAAGGATTTGAACGAGCCTGTTTTTGATGCTGAAAGTGAAGTTAGTGGTAAAAGAATCTCTTCTAAAGGCACGCGGTCTATTTTGGGGTTTGAGTTTAAAAGTAAACTTTCTTAAAACCCAATTTAAATAGTGATATGTCAGTGACTTTAAACCATATAATTTTCCTGAATTTATGCTTCGACAGGCTCAGCAAGACAGTAAATCCAGTAAATGGCTTTCTTTCAATGTTCACAGATTTCAATTGATCCTGCCTGTTAAAATCCATTGAAAATTTAGTTTACAGATTATGATTTAATTTCCCCCATAAAAAAACCCTCATCAACTACTGTCGATGAGGGTTTTCTATTCTGATTATCCAAAAAGGATAATTTCAAAATAAGTATTACCAAATGCGCACGCGGTTTTTAGGCTTGACATACATGGAGTCACCTTCTTTGATATTAAACGCTTTATAAAACGCATCCACATTTTGAAGCGGCACATAAGCGCGGTACATTCCCGGCGAGTGCGGGTCAGTTTTTAGTTGTGAGCGCAAGGCTTCATCGCGCATTTTTGTACGCCAAATTGTAGCCCAGCTCATAAAAAAGCGTTGTTCTGGCGTATAACCATCGATCTTTTTCTTGTGATCGTTATTTTTCAGATACATCTGTAAACCATCATAGGCTGCATTGACACCGCCAACATCACCAATGTTTTCCCCTAAAGTAAATTCACCATTGATGTGCATTGAATCAATTGGATTGATACCGCTGTAAAGGTCCGAAAGACTGGTTCCACGTTTTTTGAAATTTTCTTTATCCTCATCGGTCCACCAGTTGTTCAGGTTTCCTTGAGCATCAAAGCGCGAACCGCTGTCATCAAATGAATGAGAAATCTCGTGGCCGATCACAGCACCGATACCTCCATAATTCACGGCCATATCAGCTTTATAGTTATAAAATGGTGGTTGCAAAATGGCGGCTGGAAAAACAATCTCGTTTTTCGACGGGTTGTAATAAGCATTCACCGTTTGTGGCGACATTCCCCATTCTGTATCATCTACAGGTTCACCGATTTTAGACAGGTTATCTTCATAACTCCATTTTCCCGCGGCAACCATATTTTCATAGAAATTATTGCTTTTTTTGATTTTCATACTTGAATAATCTTCCCATTTATCGGGATAAGCAATTTTAACGGTCAAACTGTCGAGTTTTGCAACTGCTTTCTTCTTGGTGTCAGCCGTCATCCACTCTAATTTATTGATCCTTTTTTCAAAAGCCTTCATAATATTGTCAATCATTTCCTCAGCCTTTTTCTTGGCTTCCGGCGGAAATTCCTGATCGACATAAACTTTCCCGAGTGCTTCACCGATGCGGCCATTCACCGTTGAAAGCGCACGTTCATCGGCAGGACGCTGTTCTTTGGCGCCGTTGAGGTTTTTGCTGTAAAAATCCCAATTGGCTTTTTCCATCTCAGTGGTCAATTCACCCGCGGCACTGTTTAAAGTAGCCCATCGGATGAGGGTTCGCCATTTTTTAGCATTGCCTTCTTTCAAAATATCCTGAACTTCCTTCATATATTTTGGTTGCATCAAAATCAAGGTATCGGGTGTTTTTTTAACTCCGAGGTCTTTAAGATACTGTTTCCAGTTGATGGCTGGATAATCTTGATCCAACTCCCCAATTGACCGCGGATTGTTCATTTTCCTGAAATCGCGGCGCTCCACTTTTGTCAAACGCGGCTTGGCCAGTTGAGTTTCAAAATCCAAGATCATTTCCGCCTGTTCCTGGGCGTCTTTTTTATCAACGTCAATCATTTGCAACATCCTTGTGATGTGATCGACATAATCCTGACGGATTTCTTTGGACTTTTTTGAATCGTCCAAATAATAATCGCGTTCCGGCAACCCAAGGCTACCAGGCGTAATGTAAGCGGAATTTATATCACTGTTTTTGGGGTTTGCCGAAGCATAAAGCCCAAAGAGCGGATTTGAAATTTCAACAGAGTTTTTTGCCGTGATGCGCTGCAAGTCCTGAACCGATTTGATCTGGTTAATTTTATCCAATACAGGCTGCAAAGGCTTGATGCCAGCCTTGTTTCTGGCTGTGGTATCCATTTCAGATTGAAAGAGTGCAATAGCCTTTCCCTGATCTGAACCCGCATCATATTTACTCGAATCACTGGCATTATTGACAATGCTGATCACCGTGCTGTCTGTTTTTTTCCTCAACAAACTGAAGCCGCCCCATCTTGTGCGATCGGCAGGAATTTCAGTTTCTTTCATCCAGGTGCCGTTGACAAACTGATAAAAATTCTGCTTTGGGCTCACAGTAGTGTCCCGATAGCGCATATTCAATCCGGGATTGCCGGTGTTTTCGGCCATTTCACGGTTTTCTTTGTCTTTATCTATATTGTCCCCACAAGAGCTGAAGACCAACAAAGCGAGTGCGGCCAAGAAGTTACCGCCTACTATTAGTTTACTTTTTTTCATAATACTTAGTTTTTTCCTTAAGCTGCAATATACTATAAAAATTATTTTTCTTTGAATTTCTTTAAAAATAATCGATCTGATTTTTGTTTAAGCTGAACGACATCCTTGGATTTTGAGTTCGGAATCGTGAAAGACAGCACATAATGCTTGATTTTCCACTGTGCATTTTTTTTGACCAAAACGCCAGAACCGCGTGCCACCCCCATCCAAGTATCCAGAAGTTCGTCAAACCAAGCTGTTTTTTCAGTTTCAGAAATATAAATATTACGCTCAACCGCCTTGAAGTCCCAGGTTTGTTTTTTATCAAAATAGGGTTTTGCAAAACTGGCAAATTCTTGTTTTGTCCAATTCTCTTCGGGGTCAGTGCCGATGTAAATTGCATTGTACGTCATTTTTGAAAAGTAAGACTCAAAATCTGCTTCGGCGGCAGCGCGGTGCCAGTTTGTGAGTAGTTGGTCAACTTCGTGTTTCGGATCCTCGTTTTGGCCAAAACTTAAGCTTATACTCAAAAATATCAGGAAAATTGAAAGATGTGTTTTGTAGTGGTTCATTGTGGGGGTTTTCGGGTTTCGGGTTGCGGGTTGCGGGTTTCGGGTTTCGGGTTTCGGGTTTCGGGTTTCGGGTTTCGGGTTTCCCTCCTTCGCGGTGCTACGGCGGGCAGGCTGGTTTGTAAACTTCGATATTCTGTATTCTGTATTCAATATTCCTTATCCTTAAAATCGTATTTCCCACTTCGTAAATCGTACTTCATTTTTCGGGTTTCCCTCCTTCGCGGTACTACGGCGGGCAGGCTGGTTTGTAAACTTCGATATTCTGTATTCTGTATTCTGTGTTCTGTATTCTGCATTCAATATTCCTACCCTTAAAATCGTATTTCGTAAATCGTAAATCGTACTTCATTTTTCGGGTTTCCCTCCTTCGCGGTGCTACGGCGGGCAGGTTGGTTTGTAAACTTCGATATTCAGTATTCTGTATTCAATATTCCTTATCCTTAAAATCGTATTTCCCACTTCGTAAATCGTACTTCATTTTTCGGGTTTGCGGGTGTGCGGATTCTAAAAAAGCAATTTAACTTCGATATTCACTATTCGGTATTCACTATTGAATATTCGATATTCTTTACCGCTTTGGCTTTTCATTTTCGCCATATTCCTGCATAGTGCTGTCATTTACAGCTTTTTTCATTTCGGCTTCGATGTCTTTTAATGGCTTGAGGTAAATTTCATTGAGTTGGATTTCAAGATTGAGCAAGGCCCCATAAATATCTTCAGCAGAATTAGTGACGCTTTCCCCTGAATAGTTTCTATTTCTTATTTGTTGTTTAAAAATACTGGTTTTGGTTTTCATCACTTTTAAGCGTCCCATAACCGCACTGTTTTTAAATTTGTTAGGAACACTGTCTGTCATCCGGTTGACGGCCTCGTTTAATGTGCCCGCATTATTGATTACATCTTGCCGGCTCATTTCTGTCAGCTTATCGATTTCCATTTTGACGGTCATAAATTCCGGCCAATCGTTGAGCTCTTGATTGGCTTTTTGGCTCAGTTGCACGCTGGGCATAGAATCCATTTCAATCTCGCGGTCAAGATTGCCGGTCGGTTCTTTTTCAGGTTTTGAATTGGTTTGCTGATCCTTGCAATTTGTCAAGAGTATAAAAAACAGGATAATCAAAAATCCGAGGGCTGGTCGCATAATAAATCTAAAAAGTAAAAGCGGAAAGATACAAATTAATTCAGTGCGACCCATATTTCGAAAGCCCGTGCCGCATTGAAAATTGATGGTCGAACTAATCCAGAGAGTTAAACCAACTCATCGCGTCCTTTGCATCTGGCTCTACCATTATCTTGCCTATCGCCAGATATGTTTGTGTGGTTTTTTCACTTGACTTAAGACAAATTGATGTAAGACGTAAGATTCAGTCTTTTATGTAGTAATGGGTTTTTAAATTAAATTTTCGGTCTTATGTCTGATTTGAAAATTTAATGAGTCAGAATAATCAAAACTGCATCTCAACAGCATTTATAGTAGGACACTATTTTTGCACGAAGGTTATTTATTCTTTCGTTTATATTTTGATTTCAGCGCTTAAAATCGTTTTTTTGATGTGCTAAAAATTACTTTATTTTAAACTCAAAAACTATGGCATCAAAGGTATTAATTATTGGCGCGTGTGGCCAAATCGGATCTGAACTGACGCAAAATTTAAGGGAAAAACACGGCGCTGACCAAATCGTGGCTGCCGACCTGAAAAAAGGAAATGCAGAACTGATGAACGCCGGCCCTTTTGAACAACTCGATGCCACCGATAAAAATGCCATTGAAGCCGTGGTCGAAAAACACAACATCAGTGAAGTTTATCAACTCGCGGCAATGTTGAGCGGCACGGCCGAAAAGATGCCGATGAAAGCCTGGCAACTGAATATGAATTCGCTTTTCAACTTACTGGAAATGGGCAAGGAAGAAAAGGTCGATAAAATTTTCTGGCCGTCGAGCATCGCGGTTTTTGGACCGAGCACGCCCAAGGAAAACACGCCCCAGCAAACCGTGATGGAACCCACAACCGTTTATGGAATCAGCAAACAGGCCGGTGAGCGCTGGTGCGAGTATTACCACAAACAGTATAACGTGGATGTGCGCAGCATCCGTTATCCCGGGCTTTTGAGTTATAAAACAGCACCCGGCGGCGGCACGACAGATTATGCCATCGAAATTTTTGAGCATGCGCTAAAAACCCAATCTTACACCTGCTTCCTGGAAAAAGATATGGCCTTGCCGATGATGTTTATGGACGACGCCATCCGTGCGACAGTGGAATTGATGGAAAACCCGTCCGAAAATATCAAAGTGCGTTCGTCTTATAATTTAGCAGGAATCCGCATCACACCGGAAGATTTGGCTGCTTCCATCCGTGAAGAGATCCCGGGCTTTAAACTGGATGTCAATACAGATTTCCGTCAGCAAATCGCCGAAACCTGGCCGTCCAGCATCGACGATAGCACCGCGCAAAAAGACTGGGGCTGGTCGCCAAAATTTGATCTCAAAAAAGTGACCGAGACGATGTTGAAAGGGATGAGGGAAGTACATTCTTTATAAACTAAAAACGGATAAACCAAACAAAAATAGTGGTTTATTCGGGGATATGCTCAATTAAACGCGTAGGTTTGTTGTGTTATAACTAGTTGTAAAACATTTGACCAAAGATTATGGGAATAGACAAAACAGAAGAATTATTGAAAAGGTTTGATTATAAGTTTCAAAGAAAAAACAACCAACTGATAATAAAAATGGATTTTTCTCAAAGAATGATTATCGACTTTTCTGACTCTGAAAAAATCAAAATAAAAAATAAACTTGTTGGTTGGAATTTTTTGACTGGACTAATTGAAATGAGCATCAAGAATGCAACTCTTTATAACTTTATTGGAGCAATGGTTATAACATTTTTATTCGTCTATTTAGATTTAGGATATGACGGAATAAATCTGCTTTTTTTCTTTTTAGCTTTTATACTTTGGGTTTTGCTTTGGACAGTATTTTATTTAGTAAAAGCCGAAAATTTAAAACGGATTTTGATTAGTTGGAACGAACAATAGCAACAGCAGAATAAAAACGTTTTACAACACCGTGTATAATTAATTGCTTTATTATAAACTACTTACGAAAATCCTAGCGGATTTTCTATTCGGTTTTTATTTGCTAAATTACGTGCTTAACCACGCAACTAATCATACACAAAACCGTTGGGCTTCATTAAACCAAAAGGTCTAAATCCGCAACCGTTTTTTCTGTAGCGTAAAAATCACTGCCGGTCAGCAAACTTACTTGACGAACTGAACAGCTATCCTGCAAGGTCTGTTTCCGACCCGAAAAATGACAGATTTTCTAGAACTTGTTCGGGAACGTCGCACAACAACGCATATAAAAAATTGCTTGGCGGGTTTCCAGTTCGAAGTTTTTTTATATTTTTAAGGATAGTTTAAAACCAAAAAGTTTGCGCCTTTTTGCGCGCAACTTTTCATATACGCGAGACGTTAGCAATAATCTAAAAAAAACATCCACGAAGTAATGAACAAAACGATTATAATATTAATTTTTCTAATTCCAATGATTGGTTCTTGCCAAAATCAAGACATAGACATCAATCAAGTTTCACTATCTGATTACATAAAAAAAGAGAAGGACTTTGTGGGTGGAAAAATTTTGGACTCTGACTATTCTACGAACTTCAATGAATTAGAACTTGTTTCTTACATAAGGTCAGATAATAGTGTTCCAGATGTAGACTTAATTGTTAGGTATTTATATTTTAAAAAAGATAGTCTGATTAAAGAAATCCGTAACGAATGGGATATTGCAAATCATAATCAAAAACTTGACAACAAAAAGGATTTAAAATTCAGAACGGATTTAGTCAGTTTCTATTCATCTTTAGAGCAGAGTTTAAAGAAAAATTACGGGAAAGGAACTGCAAACGGGAAAATTCCAAAAAACATAAACGCCAAAGACACATATTCTAAAGAGATTAAATGGACACTTGAAAATACGACTGTCAAATTGAACATAATGATGTCGAATATGTACGACGACCAGAAAAAAACTTTTCCAATCCATAGAATTTATCTTTCATATCAAGCAACCAATTTAGATGACAAACCTGAATATGGTAATTCAGAACTTATAAAGAGAAAAAGAAAAGCAATACCAAATATTGAAAATCCTATAGTAAGTAGTATTGAGCCGACTTTTCCGAATTGCGAGAACAGCACCGAAAAAATTAGCTGTATGAACAACAAGGTTAGAGATTTAATTCTTCAAAGAGTAAAACAAGAAAAAATCCAAATAAAAAATGATACTTTAAAGGTCGGATTTATGGTACAAATTGACGGAACAGTAAAACCTACAAAGAGTAATATAAAATCTAATAATTTAGTATTAGAAAAAATTGCACTTGAAACTATTGAAAATCTTCCGATTATGATACCATCATATTCTGAACGAATGAAACAAAATGTAACTTATGGCAATAGTTTCTATATCATTTTCGAAAATAACAAAGTTACGAACTATGAATAAGCGGAAAAGACTATTGCTAACAAAGAACTGAGTTAAAAACCAAACTAAATTCCAATTAAATTTAGACATAGGTAATGTGGCATTGTTGAAATGGAATAAATCTTCCTTCGTCGATTTATTTCCAGTTCAACAAGCTATGACCT
>Ga0307967_1000087_pt1 | contig 61267 bp, 48 predicted proteins | sample OrgLakmetagen648_FD_201828 | JGI IMG/M metagenome (GOLD analysis project Ga0307967, IMG submission 201828) | Saline water microbial communities from Organic Lake, Antarctica - #648 | ecosystem: Environmental > Aquatic > Non-marine Saline and Alkaline > Saline | place: Antarctica: Organic Lake... | reverse complement strand
ACCAAAGGGACAATTAAGTATAACCAAGAGGCTTATTCTGAAATGGAGGAAGAACGCCAGCGTGACCTGCGGACAGAGATGGGGATGGTTTTTCAAGGCGGAGCCCTGTTTGATTCCATGACGGTATTTGAAAATGTGGAATTCCCTTTACGAATGTTGACTAAACGAAAAAAGAAGGACCGTCGGGACCGGGTTGAAAAAGTTTTAAAAAGAGTGGATTTGGACAATGTGGAAGACAAAATGCCCTCGGAAATCAGTGGTGGGATGCAAAAACGTGTCTCGATTGCCCGGGCCATTATAAATGAACCCAAATATCTTTTCTGTGATGAACCCAATTCTGGCCTCGATCCAAAAACCGCCATCATCATCGATAATTTGATTCAGGAAATCACACACGAAAACGATATTACCACCGTTATCAACACACACGATATGAACTCTGTTTTAGAGATCGGGGAAAATATTGTTTTTCTGCAAAAAGGCGTAAAGGCTTGGCAGGGCGACCACACACAAATCTTCAAAACAGATAATAAAGCCGTCACTGATTTTGTTTATTCCTCAGATTTGTTTAAAAAAGTACGCGATGCACAACTCAAAGGCATTTAAAACTGAAGTTTTTTCTAAATTTTCTATTTTTGGGAGGTTGGATTTAAACTGGAAAGTTTTAGGAATGGCTTTCGCAATAATCTCATTGAGTTCTTGCGGCAGCACTCAAAGAATTAGTTCTTATTCTCAAAAATCCCCGCAAAGCGATAACCCCTATCACGATATTTATTTCAATGAAAGTGCCGAAGCTATCCCAACTAAAATCCGGCGCATTGCAGACAATGCGCTGAGTTTTCGGGGCACGCCTTATAGCTATGGCGGCACCACTAAGAACGGAATGGATTGTTCCGGTTTGATTTATGTGAGTTTTCAAGAAGAGAATGTTTCCATCCCAAGGATTTCGAGGAATATGGCCAAAACCGGGAAACGCCTGAGACAACGGCAAATTGAGCCCGGTGATCTGCTTTTTTTTCAAACCAGCAAAAGCCATAAACGCATAAATCACGTCGGGCTGGTTTTGGAAAGCAATGCCGGCAGTATTAAATTCATCCATTCCACAACGTCGCGCGGTGTGATTGTCTCAACACTCAAAAATCCTTATTGGAAGCGGCATTTTGTGGTGGCGCGCAGAGTAATGTGAAATTCACTAACTTACACCTATGAAAGGTGTGAGTCCAAATTTAATTTTATGTTGCCTTGCCTTTATTATCGGCACAGCAACGGGTGATTTTTTAAGCATAAATTTGCTATACCTCGTTTATGCCGCAGCCGGAAGTTTTTGCTTAATGACTGCGCTTTATTTACGTTCGCAAAGGATTTTCTTTCCCGATCATATTTTTATCACCAGTGCTTTCCTTTTTATTTTTTTCTGCGGAAGCTTAAACACAAAGCTTCAACAAGCTCAAAACCAAGCTGAACATTTCACCCATTTTTCAAAAACTGAAAACCGGTTCATTAAACTCAAACTGGAAAACAACCTAAGCCGTTCACAATACAGCCACAGGTTTTATGCGGAAGTATTGCAGGTGGAAAACACTGAAAGTGAAGGCAAAACTTTGCTCAGCATAACACCCAAAGAAGGAACAGGGGAATTTAAAACAGGTGACACAATCCTGGTCAAACAAAAATTTCAGGAATTGGCTGTGCCAAAAAACCCGCATCAGTTCAACTATGCCGATTATTTAAACTCAAACGGTATTTTCAACCAAATTAAAGTGACTGCTGGTGAAGTCGTTTTACTGGGAAAAACCGATTTAAAATTTTGGCAAAAAACCAAAGCTTACCGCGGGGAAATCAAAGAATCTTTGAACGAAGCAGGTTACACACAAGCTCAAATTAAATTGTTGAATGCTTTGTTGCTGGGTCAGAAAAAAGACCTCAACCCAGAAACTTATGAAGCTTTTACCGAAGCTGGACTGGTTCATATTTTGGCCGTTTCCGGTTTGCACGTGGGAATACTTTTAATGATTTTCAGCTATATCCTTTTTCCTTTGAGGCGGTTGCCAAAAGGTGATTTAATTCAAACTTTTCTGTCAATTTCACTGCTTTGGGCTTATGCGGCCTTGGTCGGTTTTTCGCCTTCTGTGATTCGTGCGGTGACGATGTTTTCACTCGTTGGTTTAGGGATCGGGCTGGGCCGAAAGGCAAATACGCTGAATATGTTGGCGCTTTCTGCTGTGATCCTTTTGTTTTATGAGCCAAATTTCATTCATCAAGTCGGCTTTCAACTCAGTTATGCGGCCGTGCTTGCGATTGTTCTTTTTAAACCGAAAATGGATTTACTGTGGTTTCCCAAAAACCGGGTAGCTCGGTTTTTCTGGACGATTTTTACGGTGAGCCTCTGTGCGCAGATCGGCGTTCTGCCCATTTCACTCTATTATTTCCATCAATTTCCCGGCCTCTTTTTGATTTCAAATGTTCTCATTGTGCCACTTCTGGGGATTTTGCTGGGCGGCGGGATTTTGGCAATCCTCTTTTCATTATTGGGATGGAGCTTGGAATTTTTTGTAGTTGTCTATGGTGCTTGTCTGGATTTTCTAAGATATTTCGTGGATTTTGTTGCCGGGAAAGATGATTTTGTGTTCGAGAATATTATGTTTTCCACGGAAATGTTAGTGACTTCGCTTCTAGCAATATTCGGGTTTGGCGCCGCTTTTTATCTCAATAGAAAATGGATTTGGGGCGTTTCCATTTTAAGCCTGTTCAGTTTTCAGGGCATATTTATTTTCCAGCATTGGCAACGAAAAGCACAAAAAGAATGGGTGGTTTTTCACCAGCCTTTACAGACTGTTGTGGGCGAAATGAACAAAAATAACTGGAAGCTTTACGCTGGTATTTCAAACGATAGTTTACAAAAAATCTATTGGGTTCAAAACCTGGAAAAAGAGAGTAGCGCAGAGATTGCTGAATTGGATAGCTTGCAGAATTTATATGAATTTGACGGTAAAACAATTTGGTGCCCGACGGAAAAATGGCGAAAGCTCAAGCTGAAAAACTTTTCACCTGAAATCGTGTTGTTGAGAAATTCCCCAAAACTTAATTTGGAGCGTTTTCTAAAAATTTATCACCCTCAAAAAGTAATCGCCGATGGCAGTAACTATTATTCATATATCGACCGCTGGGAAGCCACTTGCAAAGAGTTTAAAATAGATTTTCACGCCACGAAAGACGATGGGGCTTATGTTATAAAAGGATATGGAAGTTCAGATTAATTAGTTGAAAATGTACTTTCAAAATTTTTACGGTATTTTGACCAAGCCTTCTTTGTTGTTACTTCTTTATAATCACCTGAAGTGATCATTTTTAAATAAATTTCCAGCTGTTTTGGCGTTTTGTAACCCGTAATCGGCGAAATAATATCTGAATTTTCATCGAAAAAAACCATACTTGGATAACCGCGGACCTTCAAGGCGTGCGCAAATAAATGCTGACTGTTTTTGCCTTTTTTCCCTTCTTTATAATTAGGGTTTGTATAAGTAAAGTCCTGATATTTTATTTTTTCAGTTCCTTCGGCATTGAATTTTACGGGATAAAAATGAGTGTTGATATAATTGGCGACATCTTCATTGGCAAAGGTATTTTTGTCCAATAGTTTACACGGCCCACACCAATCGGTATAGACATCCATAAAAATTTTCTTTGGCTCATCCGCATTTTTCTGGACTTTTAAAGCTTCGTTCATACCCATCCACTCAATTTCCTGCGCTTGAATTCCAAGGCTGATTATTAAAAATAAAAGACTAACGACAAATTTCATATTATAAATTTTTTAATTTTCAGTCAAAAATTGTTCCAAGGTTATTTGGAAGGTTTTCAACGCGAGCGAATATACAAAATTTGAAGCTGTTTTGATTTGGATAAAATTTCGGACCTTAGGCTTTTTAAAAACAAAAGTTATGGCATTAGAAGAGGTGAAGGAATTTATTTTAGAAAAGGCGGAGATTTTTGGCGGTGAAGAAAATTTCATTAAAAGAGATAATACAGGTGATGCGGCCTTAAATGATGACGGCGCTTTTTTTGGAATAATTCGACCGGAAGAAGAAGCTAAAGGTATTTATCACGATTTTTCAATTGTTCTATTTCCCGGTGAAAAGAAAAAGAATTGGGTAATTGCTTTAGGTGTCGGCTCAGGTGGATTTAAGAATGATTATGAGTTATCTACTTATCCAGGAGTTAGACGACTGTTTCAAAAGCTTGTCGATTCAAATGGAAATTGTAAAACTGATTTTTCTGATATAGAAAGCACAATCACTTCTTGGATTTCTAACCGTGAAGAATTGCAGCACATCAAAAAAACTTTGAAAAAATACACCAAATTTTTACCGGCTTGTGAAATTATTTTCGATCCAAGTAGTACGAAAGCAAAAGATAAAATTGCTGCATTTGTGGCTGCTTATGCTAAAATGCGGGATTGGCCTACAAATAAAAAACACCGAAAAAATGTAGCTGAGGCTTTAAATCCTTTTCTGAAACAGAAACAAAATGATGATGAACAGTCAGTCATGCAACTGCTCAAAAACCGCAAATACTTGGTTTTAGAAGGACCGCCCGGAACAGGGAAAACCCGTCTTGCGCATAAAATAGCTAAAAGTTTAGATGCAGAAACATTCTTTACACAATTTCACGCGGAAACTTCTTATGCCGATTTTATTTATGGAATTCGTCCTGACGTGGAATCAGAAGCCTTAAAATATAAAGCGAAAAAAGGCATTTTTAGCAAAGCCATAAAATCTGCTGAGAAGGAGAAGACCGTGTTAATTATTGATGAAATTAACCGTGCAAATCTTTCTCAAGTGCTTGGTCCCATTTTTTACTTGTTCGAACCCAGACGTGAAAATACAGCTGCTAAAATAGAAATTCATCCGGAATTAGAGTTGGATAAAATTCCGGATAATTTATATGTCATTGCCACAATGAATACCGCCGATAGAAGTTTGGCAGTCATTGATTTTGCATTGCGTCGCCGTTTTGCCTGGTATCCACTCTATCCGCGAGTGATCTCTGACGAGTTAGAAGGTGAAAGCTGCTTTTTTGAGGAGGATTTTTTAGAATTTGAACAGATTTTCAATTGGCACGCGAGTAGCGATGAACTTTTGCTTCAACCAGGCCAAGCTTATTTTATCGCGGATTCTAACGATGAAATGATCCAGCGAATAGAATATGAATTGTTTCCACTGATGAAAGAATATTTACGCGAAAGCTTTATGATTTCAGCTAAAGAAGATTTGAATACTTATTTCTCTCAACGCATTTCTAAATCTTTAGAAAATTGATATGGCGGTAAAGGTCTTTCACCAAATGAAAACGCATCAAAGTATTATCCTTTCAGCTAAAAAGTTGAGGGAATATGGTTTGCGCGACCGGTCTATGAGCCAGATTTTGCATCGATTTCTGGAAATAAATAAAGAAGTTTTTTCGTTTCTAAATATAAACGCGTTTGTTACAGGCATTGATAAAGAGTTAGGGATCAAGTTTCAATCAGGTTCCTTCATAGGTGCAATACCTTTAAAAAATCCATTAACAGGAAAACCCTTTGCTGATTTTTTAGTTATACCGCGTTATGCAGAAAAAACAGAAGGAAATAATTATACTGCATTAATTAACCAATTTAAAGAAAGCATCGAAATTGATTATTTAGATAACGCTACTCTGTTGTCAACTTATAAATTTAGTTCACCAAATTATTTATTAGCCATCGATTTCATAAAACAACTGAAAGTACTGATGCGTTCACCCTGGGTCAAATTCAAAGCTGTAAAACAACAGAGTTTACAGCCCGAAGGTAAAATTGACTGGAATGCTTATGCATTGCAATCTGCTCAGGTGGAAAAACGATTAAATTTTCCAACGCATAAAACGGTTATCTCATCATTTCACGAGGACTTTGAGCAAATCAATTTTGTGTTCAATCTGTGTAAAAAAGAAATGGAAAGTAATAAAACGCCGATAGTTCTTCGGCAAAAATGGCGAAAAACACTACAATGGATAGAGCACGAATTGCGCTTTCATAAAACGAAAACGACCACGCATATTAAGTTAACCGCTTCTGATCAGCCCACTGTGAAAACTTCCAAGCGGTTAGCAAATAAATTTCTCGATAGTAATAAATTGAAAAGTATTGCTTGGCGATTAGACTTTTCAGAGGTCTTTGAAAAAATGGTGCAGCATTTATTTCAAAAAGTAGCAGAAACTAAAGGTGGGCAATTAAAAAAGAATTTTAGAATTCAAGGTTATTCTAATAAAAAAACGAGCTGGGAATTGTCTCATTTAGAACCGGATGCGATTTATCAAAAAGAAGACTTGAGCATTGCTATTGACGCAAAATATAAATCACATCTTTATAACTTGAATTCTTCAGCTGAATACTTAAAAGAAACGCATCGGCAAGATTTGCATCAAATTCTGGCTTATTCTTCTTTTCAGAATAGCACCAATAAAATTGCGTTTTTGTGTTACCCTTATTCTAAGTTATTTAATAAAGCGCTCATTTATCAGAATTCATTAAACAATACACAACAGAAAATTGTGATTTTGGGACTACCAGTACACACAAAATTCTTATATTCTGGAAGTTATTACCTACCAGAAGAAATTTCAAAAATTATAGACAATGACACCTAAAATCCCTTCAAAACTACCAAACCTCGGCACCACTATTTTTACCAAAATGGGGAAAATGGCAAATGACCACAATGCCATCAACCTTTCACAGGGTTTTCCCGGTTTTCCGCCAGATGACAAACTTTTGCAGGAAGTGGAAAAGGCCATTCACGACGGAAGAAATCAATATGCGCCGCTCGGTGGACATCCAGCACTTTGCAAAACCGTGAGCCAAAAAATTGAGGATTTATACGGTTATTCTTATGATCCAAAAACCGAGTTGACGATGACCGCCGGCGCCACCCAAGCCATTTTTACCGCGATTTCCGCGACTATCAATCCCGGTGATGAGGTGATTGTGTTTAAACCCGCTTATGATTGTTATGAACCGGCCATCGAACTTTATGGCGGAAAGCCCGTGCTCGTGGAAATGCAAGCGCCAGATTATGAATTGAATTGGCAGGAGGTGCGCGAAAAAATCACGGACAAGACCAAAATGATCGTGATCAACTCACCGCATAACCCAACAGGGAAAATTATTTCAGAAGACGACATTCAGCAATTGCGGGAAATTGTCAAAGGCACCGATATTTTCATTTTAAGCGATGAGGTTTACGAACATCAAACTTTTGACGGACAAAAGCATTTGAGCGTGGCGCGCTATCCAGATTTGGCGGAGCGGGCTTTTATCACCTGTTCGTTTGGAAAAACATTTCACGTCACTGGCTGGAAACTGGGTTATTGCGCTGCGCCAAAAGCAATGATGGACGAATTTCGGAAAATTCATCAATACAATGTGTTTTGCGTCAACCACCCAATGCAAGTGGCGCTCAATGAATATATGCAGAACCCCGAACACTATAAAAACCTGCCAAATTTCTATCAAGAAAAACGCGATTTTTTCACCGATACGATCAAGGGTTCACGCTTTGAATTTACACCTTCAGACGGAACTTATTTTCAAATTGCTTCGTTTAAAAATATCACCGATGAAAAAGACACCGACTTTGCAATCCGCTTGATTAAAAAAAAGAAACTTGCTGCAATCCCGGTTTCAGTATTCTGCAAAGACCAGAAAGACGAGAAAATGCTGAGATTTTGTTTTGCCAAAGAAAAAGAGACCTTGAAAAAAGCCGCTGAGGTGATTAATTCTATTTAAAACTATTATTTTTGCAAAATAATTAAGGCCTCGTAACTGCCATCCGGCAGTCAGGGTTCAATAAATAAGGAACATTTGAAAAAATAATTTTTCGGCCTCGTAGTTCAACGGATAGAATAGGAGTTTCCTAAACTCTAGATCCAAGTTCGATTCTTGGCGAGGTCACGAGACAAGATGAGAACCTGTCTGCAGGGTTTACACTGAGCCTATCCCTGAATTATCAGGATAGGCGAGATTAGTTAGGACAACGTCTTGATAAAAATAATACTTTCATATTTTCTGCGATAATTTTGTAGAAACCTTTATTTCCACCCAGGGCTTTAAAGTAGCTCAGGCTTAATTAGAAAAACCAAAAAGTGATGAGTCAAAAAAAGAGAGGATTTGTAGAAGTTTCAGTGAAAGACCGTCTTTCTTCAAGGCAAACCACAGAACCACCAAAATTCAATTTTCCGCTGCAAATTGGTTGGCTTTATGAGGACGGGGAAGAGTTTTTGGAAAAGGAACAAATCGAAACAATACTTCAGCTCAACCGCGAACCTTTAATTGAAGATTTGGAAAAAGTCTTGGACGATTCAATGCTTCGTTTTGACTATTTTAAAGAAAAAGCGGATTATGATGCTGAGATGTACTATTTCCCGCATCACGCAATCTTACTTTTATGCGAACTCAAAGCGGAAAAAAGCTTGAGCTCTATATTTGAGCTACTTCAACAAAGTGAAGATTTTATCGACACCTGGTTTTGGGATATAATGCCTCAATTTACCGGAACTGCGCTTTTCCATCTTGGGGAAAATAATACTGAGGAGATTATTGATTTCTTAAAAGCACCCAAGGTTTCGGGAAGTCATAAAGCCGATGTAATTGAAAACTTTCAATTCCTGATTGAAAAATATCCAGAAAAACGCGAGGAATATGTCGCTACTTTTGACGAGCTAATGGACTTTTATCTGAAAAATGCTGAAAATCCAGATTTAGCGGATACGACAACTTACAGCTTTCTCATTTCAATTGCCGCAGAAGCCGGGTTTAAAGAGCTCTTGCCAAAAATAGAACAGCTATTCGAAACTGAATTGATCAATCCTGGGGTTGGAGGCGATTATGACTCTATTGCTGAAATCATTGAGCAACAAGATCTAATGTTAATAGGCAAGGAATTTATTCAAGCGGATATTTTTAGGAAACATCAAATGTATATAAAAAACCTTGAAGCATTTGAGGCGGAAGTTGAAGACGAAATGGGGTTTTTGGAAGATGATGATGATTACTATCCTATTGAAGAAGATGAATCCCGTGAATTAAATCCCGATGATTATGAGCACGCAATTTCCGATGAAAGTGACTACTTTGCCCCTCAGGATCCTGTCAAAAAAGACAAGAAAGTCGGTAGAAATAATCCTTGCCCGTGCGGAAGTGGAAAAAAGTATAAAAAATGTTGTTTGAAGAAATGAAAGATCAGATAATTTGAGGTATTGATCTTCTGAATTTCAAAAATTTTAATCTATTAAAAAACCCCAAAGGTCTCAACAAGCTTTGGGGTTTTATTTTACCAAAAATTTAAGGCTTACAAATCAAATTTAATCCCCTGTGCCAATGGCAATTCAGTGGTATAATTGATTGTGTTTGTCTGTCGGCGCATATAGATTTTCCAGGCATCAGAACCAGACTCGCGTCCGCCGCCGGTTTCTTTTTCACCGCCAAAAGCACCGCCAATTTCCGCACCGGAAGTACCGATGTTGACGTTTGCAATTCCGCAGTCAGAACCTTCAGGGGAAAGGAAACGTTCAGACTCACGCAAACTATCCGTCATAATTGCCGAAGAAAGGCCTTGGGCAACACCGTTGTGCAATTCCATCGCGTTATCTAAATCACCTGAATATTTTATCAAGTGGAGTAGAGGGGCAAAAGTTTCATTTTGAACGATTGTATAGTCGTTTTCCACTTCGGCAATTGAGGGCTCGACATAACAGCCAGACTCATATCCTTCGCCTTTAAGTGTTTTACCTTCAACGAGCATTTTACCGCCTTCTTTTTTAACTTCTTCAATGGCATTTCTATACATTTTCACCGCATCTTTATCGATAAGTGGTCCCACATGGTTGTTTTCATCAAGTGGATTACCGATGCGCAATTGCTTATAAGCTTTGGTAATCGCATCTTTCACTTTATCATACACATCTTCGTGAACGATCAAACGCCGTGTTGAAGTACATCGCTGTCCGGCAGTACCCACAGCACCAAAAACGGCACCGATAACAGTGTTTTTGATATTGGCATTTGGCGTGATGACAATCGCGTTGTTTCCACCCAATTCTAAAAGTGTTTTCCCAAGGCGTTTGGCAACATCCTGACCCACAGCGCGGCCCATTGGGATAGAACCGGTTGCAGAAATCAAAGGAACCCGTTTATCATTGGTCATCAATTTACCCACTTCAGCATCACCAGTGATAACGCAAGAAACACCAGCTGGCATATTGTTTTTTTCTAAGGTGCTGCCAATAATTTTTTGAATCGCAAGGGTTGTAATAGGTGTTTTTTCAGACCCTTTCCAAATACTGGCATCGCCACAAACCCAAGCCAGCGCGACATTCCAGCCCCAAGGCGCAACGGGAAAGTTAAAAGCAGTAATCAAACCTACAATACCAAGTGGTTGCCACTGCTCAAACATCCGGTGCCCGGGACGCTCACTCGCGATGGTTTTGCCATAAAGTTGGCGTGAAAGCCCCAAAGCAAAATCACAGATATCGATGACTTCCTGAACCTCACCTAAACCTTCTTGATATGATTTCCCCATTTCATAAGAAACGAGCTTGCCCAGTGGTTCTTTCAAACGGCGCACTTCATCGTTGAATTGACGCACAACATTGCCCCGGTCTGGGGCAGTAACCTTGCGCCATTCTTTAAAAGCTTTATCGGCAGCTTTTACGGTTTTGTCATAATCTTCTTTGGTCGTCGTTTTCACCTTTCCGATCAATTTACCATCGACTGGCGAATAAGATTCGATTGTTTCCCCGCTGGCAAACGTCTCAGAGCCAACGGCCGTTCCGTCAATTTCAGAACCAATGCCCAATTCCTTCAAGGCTGCATCAATGCCAAATTCTTTAGCGATATCACTCATTTATATTTTGTTTTAAATTAAAAAAATCGATTTCCTGCGAAACTAATAAAAATTAATTATACTTTTTATAATTTAAGATTGCGTTGAGAAAAATAAAGACAGTTTAGAATCAAAGGGGTTGAAAAAAAATGAGGTTTTTTAAATTGAAATGCGTGTTGATTATTTGGGCGTGACCCCCCAAGTGTTTTGAAGTGGATAGTTGTTAAAATTAAACAGTTAGTGTTTTTGAACTATTTTTATTCAAGTACCGGTTTTTCATCAAAACACTTGGGGGTCGCGCTTTACGCTGTATCTTTTGTTACGCGAAAAGCTGCACAAAAGGATGCCGCTGCAATCCCTCACGCAAAAAAAATAACCAAAACCGTAAAAATTTAATAAACACTGATTTAGACCCCAAAGGTTGAAACCTGTCCGTCTGGGCGGAAAACCTTTGGGGTCTGATCCATAAATTCATTTCACTCAAAAATCACGGTAACTAAAAATAGAACCCATCAAACCTCAATGGTTTTCTCACTCTTCATCAGCCACAAAACGCTCGTCAACCGGCATCACCGTGGCGCAGTTATCGCAGGTGCGCAAGTCTTTGCTGCTGTAAAATTCTTTAAAATGTTTGAGAAAATCTTTTTCAATATCGTGCAACGGGAAATAAACATCGTAAAGTTTGTGGTTGCAATTGTCGCAGAACCACATCAAACCATCTTTTCCATCGAGATGGGCGCGTTTGCGTTCAACAACCAAACCTATTGAACCTTCTTTCCTCACCGGCGAGTGTGGAACTTTTGCCGGGTGCAAATACATATCGCCGGAGCCGAGTTCCATTGTTCGTTTTTCACCTTCATCCTGAATGTGAACCATAATCTCACCTTCCAGTTGGTAAAATAATTCCTCGGTTTCGTTGTAGTGATAGTCCTTTCGGGCATTTGGTCCCGCGACGATCATCACGATATAATCGCCAGCATCTTTATAAAGGTTTTTATTGCCAACAGGTGGTTTCAAATGCTCGCGGTTTTCTTCAAGCCATTTTTCTAAATTAAAAGGGGGTTGCACAGCCATAATTGATCTTTTAGGCTAAAGATAAGAATTTTTAGGTCTTTGAAAGGTCTAGGATGTAAAAACCTTTTTGCGTAAAATTAAAAATAAATACTAGCATTTAAGTTTTATAATGCTGTAATGGATTTCCTATAAAGGGCTGAGGTGAGATAGGTTTTAATACCGAATCGGCGATACTGTTAAGTTTTAATTCTTTTAAAGGCCCTCGACATTATACCAATAATTTTTAAGCAAATTAAAGCGGTTGGTTTAAGAAGTATTTATGCGATATTACAAATCAAATTCGGTATAAATCAAATTTTTCCGAATGTTCTCTTGAACCTCTCGTATGGCAAGGTGGGCTTGTTTGAGGGTTTTATTTAACTACTGGTTTTGAGGCTGATTTTTGCGTGAGGGATTGAACCCTTCGTCAAGCTCAGGATAAATTTTATGTCTAAGCTCTTTTTTGCCGCTTAAAGTGGCATTATTCTCAGTAAATAAAGCGAGTGTGAAAGCCTGCCGATGCCGGAAGACAGGCCCGACCCCGAGCACTCAAGGGCACGCCCAGATTATTAGTACCATCTGTGTGATTATCGGCTAAAAAGAAATCTAAAATTTTAAACCATTTCCATTTTGCGGAAGCCAAACAATTAAATCACCGATTTAAACTGCTTTAAAAAACGCACGTCGTTCTCATAAAACATCCGGATATCTCCGATTTGATAAAGCAACATCGCGATGCGCTCAATGCCCATTCCAAAAGCAAAACCGGAATATTCATCAGGATTGATGTTGCAATTTTTCAAAACATTGGGATCGACCATTCCGCAGCCCATAATTTCAAGCCAGCCGGTGCCTTTTGTGATGCGGTGATCGGTTTCGGTTTCCAGTCCCCAATAAATATCGACTTCTGCACTGGGTTCGGTAAACGGAAAATAGGAAGGGCGCAAACGGATTTTAGATTTTCCAAAAAGTTGTTTTGTGAAATAAAGCAAAGTTTGTTTTAAATCGGCAAAAGAAACCCCTTTATCGATATAAAGTCCTTCCACTTGATGAAAAATGCAGTGCGAACGCGCAGAAATAGCTTCATTGCGGAAAACCCGGCCCGGTGAAATAGTGCGGATGGGTGGTTTTTTGTTTTCCATATAACGCACTTGAACACTTGAGGTGTGCGTGCGCAACAGGATTTTTTCAGGATCGGTTTGGATGAAAAAGGTGTCCTGCATATCCCTGGCGGGATGGTGCTCTGGTAGGTTTAAAGCAGTGAAATTATGCCAATCATCTTCAATTTCCGGACCTTCAGAAACATTAAAACCGATATTTGAAAACACTTCGGTAATCTGATTTTTGACGATGGAAATGGGATGGCGCGCACCGATTTCAATGGGTTCGCCCGGGCGTGTCAAATCGCCATAAACCCCTGTTTCCTCTTTTTTATCCTCGAGCTCTTTTTTGAGTTCGTCAACGCGTTTTTGAGCCGTGTTTTTGAGTTGGTTCACCGCTTGTCCAAAATCTTTTTTAGCCTCGTTGGGAACGTTCTTAAACTCAGCGAAAAATGAATTTAAAACCCCTTTTTTTCCGAGGTACTTTATTCGGAAGGCTTCAATTTCTTCTGCGTTTTTGGCTTGAAAGGCCTCGACCTTAGTTATGTGTTTTTGTATTTCTTCCACCATAATAAATCCGTGTTCAAAACGGCAAAGATATAAAAATGAGTTGTTATTTTTATAGAAGTTATTGAGTTATTGAGTGTATAGAGTTATTAAATTATTTGTCAAAAATTATCAAACATTTAATCTCTAAAATTTTTACGTATTATTCATTATTAATGAAATACCAAAGGGGTTTTGAAAGCTAATCGAAAGACATCAAGTCTTGCTGAGCCTGTCTATGCCGGCAAGCAGGCTTGTCGAAGCATAAATTCAGTTATTTAATTTTGGTTAATTTGACTCAATAATTTTCAAGATTTTAAAATCTGATCATTTCGCGATTCTGTATGTAATATCGGTTAGTCAACTTTTAGATCGGTCAATTCGAAATCCAATTTGCAATCTACAATAGATTATTGGGTGTATGGTTTTTTTCGTTTTATGAGCATAATCAAATTTCCAAGACATTAATTAGCAGAACTTATTTATGAAAAATTTTAGTCATATTCGGCCGGAAAGAATGATTTAGAATTGGTTGTTATAAGCTGAAATGCTTGGATTAAAACATTTATACATCAAGATGAGATCCTGAATCTGCCCGCTTAAACGCGACGGGCAGTTCAGGATGACAATTTTAAATATAACGTTTTTGCATCAGCATGTTAATTTCAGTTTCGGTTTCAATTTCAACCTCCAGTTTCCAACTCTCTAACTTCAAGCAAACTCATAATCGCGAAACTCTTTTTCCACCTCGTCAAAAGCGGCAAAAACATCTTCGGCCTGGTCGCTGGTGACCATTTTGATGCGGTATGGTTTGAAGTGCGGGACTCCCTTAAAATAAGTCGTATAGTGCCGGCGGGTTTCCAGAACGCCAAGCTTTTCGCCCTTCCAGTCAATGGCCATTTGCAAATGCCGGCGGGCGGCGTCCAAGCGTTCCTTCATCGTGGGCGCAGGCAGTTTTTCACCGGTTTTAAAATAATGCTTGATTTCGCGGAAAATCCAGGGATAGCCAATACTCGCCCGACCGATCATTGCACCGTCAAGCCCATATTTATCGCGCATTTCTGCGGCGCGTTCCGGGGAATTGACATCGCCGTTCCCAAAAATGGGCATCTTGATGCGCGGATTTTCTTTCACCTCGGCAATGGGTTTCCAGTCGGCGTGGCCTTTATACATTTGAACGCGCGTCCTGCCGTGAATGCTCAAGGCCTGACAACCCACATCCTGCAAACCTTCGGCAACGCGGTTGATTTGAATCGTGTCCTGATCCCAGCCGAGACGTGTTTTGACGGTAACCGGCAAATCAGTGTGTTTCACCAGTTCGCCGGTGAGGTAGATCATTTTATCAATGTCCTTTAAAATGCCGGCACCAGCGCCTTTGGACACAACTTTTTTAACCGGACAGCCAAAGTTGATATCGATCATATCGGGTTTTGACTTTTCGATGATTTCCACAGATTGCTTCATCGCGTCGAGATCGTGGCCAAAAACCTGGATCCCAACGGGACGCTCTTTCTCATAAATATCAAGTTTAACGCGGCTTTTTGCGGCATCGCGGATCAAGCCTTCAGAAGAAACAAACTCTGTATAAACCCCATCGGCACCGTGCTCTTTGCAAAGCGCGCGGAAAGGTGGATCGCTCACATCTTCCATTGGTGCGAGCAAAAGGGGGAAATCCCCGAGATCGATGTTTGCGATTTTTGCCATAGCGGCAAAAGTAAACAATCAAGGCGGAAACGGAAAATGTTAATGTGGGATTCGTTGATGTGCTGATTTGAAGATTTGCTGATGTGCTGATGTGCTGATGTGCTGATGCGTTGATTTTAGAAACAAATTTGAGACGTCGCACTGAGCCTGTCGAAATGCGTTCGAATAAACTTAAGCCCATTTAGCAAAGCCTCATTTTATTTAAAAATTTTACTTGTCTCAAACCGTATTTTTTAATTACTTTCGAATTAGAGATTTAAGCAGAATTTGTGGGAAAATTATTAAGTGTCATAGTGATTTTAAGCTTGTTTTTTGGTTGTAAAAATTTTGAAACCAAAAAAGTTTCAGCTGATGAGCTCAAGTCTAAAAGCCTGAAAGAAGTCAATTGGAAAAAATTGAGTCAATACCCTTCTTTTCCAGCCTGCCAAAAAGTGGATGCCAGAGAGCGGAAACGCGAGTGTTTTGAGAAAGAATTGGCGCGGCATATTTACCATAGTTTAGAAAGCAAGAAAATAGTCCTTTTGGATTCAATGCGGGAAGAAATCCGTTTGCGAATGGAAATCACTAAAGAAGGCAAGGCCCGCCTAAAAAAAATTCAACTATCAGATTCCCTGCAGGAACAGGCACCCGATTTAAAACAATGGCTCAGAAATTCAATTCGGGAATTGCCAGAGTTAAATCCAGGGCATAAACGGGGGATTCCAGTAAAAACAAGCTTTGAAATACCAATCCTTATTCAGTCAGATTAAAGGTTGTGTAGCGATCGTTGTTTGATCGAAAGATTAACCAAGATCAATTTTGCCCCAGAAGGGCCGGGGATGGATGTTCTGATTGATTAAAGCAATTATAGAAATAGAAAAGTAAGATAAATACTTATAACGTCCTCAGGCCACTAAATTATGGGTCTATGGTGTTTTGATTGGGTAAAAGAATAAGTTTTTAGTAAAAATGTCACCTCGAGCGTCCCGAGAATTGGGGAAGAGGACATTAGTTTTCGACATTAGCCTGTCTTGAGCCAAGTCGAAAAGCTTCACCAAACAAGAATCGATCACTTTTCACAATTCACTATATTAATGCAGGGTTAAAATTTATATTTTATTTTCAATCTTAATGTTTCAATCTGGGAAAAATTCCTCGCCTTTAGTCGAAGACTTTAGTGTTTTTAAGTGCATAATCATCCCATCCTAAATCCTCTCGCCGCGGCGAGAGGATTTTTGCCCCCCAAGCAGGCTTGGGGGGAAGGGTTGGGGTTGGGATGAGTGTCATTTTCAGCCGGAATACAAACCCATCGGTTTTAGCCGATGGTAGTTTAGTTAATACGGTATCCAGAAATATAGGATGCTGTCTTCCTGAATGGCTTATTTGGTATAAGAGTCAATTTTTTCTTTTACACTCGGGCGACGATGGATATTTGGAAATAATTCTTCTAAAACGATAGAAAATTCAGGGTCAATTTTCAAAGCAGCGTTTAGAAAATAATACCCTTTTTCACCGGCGTTCATCATAAAATAGAGACCGGCGAGCCTGAATTGAATTTCAGCATTTTCGGGATGAAATTCCCGTGCCTGTTCCAGTGCATAAGTGGCTTGTTCAAAATCCTGAAGCACGATCAATAGATCGGCGCGTGTGAGCCAGGTTTCCAGTTCATAGTTGCCGAGTTCAATACTTTTTCGGTAGCCCATTTCTGCCTTTTCCAGGAACTTGAGACGGTGGTTGATTTTACCAAAAAGCTTCCAGAAAAGCACATTTTCTTCATCGATACTAATCGCACGATTGATGTAATGCAAGGCCCGGCGGTAATTTTTCTGGGCCAAATAATATTCTGCCAGGGCAATCCAGGATTTGTCGAGCAAAGGATCTTCATCGATCGCAAATTCATAATAGTTGAGCGCTAGTTTTGATTGCTTTAAGGCTTCAAAACACTTTCCAATGCGCAGATAAGCAAAGGCCGTGGGATCGTGAAGTTCCAGCGTCATTTGATAATTTGCGATGGCCTCTTCATAGCGGTCTGTATATTCCAGCACCTTTCCTTTTTCCATATAGGCGCCGAGAAAATTTTCGTCGGCAATAATAGCAAATTCAAAAGCGCCAAGGGCTTTTTCAAAGCTGTGGTCTTTAGAATATTGCAGACCGAGCTGGTGCCAGGCAATCTCACAATAAGGGTTTTTGTCCAGCAACATATTCAAATAGGCAATGGCTTCTTCGCGCTGATCGAGCATATCAAAGCAGAACATCACATTGTAGAGCGCTGCATAATCTTCTTCGTCCTGTTCTAAACAGCGGAAGAAATAATATTTTGCCGATTCATAATCATCTAAAAATAAATATTCCATCGCGATCAATGAAAAAACTTCAATCTCATCGCTGTCCAATTCAAGCGCATTTTCCAAGGTTTCAATCGCTTTTTTGTGAGCGTTCTGCTTGGAAAGCACCGACGCTTCCTGAATATAGATTTCATCATTATAAGGTTCAGATAATTTTAATTCCCGAACCAGGATTTCGGCCTCTTTAAGTTTATTTTCAAAAATAAAAAGCTCGATTTTTAACAGTGTTAAACGCGAATCGTCCGGATGCTGTTGCAGGCCAAGTTTGACAGCTTTTTTTGAAAGGGCAATTTTCCCCAGGTCGAGATAATATGAAGCGATCATCTCAAATTCCTGGGCATCAAAAAATAAAACGTGGTTGGTTTTGAGCATAGACTCAAATCTGGAAATCGGAAACTCACGATCGTCACTGGGATTAAATTGCATAAACCAAGTTTTGAATAAAGGTAGGTCTTATTTGGGAAACGTCAGAAGTCGCCCGAAATTGTTATCAACAAAGTTTTTAACAGATTAAGCAGAATTGATTTCGTCCAAACACCCGTGAATAATGGTGCAGGCTTTATAAATTTCTTTTTCTGAAATGTTCAAAGGCGGTGTGATGCGCACGGCTTTTTTTTCGAACAACAACCAGAACAAAATCAAGCCTTTGGATTTTGCTTTGAGCACCAGCTCATTTGCTGTTTCAGCTGAATCCATAATCAGGGCCAGCATTAAACCCCGACCGCGGACTTCCTTAATCAAAGGGTGTTTCAGCTTTTCCCGGATGAGGTGTTCTTTTTTGAGACAGCCTTGTTGTAATTGCGGCTGACGGACTTCTTTTAAAGTGGCTAAAGCAGCAGCGGCAACCACTGCATTTCCGCCAAAAGTGGTGATGTGGCCCATCATCGGTTCGTGGCTTAAGCTTTTCATAATTTTGCGATTAGCGATAAAAGCACCACACGGCAAACCACCGGCCATTCCTTTTCCGACCACTAAAATATCGGGAATGACATTAAAGTTTTCAAAACCAAAAAGTTTTCCCGTGCGCCCAAAACCGGTTTGAATCTCATCCAATATCAATAAACTTCCGGTTTTTTCGCACTTCATTTTGACCTGATTTAAAAAACCGGGCTTCGGCTCTATAAATCCAGCGCCACCTTGAATGGTTTCCAAAACCACGCCAGCTGTTTGTTCAGTTATTTTTTCAATGGACTCAAAATCATTGAATTTTATAAAATCAATTTCAGGAATAAGGGGTTCAAAAACGCGACTGCGTTCTTTTAAACTCATCAAACTCATCGAACCCATCGTGTTGCCGTGGTAAGCGTTTTTTGCTGCGAGGATCTGTTTTTTTCCGGTGAAGCGCCGTGCCAGTTTCATTGCACCCTCGATGGCTTCAGTCCCGCTGTTGACCATATATGTGCTGGCCTGGGGAATGGGCAAGAGTTCAGCGAGCATTTTTGAGAATTTCACGGCCGGTGCCTGGGCATATTCGCCATAAACCATCACGTGCAAATAACGCTCAGTCTGTTTTTGAATGGCCTCGACCACGGCTGGATGGCAATGGCCCAAAATGCTGGCAGAAACGCCGGCGACAAAATCCAAGTGCGCATTTCCTGTGGTGTCATAAATATAGCTTCCGCGGGCAAAATCAACTTGCAGCCCCAGTGGATGAGGTGTTGTTTGCGCTTGATATTTGTGAAAATCAGAAATCAATTGGATGGTTTTTTAGGCTTGTCAACTTTAATGCTGTCTTTGGATATTTTGTTTACGCGGTCGTTTTCCTTTGGACGGTCTTTTAAAATACCCTCTTTTAACCTGGATTTATCGTTTAGTAAAGTTTTTTCACTTTTCTTACGTTTAAAAAATCCAGATTCCTCATCGGGAAGGGGAATGCCGTTGATTTTTGGTAAATCCAAAGGTGGTTCGCCTTTGAATAAATCAGATTTTTTGAGCAGGCGTTCATCACCGCGCCAATTGAACCCGCGCAACTTCCGCGCGTTTTCTGGGAAATTTTCAGGGGGGCTCATTGTGTTGTGCGCATCAATGTTATATTGAACATAACGCACTTCGCCATCTTCAAAGCTAATGCCGATAGATGATGAAATGGCTTTATTAATGGCATATTGACCCTTTTCATTAGTTGTATATTGAATGGTTTCGGTGTTTTTAATGAATTTTACAAAACTCAAATCATTATCTTCGAAAATCCCATACATTAATTTCCCCTTGACTTGATTGAACCTTTCCAAGGTGTCCTTTTGAACCATAAAAGCATTGTAAAAAACGCTTAAACTGTCCAGGCCGTCGGTTTCTGGATAGTTTATCAAGCGGATGGTGTCGCCGGTCATTTGACTTAGGCCAGACCACATCACAGGTTTGCCCATCATATCGGTCACCCCTGTTTTTTCGTTTATAAAAATGGAATCGCAGCGGCCGCTCATTTCGCCCTTATACATCCGCACGTCATAAAAACCGGTTACTTCGCGCTGTTCGGGTTTGCCTGTAATTTTTAAAGTATCGGCGTGCACGTGAATGGAATCTTTATCTTGTTTCATCGATGCCAAAGCGCGTTTGGTAATAAACAGGGAATCTTTATCGCGATAAACTTCAGCGTAATGGCCACGAAGGACACTTTCATTAATTGTGTCGGTTACTTTTATAAAATTTGTGGCCGAAGCAAATGCTTTTTCGCGGTCAAAATAAATACTGTCGCCCTCTAAAATGCGGTTTTGATAATAGACTTTTGAATTTTTGACGAAGTAACCTTTGTCTTTTTTAGTGTCATAAAACCCGCGTTCACAGTAAATTTTACTCTTTTCGCCATCGATTGTCGAGGGGCCATAGAGATAAGCATTTCCGCTTTCAGTCAAATAATCCAAATGCTCAGAATTAATCACATAATCGGGATTGTTTACGACCACATTTTGTAAAAAAGAAAAGCGGCCTTCTTCCATAAAATAGCGCCCGGTTTTGCTGGTAATGGTGCTGGCGGTGTCGCGAACGGTCCCGCCGCTGCGGTAAAAACCTTCTTGTTTCACACGGTTGAAAAACAAAGTATCGGTGGTAAGTTCAATTTTATCAGTGGTCAATTGCACGTTGTTGCTGGCGAAAGCAAATTTTGTTTGACCGTCATATTCGGCATAGTCACTGGTCATTGTGATGGAATCACCTTGCTTCATCTTGACGTTTCCAAAGGCGCGGAAGAAATTTTCATCGTCATAAAAAATCGCGTTGTCGCACCACACCTTTATCCCCTCGTGGGTAAAACGAACCTGTTTTTCGATTTTACTAAAGATAAAAGCACCGGGATATTCTTCAGTTTTTTGGGTGCGTTCGCTGGTATATTCAATTTTATCGCGCTCTTGGGCAAGGCTTGAGTTGGTTCCAAAGCAAACCAGTAAAAGCGTAAAAATTAAACTTTTTTTGTTTAGTAAAGCCCCTCTGCGTTTTGAAAAAAAGTCTTCCATAACTATTTAAACTAAAAAAAACAAATTCAAAAAGCAGTCCAAACTTTAGCGCAAGATCGTTTGCTTCCGGTCGGGGCCCACAGAAACAATTTTTATGGGGGTCTTCAATTCACGTTCTAAAAAGTCCACATAATTTTGAAAAGCTTTGGGCAAATCTTCAGCCTCATCCAGTTCTGAAATGTCTTCTTGCCAGGCCTCAAAATCTTCATAAATGGGTTTGACCAGATCAGAATTGACATCAAAAGGAAAATGCGTGATGCGCTCACCTTTGTATTCATAAGCGGTGCAGACTTTCAGTTTGTCAAAACCGCTGAGCACATCGCCCTTCATCATCATCAATTGGGTGACCCCGTTAATCCTCACTGAATATTTCAGCGCGACCAGGTCCAGCCAACCGCAGCGCCTTGGGCGACCTGTGGTGGCGCCAAATTCATTTCCGTTTTTTGCCATCTTTTCACCAACTTCATCAAAAAGTTCAGTGGGAAAGGGACCGCTTCCCACGCGGGTGGTATAGGCCTTGAAAATCCCAAAAACGGCGTCGATTTGATTTGGCGCAACGCCCAGTCCTGTGCAGGCGCCTGCAGCAGTGGTATTGCTGGAAGTTACAAAGGGGTAAGTCCCGAAATCAATATCGAGCAAAGTTCCCTGCGCACCTTCAGCGAGGATCTTTTTCCCGGCATCCTGGGCTTTGAAAACAAATTCCTCTGAATCGATAAAAGTTAGTTTTTTTAAATTTTCCACGGCCTCAAAAAAATCGCTTTCCATTTGATCCAGGTCCATATCGAGGTCCACATTATATTTGGTGATAATGGATTGGTGTTTATCGCGTAATTTCCGGTATCTGTCTTTCCAGTCTTTTTGTTCCAGGTCGCCAATGCGAAGTCCGTTCCGGCCGGTTTTGTCCATATAGGTCGGGCCAATCCCTTTGAGTGTGGAACCGATTTTTGCTTTGCCTTTAGAAGCTTCAGAGGCTGCGTCCAGCATTCGGTGGGTGGGAAGGATAACGTGTGCTTTTCTGGAAATGAACAAGCTGTTTTGATAGTTGACGTCCAGTTTATCGAGGCCTTCGAGTTCTTGCATTAAAATAATGGGATCGATCACCACACCATTCCCGATGAGGTTTTGCGCGTTTTTGTGGAAAATCCCGGAAGGGATCGTGTGCAGAACGTGTTTTGTGTTTTCAAATTTTAAGGTGTGGCCCGCGTTTGGACCGCCTTGAAATCGTGCAATGATGTTGTATTTTGAGGTGAGGAAATCAACAATTTTTCCTTTTCCCTCGTCGCCCCATTGCAGGCCAAGAAGCAAATCTACTGCCATAACCGGTTATTTGGATGTTTTTTTAGTGCCATAAAAATACAGCGAATGTGTGTCTATATCGAGGTCAAAAACCTCTTCGATGGTTTGCTTTATGGATTCGATGCGCGGGTCGCAAAATTCGATCACCTCTCCGGTATCGGTCAAAATCACGTGATCGTGCTGGCGGTCAAAATATGATTTTTCATACTGCGCCTGGTTTTTTCCAAACTGGTGTTTGCGCACTAAACCGCATTCGAGAAGCAAATCGATGGTGTTGTAAAGTGTTGCACGGCTCACGCGATAGTTTTTATTCTTCATCAAGATATAAAGCGACTCAATATCAAAGTGCTGGTCGTTTTCATAAATTTCCTGAAGAATGGCAAAACGTTCCGGTGTTTTGCGGTGTTTTTTTTCTTCTAAATACTTGGTGAAGACGTTCTTAACTACCGCCTGGTCATTTTTTTCCTGTTCGCTCGTTTTTTCCATAAAGACTGCAAATTTAGGTTTTATTCACGTGTTATCCGGTCAATTCCCTCGATTTTTTTCAAGTGCCCCATCAGCTCTTCGAGTATGTTTTTATTCTTGACAACCAGGGAAATCCGGCCTTCAAAAATACTTTCCTGACTGTCAAAACTTATGGATTTGATATCGAAGTGCAAATTATTTGAAATTTCTTCGGTAATTTGACTCACCAAGCCCAAGTTGTCCAGCCCAGAAAGTTTGATCACCGCTTTGAAATCTTCCTGAGAGGCATCGATCCATCGGGCTTTCATTATGCGGTAAGCATAATTACTTTGCATCTCGATGGCATTGGGGCAGGTTTTTTTATGCACCTTGATGCCTTCATTAATAGTTAAAAACCCAAAAACCTGATCACCTGGAATGGGTTTACAGCAACTGGCCAATTTATAATCCAGTTTCTGCTCGTCGGGCCCAAAAACCAGTTGTGTATATTTTGGTGTGATATCGCCATTTTCAGGTTCTTTTCTTGGTTTAGGTTTTCTGATTTTATGTTTGAGGTAACTGACAAATCGATTGCTGCGTTGATTGGCAAAATTCTTAATAGCTTGATTGTCAATTTTTCCATTTCCCACCTGAAAGAAAAGGTCCAGACTGGCGTGCAGTTTAAAATAGCGCACCAGTTCGGTCTTGATTTTCTCGTTCAGCGGAAGTTTTTGAGCTTTGAGTTTTCTCTTTAAAATTTGTTTTCCGCGATCGGCAATCTCGTGCTTTTCAGATTTTAGGGCAGATTTTATTTTAGACCTGGCTTTTCCTGTGACCACGTGGTTGAGCCAGTTGTTTGAAGGTTTGGCATTTTCAGAAGTGATAATATCAACCTGGTCCCCACTTTTTAGCTCGCGATCCAGTGGAACGAGTTTCCCATTGACTTTTGCCCCGCGGGTGGTCAAACCAATATCAGTGTGAATACTGAAGGCAAAGTCAATGGGGCAAGCACCTTTTGGAAAGGATTTCAAATCGCCCTTTGGGGTAAATACAAAAATCTCTTTTGAATAGAGGTTCATTTTAAATTCTTCGACAAAATCAACCGCGTTCACTTCGTTTTCTTCTATTGCTTCCTGTAATTTGTTGAGCCAGCCTTCCAGGTTTTGATCTTGATTTTCGGTGTTGTGGGCGTGCTTATATTTATAATGCGCGGCATATCCTTTTTCGGCAATCTCGTTCATCCGTTCACTGCGGATCTGCACTTCGACCCAGCGTCCTGCTGGCCCCATCACCGTGATGTGCAAAGCTTCATAGCCAGTGGTTTTTGGTGAGGAAATCCAGTCGCGCAAACGAACGGGGTTAGGGCGAAAATGATCGGTAACGATAGAATAGATTTTCCAGGCGAGAAACTTTTCATTGGAATCGTCGCTTTCATAAATAATCCGGATGGCAAATTTGTCATATATCTCTTCAAAAGGAATGTTCTTGACCACCATTTTTTTCTTGATGGAATAAATTGATTTTGGACGGCCTTTAATTCCATAAGTGAAATTTTCCTTATCTAAGGATTTCGTAATTATATTTGAAAACTCTTTAATGTAAGCATCCTGTTGTTCCTTGGTTTCCTTGATTTTTTTCAGGATATCGTCATAAACTTCGGGCTCGGTATATTTTAAGCTCAAATCTTCCAGTTCAGATTTTATGTTGTAAAGCCCAATTCTGTGGGCAAGCGGCGCATAAATATAAAGCGTTTCCGAAGCGATTTTCACCTGCTTGTCCGGCCGCATCGCATCCATAGTTTCCATATTGTGCAGGCGGTCGGCAATTTTAATGATGATCACCCGCACGTCATCGTTGAGGGTGAGAAGCATTTTCCTGAAATTCTCGGCTTGCAGGGAAACGTCTTTTTCGTGCCTCAGTGCACCGATTTTTGTCAAACCATCGACAATTTTGGCAACGGTTTCATTAAAAAGGCGTTCGATGTCACTCAATGTATATTCAGAGTCTTCCACAACATCGTGCAAAAGTGCGGCGACGATGGAAGTGGCGTCGAGCCCGATTTCATAAGCCACAATCTGGGCCACCGCAAGCGGATGGAAAATATAAGCTTCCCCAGATTTTCGTCGCTGGCCATCGTGCGCGTCCATTGCGACTTCAAACGCCTGGCGGATCATTTTTTTGTCAGCCCGCGAAAGCGTTCGATAGCTGATGCGTAGCAGTTTTTTATATTCTGCCGTGATCGCCTTGTTTTCGTCTTTGATTGCTTTTTCGATCATATAGTTAGCACTAAGTTAAGCAAAATTTAGATTTTGAAAAAGGTTTTTTTTAAGTTGGGCCAAATTTTATGTTACGGGTAAGAAAGCATTTTTACACTTGATTTTTTAAGGCTAAGTAATTGGTTTTACGTAAGCAATAAATATAGGCATTTAAGTTTTAGCCTAAACATTTTTTAAGTATTAAACTCTTTTTTAACTCGGTCCATTCGTCTTTTATCCTCACGTTTTTTGATGGTCTGGCGCTTGTCGTGGGTTTGTTTCCCTTTACAGAGCCCAATGCTCAATTTTGCCAGACCACGTTTGCTGATGAACATTTTCAGCGGGATAATTGTCAATCCAGATTTGGTCACTTTTTTGTTCCATTTTCTCAACTCACTTTTGTTGAGCAGCAACTTCCGCTGGCTGCGCGGGGCGTGGTTAAAATGTGTGGCGTGCGAATATTCCTGAATGTGCATATTGATGGCAAAGAGCTCGCCGCCCTGAAACTCACAAAAACTTTCGGCAATATTTGCCTTTCCTTCTCGAATGGCTTTGATTTCAGTGCCCATCAATTTTATCCCCGCGGTATATTTTTCCAGGATTTCATAATTGAAACGCGCCTTTCTGTTTTTTATGTTGATGGTGTTCTTTTGCATATCAGCAAAAATAAATTTTTTATTGGGAAAGTAATTTGTTTTAACGAGAGATGCGGAATTATAATCAGTAATATCCGATTAAAGACATAGGATCGCTGCGCTAAAAGAAAACTGACGTAAGATAAAAAAATTAAACTGTTCCAAAATGAAACAAAGAGATTCCGCCCCGGCGGTCAAGTTTAAAAAGCAAGGCGTTAAGTTCTATTTTGGCTGTAAAATCAAAAATTGCAGACTTTTGAAAAATTTCTAAAACGCTTTACCGAATAACAATAATCATAATATGGAAGAAAGTGGGAAATTAGAATTTAGGAAATTATTTTGGTTGTCCCATAATTTATAACTAAATTTATAGTCAAAAAATTATAAGGGAACCTGTATCTATTTTTTCATCTGGTTTAAATTCTACTTATGAAGAAGGCATTAATTTTATTATCGGCATTTGTTTTTATAAACAGCATTTCTTTTGGTCAAATTAAATCAGGTGAGGTGGTGTATAAAGTTAAAACTGAATTAGATATTGAAAAATTTCTGGACAGCACCAGTGTCGAGGTTACTAAAAAAGTCAAACCTTACGTAACAAAAATCCTTTCCAACCTAATAAATTCAGCATCCTATCTGTCTTTTAGATTACGGTTCACTAACAATGAAGCACGTTTTAAAGGAAAGCACTATATGGAGGTCGATAACGGATTGGATTTAAACCGTGCCAATCAACAGATGGGCGGGGAGTCACTTTATTATGTCAATATCAGGGATAATTTGAGACTGCGGCAAAAAAAATCTTTCGACAAAGACTATCTGGTAAAGCGTAAAATCAGTAGATTAAAATGGAAAATCACAAATGATCTGAAAACAATTAAAGGTTATAAATGCCGAAAGGCTACCACTAAAGTTGACGGAAAAAACATTAATAAAATAACAGCTTGGTTTTCGCCCCAACTGCCTTTTCAATTTGGCCCAAAAGGATATGCAGGGCTACCAGGATTGATCTTAGAGTTAAAACAAATGCATTGGTTCTACTATGCATCAAAAATTAAACTGAAAAAGAAATCTATAACCATAGAAAAACCTTCTAAGGGTAAATTAATATCCCGTGAAGATTTTCTTAAAGAATTAGAAAAACGAAAGAAAAAACGTAGAAGGGAATATGCAAATTGATCTTTCCCTTCACTAAATTAACCTCACATTTTAAACGATTGATCTTTGATTAAAACCAGTAACTGCGCTGCAAATTTTGTTTTATTTGCTTTTATATTTTTTTACAGCACGACAGTCCTGTTTGCTCAAAATGCTGAACTCGGTGGCACCGTTCAAGACAGTCTTGGTAATCCATTGATGAACACAAATGTTATCGCCTCACCACAAACCGGAAATGAACAAATAAGGTTTGCCATTACCGGCAAAAATGGTGGGTTCGATTTGTTGTTGCAAGAAAATATACCCTACAAAATAGAAGTGACTTCCCTGGGCTTTGCGCCGCTTATCGACAGCCTGAAAATCAATAAAGACACGGTAAAAAATTATGTGTTATATGAAAGCACCGAGCAACTCAATGAAGTTGTGGTCGAGGCTAAAATGGCAATGGTGGTCAAAGAAGACACAATCACTTACCGCACCGACAAATTTAAACAAGGTGATGAGCGCAAGTTGCGCGATGTCCTCAAAAGGCTTCCCGGTGTAGAGGTGGATCGTGAAGGAAATGTAAAGGTCAATGGTAAAAAAGTGACAACATTAATGGTCGATGGGCACGATTTTTTTGGGGGCGACACAAAACTGGGCGTCAATAATATTCCCGCCGATGCCGTGGATGAGGTGGAAGCCATCGATGACTATAACGAGGTGGCTTTTATGAAAGGCCTGAACGATAGTGATAAAATGGCGATGAACATCAAGCTTAAAAAGGACAAGAAAAATTTTGTGTTTGGTGAAAATCAAGTCGGTGGCGGGATTAAAGAGCGGTATCACGTAAAGCCAACGCTTTTTTATTACAGTCCGGAAACAACTGTAAACTTTATTGGGAGTTTAAATAATGTCAATGAAAGTCCGCTTGACTGGCGGGACGTGACCCGGTTTAAAGGCGGATATTCAAATATTATGGACAGTCCGGTGAATTCAGGAAGTGCGGGATTGACTCAATTTTCAAGTGATAGTGATATCAAGCGGCGGAAAACAGTGTTTGGCGCGGCCAATCTCAATCAAAAGATAAACGACCATTTGCGCTTGGAAGCTTACTCACTTGTTGCCCAGCAAAAGTCCATTGCGGAAAGCCTTCAGGATAAGGAATACCTGACGGGCAATAATTTGAATGAAAACAGAAGGACAAATAGCCAGGATAAAGGCTTTAGTAATTTCAATAAAGTGAGGTTGCGCTATAAACCTACTAATACTCAAGATTTGGCCTATGATTTTGTGGCCAATGTATCCAATAGCAGTTTTGACAAGTCCATAATTTCAAATTCCAATAATGATTTAAACACGACCGAAACCGCAAGCAATCCACATAATTTGGAAATAAGCCAGTATTTTCGTTACAACACACAGCCTTCTTACGAACATACGTCAGTTATCAAAGCGAGTTATACTTATAAAAAGGCCCATAACCTGACCGATTGGAATTTTGACCGCCCAGTTTTCCCGGATATTATCCCCGTTGAGCAAAATGAAAATGGATTTAATTTTTTGGAACGGTATTATTCCGTCACCAATTCAGGTCAATTTGATTTCAAGCACTTTTGGGTACTCGACAATACTAATCACATCTATCCCAAAGCGGGAATGAATTTTTATGACCAAGCTTATAAAACTGAAGATTTTCAACGGCTTCAAAATAACGAAGTGAATAATTTTTCAGGCGCGGGCTTCAATAATGATATAGCTTATCAATTGATCGATCCTTACGTTGGCTTTGAATACAAAATGAAATTAGGCGATTTTATTTTAAGGCCAGGCTTGGTTTACCATCATTATTTTTGGAATGTTAAGCAGTTCAGCAAAAGCATTACTGAAGAAAACAAAGGTGTTTTGTTGCCTGAATTTAAGATCGAGTTTGAACCGACATCCACAAAAACTTTAAAATTTAACTATTACCGCAAGTCTTCATTTGCCGGTGCCGAAAAATATGCCAACCGTTTGCGGCTTCAAAGTTTTAACCTTCTCTATCGTGGGAATGAAAATTTGGAAAATTCAATTTACCATTCATTTTCCTTGAATTTTCGTGAAATTAATCGGGCCAAAGGTTTGATTTACAATATTGGAACATCTTACAATCACCGTGAAAAATCCGTGCGCAATGCCACACGCATCGAAGGCATAAATCAAGTTACTACAAGCGTTTACACAGATTTTCCCGAAAACACATATCGCGCCAACAGTGGCGTCACCAAACGTTGGAATTTTATTTCTGCCGGTTTTTCTGGGCGGTTGGTATTGTCTGATTATTCAAGGTTGATCAACGACCAAAAGATAGATTACAGCAGAAAAAATTATGGTTACAAAATTCAGGGCCGCACACGTTTTGAAGACTGGCCTAATGTCACTTTAAGTTTTCAACAGATATTGAAAAGCACAACCTCTGATCGTAATACAAACAACTATTATTCACTCGACCCACGTTTTGAACTGGATTATTCTTTTCTCAATGGTTTTATACTAAAAGCCGATTATAATTATTCTTACACTAAAAACACCTCAAACGGGCAGGAACAGGATTTTAAAATAGGTAATGCCTCACTTTATTACAGTGCTGAAAAAAGTCCATGGGGTTTTGAATTACGGGCCAATAACGTTTTTGATATAAAATTTAAACGCAGTTATTACGTGAATGATTTTATCGTTTCTGATACGCGCACTTTTATTCAGCCGCGCACAGTATTGTTCTTGTTGTCTTATCAATTATAGTTTTTTTTTAATCTTTAAATTCACCTAGTTAAGTCAAAATCCTAAAACGCTTTAAAAATTTTGGCTTTGCCGAACTCAAATTTAATTAAACAACAATTCCTTAAAAATTATTTCTTTCCCGTCATTTGTTTATTTTTGGCATAATGTCATAAAATGCAATTTATATGAAACGATTGATGCTTCTTTTTGCAATCACAATTTTAACTTTCAGCTGTAAAAATGATCCCAAAAATAAAGATCAAACCTCTGTTGAAGGTCAAAATAAAATTGAAAAAAAACAGCTAAAACCCAGCGATGAACGCGCGGTGGAAATTATGGATAGCGTCATTGCCAAGGCTGGCGGCAAGCGTTATGAAATGGCGACAATGAGCTTTAGCTTTCGCGATACCACATTTATAAGCAATCGCAACTGCGGGCAATTTGAACTCAAACGACAGTTTGTGAGAAAAGACGGCGACACGGTCACTGATGTTGTTAGCAATACCGGTTTTAGCCGCGATGTGGAAGGCGGCGAAGAAAATTTGTCAAAAAAAGAAGCTTCGGCCTTGAGGAATAAAATAAATTCAGTGCATTATTTTATGCAGTTGCCTTTTGGTTTAAACGATCCTGCCGTGCATAAATATTATCTCGGCCCTTCTGAAATTGATGGCAAAAATTATCAACAGGTAAAAGTGCAATTCTTAAAAAAAGGCGGTGGCGATGACCATCAGGATGAATACCGCTATTGGGTCAATGACTCTACCCTCAATGTGGATTATCTGGCCTATTCTTATGAAACTGGTGAGAGCGGTCTGCGGTTTAGAGAAGCTTTTAACGCCCGTAAAATAAAAGGGATTAGGTTTGTGGATTATAAAAATTTTGCCCCAAAATCTGACAGCTTGAACATTAGTGATCTTGAAAAGGCTTACCAGAAAGGTCAACTGAAAATGATTTCAAAAATTGAAAATAAAAACATCCAAGTGGAACTTACAAAGGGTTCCTGCGATTAAACCCAAGAATTTGACTTTATGCAAAGTATAGATTGGTCATTAATAATGATGATAACGCTTCCCTCACTGATTTTGGGTGGAATTGCTTACTACTTTTTTAATTCCTTTTTGGAGAACGAGGAAAACCGCCGCAATTTTTTGCTTAGGCGTGAAGCTCATAAAGAAACCTTGCCACGACGGCTTCAGGCCTTTGAACGGATGACGCTTTTTCTGGAACGCATTGACCCCGGAAATTTATTAGTTCGCGTAAAACCCACTAATGAAAATAAGCACACTTATGAAGATCTGTTGATCCGCTCTATTGAGCAGGAATTTGAGCACAACCTCACTCAGCAGGTTTATATTTCTGATGAATGTTGGAATGCAATCCGGGCGACAAAAAATGCCACGATTTCCTTGATCAGAAAGAGCAATATGAGCGATAAAGTCGATTCGCCAGATAAGCTGCGCGAAAACGTCCTCACAGAACTGCTCGACAAATCTGCGCCCAGTAAAACCGGAATGGCTTTTTTGAAAAAAGAAGCGCAGATGTTGTGGTAAACTTTAGGGTCTATATTTCAAGCCTATAATTTTCGATTGATGACCTGCAGGCCGGCAGGAAGGCTCTCGCCGTGGCGAGAGGACTTTTGCCCCCCAAGCCTGCTTGGGGGAAGTGCTGGGGTTGGTTGGGATGAGTGTCATTTTTAGCGGGCTTCAGCCGGAATACAAACCCATCTGCTTTAGCCGATGGTAGTTTAACATTTTTTATTTTTTGTCTTATGTTTTAAGTCAAAAAGTCTTATGTCTTAATACCCAAAGGCAAAATTCCACAACATTCGTGGTAGGACTTAATAAATATTCTATTGCGATCTGAATTATTAATTCTTCTGATTCACATAATCCATCAAGTTGACATCATTGCCCAGCAAAACTTCTTTAGGATTAATCCTTCCGTGAGGACTGTCATTTTCCAATTTCAAAACCCCGCGTGGGCAAACTTCTGAACAAATTCCGCAACCGACGCAAGACGAGCGGACGATATTCATTCCCTTTTGGGCATATTCACGCACATCTATTCCCATTTCGCAATAAGCAGAGCAATTTCCGCAGCTAATGCACTGTCCGCCGTTTGTAGTGATGCGGAATTTAGAAAAAAGCCGTTGCTGCATTCCAAGAACTGCAGCCATCGGGCAACCAAAACGGCACCAAACCCGGTTCCCGAAAATGGGATAAAACCCAACACCGACCACCCCTGAGAATACGGCCCCGATTAAAAAGCCATAGGTTTCACGAAGTTTATGAGCGGGGAATAAAAAGACATTTTGGTTGCCGCTAAAAAAGTGAATACCGATAATGCTTAAGATAACAACCAAATAACCAATGGCGCCAAATTTTGCGTCCTTGGCCAGTTCTTTTCGCTTAAAAATCATAATCAGGCCAAAGAGCAGCGTCAAAAACCCAGCGGAGCTGTAGAGAAAAACACCTTGGGTCAACCAAAATTTATCGGCATTATCACCGAGGTAAGAATAAACCAAGGCGATGGTCATCACGGTTACAAAAACGAGTACGCTGTGAATCACCCAGCGCTCGATTTTCCAGGCTTTATCAGAAGTGTCAGAAAGATGGCGGTAAGGATCGCCAGCAGTTTCGGCCAAACCGCCACAACCGCAAACCCAGGAGCAATACCAGCGTTTTCCATATTTATAGGTCAGGATTGGGGTGATCACAAATATAGAGAGAACACTGAAAATCAACATTGCGATTCCCAGATTGCCAGCTGCAAAAAAACTGTCCAACTTGTAACCGGCGAATAAATCATAATTGAGTGGCCAGATGGTGTTTGCGGCATAAGCAGGTTTGTTGAGGCTTTTTAAAATTTCGGGGATTAAAAAAGCAAACGCGAGTTGAAAAAACATTACTGAACAGGTGCGCACAATCTGATAAGAACTGTGGCGGTATTTCCATAAAAATTTAATTCCAAAACCGAGGATTGCTACTGTATAAAGTGTGCCATAAACAAACCATTGATCGGCCGGACTGCCGTTCAAAAAATTACTGAGCGGATCGAAGAGTGCGATTATCCCGGCGTTTCCAGCGTCTTTATTTAAGCCTAAAAAAGCCGGGTAAAAATAAAGCACAATGTAAAACGCAGTAAACCCAAGGCCGGCAAGCCATGCTAAAATGCCGCGTGATGTCATCGACTTAAACCAGACGCCATCGTTTTTTATACCCGCCGTTTCGTGGGCATAACTGGCGTAACTGAACCAAGTGATACCGGCAACAATACTGCCGAGGCTAAGGCTCAACCAAAGTGTTTTATTTGGAAAGTTGACATTAAAAACAGCGAGCAATAAAATAATCAGCCCGGCCATTCCCAGCGCGCTGCCCATTTTTTGTTGTGCGTTTAGTTCAGCAGGGGAGTGGGCGAGCGCCATAGAGCGGTCTGTTTGGGACATAATTAGTAATATTAGAAATTAAAATATCTTGTAAGTTAGGTTTTTCCTATGGTTTAAAACATCAAAAATACGAAATTATATTTTTGTCCCCGTTCCGCCGCGACGGCCTTGGTGTTGTAATGGGAGTCATCTTTAGCCAGAAGACAGTTAACTCAAAGTCACCGGGAACTATTATCCTAAGCGGTGAAAGCATTCAAGGGAAGGGTTTTTTAGTGCCGGTTCAAGGTGAACCTGTTTTTGGAAATTTTTGTAATACCGGATTTTCAAAAATTAAACTCAGAATGCTACAGTTTTATTTACCACTTTTCCGCTCAACAAATCTTCAAATTTAAAACTCACCTCATCGCCGTCTCTAACGATTTGAGATATGCTGGTTGTTTTTAGAACCCCACGGTCGATTATCAAATCCAGGTCACCATCATTTTCTTTTTTGGCGTGATGCAAATTCCAGAGTTCTTCTGCATTAAATTTTTTGTCGTGTTGTTGCTTGAGCTTACTTTGAAAAAATTCTTTACGTTCTTTTTTTTGACTTTCGTCGTAAGTCATACTTGCCGACCAAACCTGAAAATCCAGTGTATTTTTTTCCATCAAAAACCTTTGTTTTCCATCCCAACGAAATTCATAAAGCTTAAGCTTATCCTTCCATTCCAAACAAATTACAGTAAAGGGTTCGATATTTTCAAAATCATAACTTTGGCAACATTCTTTAAAGCCTTCGGTCTTCAGAAAATCCAGAACAATCACTCCGCGGCTTTTGCGATAAGGTGTATCCCGCTGGTGTTTTTTAAAAGCCCCGTTCATCAAATTCACCACGCGTTTTTGAGAGCTGATCCCAATCCAGGTCCCGCCTTTTTTAGGATCCTTTGGATAGAGCATTTTTACATTTTCTTCCTCATAATAATCTGGGGCTAAAGCTGGCCTGTCTTGACTTTCATCGCGATTGACGGTGAGTATAAAACCTTTGGTGGTTTTTAAAGGAAAATAAGTGAGTGTGCACATGAGAATCACTGTTAAACATCTTAACACAAATTAATAAAACCTTTCCATATTTCGGCGTTATAGATTCCATAAAATCCTTACATTGGCAATTCGTAGAAAATAAATTCTCAAAATAAAAAACTTACTATGGGTAAAGGATTTTTTAAAGTTCCAGAGGCTCAAAACGAACCGGTGAAAGACTACAAACCGGGCAGCCCAGAACGAAAAGAGGTATTAGAAACATATAAAAAGCTCTACAATCAAAAAGCCGATATCCCGATATATATCGGTGGTGAAGAAATCAAAACTGGAAACACTTCCCGATTGGTAGCCCCACACGATCATAAACGCGATCTCGGTCATTATCACCAGGCCGAAAAAAAACACGTTCAGCAGTCGATCGACACGGCTCTGGAAGCCCGAAAAAAATGGGTAGGCCTTCCGTGGGAACAACGGGCTGCTGTATTTTTAAAAGCCGCCGATTTAATTTCTGGACCTTACCGCCAGCGATTGAACGCAGCGACAATGATCGGACAATCAAAAAACATTTATCAGGCAGAAATTGATTCGGCTTGTGAAATTGCAGATTTCCTTCGTTTCAATGTGAAGTATATGTCTGAAATCTATGAAGAACAGCCAAATTCCAGTCACAGTTCTTGGAACCGATTGGAACACCGCCCGCTTGAAGGATTTGTTTATGCTGTCACGCCTTTTAACTTTACGGCCATTGCAGGAAACCTTCCTGCCGCGCCAGCGATTATGGGTAATGTTGCGATTTGGAAACCAAGCGCAAGCCAGATGTATTCTGCTGAATTCTTGATGCAGGTTTTCAAAGAAGCCGGCCTTCCCGATGGTGTCATTAATATGATCCCCGGAGATCCAGAAATGATCACGGACGTTCTCTTGTCCAGCCCAGATTTTGCTGGTATCCACTATACAGGGAGCACCACTGTCTTTAAAAATATCTGGAAAAAAATCGGAAATAACATTTTTGACTATAAATATTATCCACGCATCGTCGGTGAAACCGGTGGAAAGGATTTTATTATGGTGCACCCTTCAGCAAAAGTTCAAGAAGTGGCCACTGGAATTTCCCGCGGTGCTTTTGAATATCAAGGGCAGAAATGTAGCGCGGCTTCACGGGCTTACATCCCAAAAAGCCTTTGGCCAGAAATTGAAAAACGCGTCAAAAAACAGGTGGGATCTTTTAAAATGGGTTCACCTGAAGATATGGGTAATTTCATCAACGCTGTTATCCACGAAAGATCATTTGATAAATTGGCCGGTTATATTGACCAAGTCAAAAAAGATGACGATGCTTATATTGCCATCGGTGGTGGATATGACAAATCAAAAGGCTATTTTGTCGAGCCAACGGTAGTCGTGACTACTGATCCAAAATATACCACAATGGTGGAAGAACTCTTTGGACCGGTCATGACGATTTATGTTTATGACGATGATAAATATGAAGAAACCCTTGATATTGTGGATAATACAAGTCAATATGCCCTGACCGGTGCGATTTTCTCTCAAGACCGTTATGCCGCGACCTTGGCGACAGACCGCTTGCAACAAGCTGCCGGGAATTTCTATATCAACGATAAACCCACTGGCGCCGTTGTGGGCCGTCAACCTTTTGGTGGCGCCCGCGGAAGTGGAACAAACGACAAGGCAGGTTCAAAAATCAATATGATGCGCTGGACTTCCCCACGCATCATCAAGGAAACTTTTGTGCCCGCCACTGATTACCGCTATCCTTTTATGGGTGAAGAGTAATTAAGGATTTGTTTTTTAAAATGAAACCCGATGGCGGCAATTGCTATCGGGTTTTTTTATGAATTGAAATTTATGATATTGAAGCTTTCGGGAAATAATAAAAGCAGATGGATTATAACAGCCTGATATAAACCTTTACCACCAAGACATAAAGAAGCCGCTCAAAAATTAACTTTTAAGCGGCCCTTAATCTTTAAATTTTAAGCAAGATGAGTGCTTTCGTAAAGCTTCAGATATTTCGCAATCCTCTTAAATTGTGTGCGATTTCCTTTAACTTTAACAGTAGATTTAAATTTTTCTGTTCCATAATTTTCCAGAAATTCGCCAATGGAAGAGTTTAGAAAGGAAGACGATAAAATATGGTTATTTTCGACCTTTAATATAACGATATTTCCTTCTTCAACATATTGCTTCAATAATTGAAACAACTTAAATCCTTCCGTATTGGAAGTTGTATCTTCTACTATATCTATTAAATTTAATGTTTTCATAGCTTAAAATACTTTCCATTTGGAAACTAAGCTATATATAAATTATCTAAACTAGTCGCAAATTATAGCAAAATAGTTCAAATTTAACGTTATATTTTGGGTTGAAATTAAGCTCAATCACACCTGCCAATAAAACTAACTGATTTGTCTCTAAAAACTTCCTGTTTCCAAAATCAACTATTATCCCATCACTCCTTGCAATTTGAATAGTATCATTTATAAACTTAAACCATTCTTCGATATGATCTTTTTGAGGAACCTTTAAGTAAGACTGCATCAATTTTTTTAACAAAAACACTCAATTCAGAATAGAAATTCTTCAGCGAAGAAGGAATTGAGTAATTCAATCATTTTTTAAATCGTATTTTTGGCCTGCTATCTAAAATTTTAAAATTATGGCTCAAACAGAATCCAATACAATTGAAATGGGCACCAAAGCCCCGGACTTTAAATTGCTCGACACCGTCTCTGATAATTTGCTCTCGCTTTCAGAACTCAAAGGCAAAAAAGGAACAGTGATTATGTTTATTTGCAACCACTGTCCTTTTGTAAAACACGTCAATGACGAAATTGTGCGTATTGCCAATGATTATCGTGTCCAGGGCTTTGGCTTTATCGCTATTTCCAGCAATGATGTGGAAAATTATCCACAGGACAGTCCTGAATTGATGTATGAAAATGCACAGGAAGAGGATTATCCTTTTCCATATCTATATGATGAAACCCAGGAGGTGGCCAAAAAATATGATGCTGCCTGCACGCCAGATTTTTATGCTTTTGATAGCAATTTGGAATTATTTTATCACGGACAGTTGGACGATTCCCGTCCTAAGAACGGTTTGCCGGTAACTGGGCGAAGTTTGCGCGAAGCGCTTGATTCCATCCGCAATAATTCTGTTCCGCCAAAACCTCAAAAACCCAGTATTGGCTGTGGTATAAAATGGAAGTAAGTTGATTTTTTTAAGATAAAGCCTCAAAATCAACATACTCTCTGAGGCATAGTTTTATATTTGCGCTAAAATTTTTTGTTATGCTCATCAATTCCATCGTTTGGGACCCATCCAAAGGCATCGACCTTGGGTTCTTTATGATCCGTTATTACAGTATGATGTACTTGATTGCCTTTATTTTAGGCTGGTACATTATGAAACGTTTTTACAAGCGTGATGGCATTGATGAAGAAAAAGTCGATTCGATTTTTATTTATGCTGTTTTGGGAACCTTGATTGGCGCACGCCTGGGCCACGTTCTGTTTTATCAAACTGAATTGATCTGGCAAGACCCCCTTTCTGTAATATTGCCTTTTCAGTTTGTTCCGGAATTTGCTTTTACGGGCTTTCAAGGTTTGGCCAGTCATGGTGCAGCCATTGGGATTGTCGTTGCAATGTTTCTTTACAGCCGCAACAAAATTGATAAAAGTGTGCTTTGGGTGCTGGACAGGGTTGTCATTCCCACTTCCTCTGGTGCGGTTTTTATCAGGTTTGGAAATTTCTTGAATTCTGAAATAGTCGGTAAACCCACCAACAGCGATTATGGTGTTGTTTTTAAACAACTGGGCGAAAATTTCCCCCGGCATCCGGCGCAGCTTTATGAGGCAGCTTCATATTTGGTTATTTTTATAATTCTGTGGATCCTGTATTGGAAAACTGAAATGCGCTATAAAACCGGTAGGATTTTCGGCCTTTTTATGATTATGCTGTGGACCGTTCGGTTTTTTATAGAGTTTATCAAAAAAGCCCAGGTCGGTGACCGCGCCGATTGGATATTGAACACCGGTCAATGGCTGAGTATTCCTGGAATTATCATCGGTTTTTATTTCTTGTTCAGAACCGTAAAATCACAAAAATCAAAAGCCTAATTCAATTTACCCTTATGAAAAAGTTATTCATTTTATTATTATCCGTGCTTACTCTCTCTGCGGTTAGTTGCAATGGTGACAAAGAAACCAAAAACGAGTCCATCAAAACAGAGGAAATTAAGTTTAAAAAAGAAGGTGAACTGACATTCAAACGGAATGCTGAAGTCTTGAAAAAACTTGATATCGAGGTAGCCAAAAATTCTTATGAACATCAAACGGGCTTGATGTACCGCAGTTCAATGAAAGAAAACCACGGAATGATTTTCGTTTATAAAGGTGAGCGGCCAAGGCCGGATTTTTATATGAAAAACACGCAATTCCCCTTGGATTTAGTTTACATCAACGCCGATCAAAAAATTGTCGATTTCAATGAAAATGCAAAAGCTTATGATGAAACGCCGCTTCCTTCCGATAAACCGGCAAAATATGTTTTGGAAATCAATGGCGGGAAAGTAGCCGAATGGGATTTAAAGCTTGGTGATCAAGTAGAAATGGAATTGGATGAGGAAAAATAGTACTTTAATTTTGTCATTCCGTGCGACGACACGGAATCCCGCGATTGCTTGATCGATAATGCTTTTAATCGGTGTGAAAAGGATGCGTGAGATCCTGAAACAAGTTCAGGATAACAAATTAAACTCGAAACCCTTAAGAAATCCATCCCGTTTTATGCGCCACAAAAAGGGCGACAATTGGGATGAGCAAAAGTCCAACCATTAGAAGGTGTTCTTGGAAAACATAAGGCGCGAAGATCATTGTGATAAAATATCCTGCCATTGCCCCGCCAAAATGCGCATCGTGGCCAATGTTGTCCATTTGCTTTTTCATTCCATAAAGCGTGTAAAGCAAATAACCAATCCCAAAAACATAGGCCGGCATCGGGATTATAAAAAACAAGCCTAAAGTCATATCCGGGCGCAGCAAAATCGCGGAATAAAGCACGCCCATCACGGCACCACTCGCGCCCACTGCTGTGTAGAGATCATCCTTTCGGTGGAAATAATAGGAAAATAAATTACCGAGGATCAAACTGCCGACATATATAATGACAAACTGAATGATCCCAACTTTAGCAATAACCACACCCGCAAAAAAATAGAGCGTGAGCATATTGACAAAAAGGTGTGTAAAGTTAGCATGCAAAAACCCTGAACTCAATATCCTGATTTGCCCACCGCGTTTGATATCGCCAATGGTAAATTTATATTTATCAAAAAAAGACACGTCATTGAAGCCTTTCCAAGAAAAAAGAACATTCAATCCAATGATAACAATGGTTACCCAAGCAATACCTCCCATAAAATCAAAACTTTGACAAGCCGCAAAGATATGGTATCTTTGCGGAAATTTTAATTTTCCTATGCAGCGATTGGTTTATTATTTAGCCCTGCCCCTCCTCTGGCTAATTTCCGTTCTTCCATTTTCAGTACTTTACCTTTTCTCCGATTTTATCTGTTTCATCGTTTACAGGATTATAGGCTACAGGAATAAAATTGTTACCCAGAATTTAAAGAACGCCTTTCCAGAGAAATCCGCTACTGAAATTCGCCAAATAAAGAAAAAATTCTACCAGCATTTTTGTGACTTATTCCTTGAAATGATTAAAACCGCGAGCATTTCAAAAAAGCAACTCAACAAACGTTTTAAACTTAAAAACCCAAAAGAACTCGGGCGCATTCAAAATTTTGACAAAAGTCTAATAATGGTGTTCGCGCATTATGCCAGTTATGAATGGTGCATAGCGCTTCCTTATCAAGGCTTGAACGTCGAGTCTTATGGGATTTATAAAAAAATCAAAAATAAATATTTTGATAGGCTCATCAAATCAATTCGGGCAAAACACGGCAGCACACTGCTGGATGCCAAAACCGTGCAGCGCACGATGATCCATAATTCGCAAGCTTCTATTGCCGCAGGCTATGCAATGATTGCCGATCAATCGCCTAAAAAAGCACGCACAAAATATTGGCGGGAATTTTTAGGGCGTGAAGTGCCGGTATTTATTGGAAGCGAGGTTTTGGCCAAAAAACTCGATCTATCGGTAGTTTATCTTAAAATTGAAAAACCAAAACGCGGACATTACGAGGCTGAAGTCATTTTATTGGCAGAAAACCCCAGTGAATTTAAAGATTATGAACTCACCGACCGTTATTTTGAGCTTTTAGAAGGTCAGATTAAAAAAGAACCAGCTTTTTATCTCTGGTCTCACCGCCGCTGGAAACACGCTGAAAAACCAAAAAATTAATTGCAAAAAGCTGAAGTTGCGCACGTTAAAATTCAAATTAAACAAAGAATCCTTTAAAAAGCTATATTTTATTAAAAATTTCTCATTGATTTTTGATTATATTAAGAATTTGATAAAGTTTAATGCTTTTTAAATCAATTATTTAGCCATAATTTCTTATCTTTGCAGCATAATACAATGCGACGAGTTATGGAGAAAACAGTTAAAAATAACGAGGATATTTCTTTCGATAAATTTAAAGATCAAGTTTTATCAGACTATAAAATTGCAATGGTGAGCCGGGAAGCCAGTCTTTTGGGAAGACGTGAAGTCTTGACAGGGAAGGCGAAATTTGGGATTTTTGGCGATGGCAAAGAAGTTCCACAGCTCGCAATGGCCCACTCATTTAAAAACGGCGACTTCCGTTCTGGCTATTACCGCGACCAAACTTTTATATTTGCCAAAGGATTGCTCACGCTTGAGCAGTTTTTTGCCGGACTCTATGCGCATACCGATCAAAAAGCCGAGCCGATGTCTGGCGGGCGGCAAATGGGTGGCCACTTTAGCACACAAAGTTTAGATGAAAACGGCGAGTGGAAAAACCTGATGGAACAAGCAAATTCCAGTGCCGATATTTCGCCCACCGCTGGCCAGATGCCACGTTTACTAGGCTTGGCCCAAGCTTCAAAAATTTACCGCGGTGTTGAGGGCATCGAGAACACTGACAAATTTACCAATGAGGGAAATGAAATCGCCTGGGGAACCATCGGGAATGCCAGTACCAGCGAAGGTCATTTCTGGGAAACCTTTAATGCCGCCGGCGTGATGCAAGTGCCGATGGTCGTTAGCGTTTGGGACGATGAATATGGAATTTCGGTCCCCGCAAAATATCAAACTACAAAAGAAAACATTTCAGAAGTCTTGAAAGGTTTCCAAAGGGACGACGAAAATAAAGGCTATGAAATTATTGTGGTCAAAGCTTGGAATTATCCCGAGCTTATTGAAGCCTACGAAAAAGCTGAAAAAATTGCCCGTGAAGAACACTGTCCGGTTTTGATTCACGTTGTTGAATGTACACAGCCTCAAGGTCACTCTACTTCCGGTTCTCACGAGCGCTATAAATCTGAAGATCGCCTGCAATGGGAACAGGATTATGATTGTAATGCCCTGATGCGGCAATGGATTTTAGAAAATGACCTCGCCGAAGAAGCTGATTTGGAAGAAATCGAAGAAGCGGCTAAAAAAAATGTGCGCGACGCGAAAAAAGCTGCCTGGAAAGCCTTTACCGAAGATCCGAAGCAGAAAAAGAAAGAGCTCATCAAATTGCTCAAGGCCTTTGCCGATGATTCTGGAAACAATGAAATTTTAGAAACGGCCAAAGAAATCAACAGCAATAAAGAGCCAAAAAAATATGAGTTGGTGAGTGCTGCCCGAAATGTGGTGGTTGAAAATTATAAAGAAAAAAGCAGCGCAAAACAGGAACTCACAAACTGGATTGAAGATTATAAAGAAGAAATCCAGCCCCAATACAGCAGTCACCTTTACAGTGAAAACGAACATTCAGCCAAAAATATTCCAGAAATAGAAGTGACTTATGACGACGATGCTGAAAGCGTTGATGGCCGGGTTGTATTGAGAAACAATTTTGATGCGATCTTAGGGAATTATCCCGAAAGCCTCATTTTTGGTGAGGACAGCGGTGATATTGGTGATGTGAACCAAGGTCTCGAAGGTCTTCAGGATAAATATGGCGTGCAACGCGTCGATGATGTCGGAATTAGGGAAACCACGATTATCGGTCAGGGAATTGGGATGGCGATGCGCGGCTTGCGGCCCATTGCAGAAATCCAGTATTTAGATTATACGCTTTACGCCATTCAAACATTGAGTGACGATCTTTCCACAGTCCATTACCGAACGCGCGGAACCCAAAAAGCACCGATGATTGTCAGGACCCGCGGACACCGTCTGGAAGGGATTTGGCACAGTGGATCGCCAATGGGTGCGATTACCCATCTTTTGCGTGGGATGAATATTTTAGTTCCCAGGAATATGACAAAAGCCGCTGGTTTTTACAACACATTGCTCAAAAGCGATGAACCCGGAATGATTGTCGAATGCTTGAATGCTTACCGCTTAAAAGAGAAAATGCCTAGCAATATCGGTGAGTTTCAAACGCCAGTGGGCAAGGTGGAAACCATCCGCAGCGGAAGCGACATTACAGTTGTTTCTTATGGTTCTACTTTAAAGCAAATCGGTGAGGCGGCAAACCGTTTGAGCGATATTGGAATTGAAGTTGAAATTATTGACGTTCAATCGTTAATGCCACTCGACATTGATCAAGAAATTGTCGAAAGCGTTAAAAACACTAATCGTCTGTTAGTTGTTGATGAGGATGTTCCTGGCGGGGCTTCGGCTTATATACTTCAGGAAATCCTGGATAAACAAAATGCTTATCGCCATCTGGACAGCCGGCCTCAAACCTTAACGGCTAAAGATCACCGCCCGCCTTATGGCACAAATGGCGATTATTTCTCTAAACCATCAACCGACGATATTGTTGAGAAAATCTATGCCTTCTTCAATGAAGTGGATCCCGAAAGCTTTCCGAAGTTGTATTGATTTGGGAACTTTTAAAACTGAAATTTCAACCCCTAAGGATCTTTAAAAAATCGATTCTTAGGGTTTTTTATCTAGTGTTATGTTAAGCCTATTTTAGCCACCCAAAATCTTGTTCTTTTTCGCCAGTTCTGCGTTAAAAAATGATTCCGTAGCTAAGGCTATGCAATAATTTCTTGCCTAGACCTGACGAAAAATAACGGCGGTTTAACCGCCACAATAGACCTAACATAACACTAGTTTAGTTTTTTTGCAATTTTAAAAAGTGAAATCAGTATAGCCCTCTTGAGTGGTTTTAAGTAATAATTGGGATTAACTAAACTTTAGCAGCAAAACCACGATTTTCCGCTATCTTTGCGGTGAAAGCGCACAACCTATGGATGATTGTTTACCTCTAGAAAAAACTTCCTTCCCCCGGCTAATTGTCGATTATTTGAATCAAAAGGAATCCACTCATAAGTTTTATAACCGCCTCCCCTCACTCGAAAATTTAAGTCAACAAGCTGCTGAAAAAAAACAGAAATTTTCAAAAGAGCAGCGCGCAATACTCGTCGAAAGGCTTAAAAAACAATATCAAAATACAGAAATTTCTTCCAAAACCGAAGAAAACCTCAAGGCTTTAAGCCAAGAAAACACATTCACCATCACCACCGGTCATCAGTTGAATTTATTTACCGGTCCCCTTTATTTTTTGTATAAAATAATTTCTGTACTCAACCTCTGTGAACAATGGAATGATTCGCAAGATGATTCTAACGCTGTGCCGATTTTTTGGATGGCGTCTGAAGATCACGATTTTGACGAGATCAATTTTTTTAGGTTTAAAAACCAAGTTATTCAGTGGAACCGGGATGCAGAAGGCCCTGTCGGTCGATTTTCACTTGAAGGCCTCGATGAAGTCTCTAAAGAATTCAAAAAAAATTTAGACAGTTCCAAACAAGCCGAAGAGCTTTTAAAGCTGTTCCAAAAAGCTTATACCAAACACGACAATTTAGCCCAAGCCACCCGTTTTCTCGCCAATGAGCTCTTTGGGAAATATGGGCTTATCATTATTGATGGCGACGACCGTGAGTTGAAAAAATCTTTTTCAACTTATGCAAAAGACGAATTATTAAAGCAGTCTTGTGACCAGCATTTACAGAACACAAATGCAGAGCTTAAAAATGCCGGATATCACATTCAAGTTCACCAGCGGGAAATCAATTTGTTTTATCTGAAAGACAAGCTTCGCCAACGCATTATTGCAAAAGGTAATGCCTTTGCAATCGATGAAACCGACCTTGAATTTTCAGAGAAAGAAATCATCAAAGAACTCGAGGATCATCCCGAACGCTTTTCGCCCAATGCGGTGATGCGGCCGCTATATCAAGAGGTTGTGTTGCCCAATTTAGCTTATATTGGCGGGGCCGGCGAATTGTCATATTGGTTTCAGCTCAAGGATTATTTTGAAAGTCAGGACTTACCCTTGCCCATAATTTGGCTGCGGAATTCAGTTTTGCTGCTCAGCGAAAAACAGGTCAAAAAAATTAAAAATCTCGGCCGTCAAATCCCTGATTTCTTTCAGTCTAAAAGTGACTTAAAGTCTCAGCATGCCCGTGAAATTTCAGAGATTGACATTGATTTTTCAACACAAAAAGAGCACCTTAAAAAGCAATTTTTAGATCTATATAAATTAGCTAAACAAACCGATCCTTCTTTTGAAGGTGCTGTGGCGGCACAAGAGCAAAAGCAAATGAATGGTCTGGAGCATCTTGAAAAACGTTTGCTCAAAGCTGAGAAACGAAGGCTAAACGATGAGCTCAACCGGCTTACTGAACTGAAAGAAAAACTGTTTCCGCAAGAAAACCTTCAAGAACGGTTTGAAAATTTCAGCAGTTTTTATGCGGAATACGGTCAAGATTTAATTCCTAAATTAAAGGAAGAATTAAAACCGACTCAATTTGGGATTCAATTTATTGAATTTAAGTATTGAAATTCAAATAAGAACGCTTGCCCCAGACGAAAAAAAACACGGGTAGAACCGGTGGAAAAGTAGAGTGGGGCTACCTTTTTTTGCTATAAATTTTGATAGAAAATATTATAAAATAGAAAAAGGCAAATAATAAACCTATATTTAAAATTGATCAATATTTTTATTTTTTGTAGTAATATTTCAAAAAAACAGTAAAAATATTTTATTATATGTCATAATTTAAGGTGGAATTAAAATAGCTGGTATTGAATTATTAAATCCTTTAAAAATATTATAAATGAATCCAAATTTCCGTTTATTGAAAAATGCGGTTTTATCTTAATTTCCCTTAATGATGGATAGTGATAACTCTATTTTGGATTCAATCTATCAGAAAAATTGTAATAGTTGGGTAAATATTTATACAAAGTAGATAATTTAAAACTTAATAGTATAGTCCAGTATTAAAATTCACTTCGGTATTATACTTTCACAGCATTCTAATAAAGGATCATAAATATAAAATGGTATCAAATGCAGCCTAAGCCGAGCCTTAAAACTATTCAAAAACAGTGCTTTAATGCCGGTGTTTTCCCTTCAGAAGTTTTAGATTGGATCGCCAGTGAAAACCTTTGGAATTTATGGGTGCCGAAAAATTACGGCGGTCTGGAATTTTCCTTGACCGAAGGTTTGCGCAAACTTCAATTTTTGGCAAAAATTGACGGAAGCCTGGGTTGGACAATTACGCTTTGTAGCGGGGCAAATTATTTTATCGGAAACCTCGACCGCGAAGCGCGGGAAGCTATTTTTCGATCGTCTCAGCAACCAATTGTTTTGGGGGGCAGTGGCGGTGCTTTTGGAACGGCCGAGAAGGAAAAAGATGGCTATAGAATTTCAGGGAAATGGCGTTATGCAACTGGTGCAAATTATCTATCGCACTTTACGCTAACCGCAAAAATAACTGAAAACGGGAAAGTTTTAAAAAACAAAAATGATAAACCTCAGCTTCGCTCTTTTGTGGTTCCCAAAGAAAAAGTGTATATCATTGAAGACTGGAATACAATGGGATTGAAAGCTTCGGTCACGTATTCCTTTGAAGTGGATAATGAATTTATTGATGGGAAATTCAGTTTTGTCTATGATGAGGTGCAGCTTTCGCAGCCTATTTTTAAAATCCCGTTTTCCGTTTTCGCAGATTTGACGCTTTGGATTAATTATGTGGGAATGGCCGAACATTTTTGGGAAGAAGCCAGCAAATCTTTATCCGAAGTACAGTCAGAATCGCTCAACACGATTATCTCAAGTGCAGCCAAATCTATTTTTGAGTTTTCCGCAGAAATTGAAGAGGTAACTTCTAAAGGTGTCGATATAAGCCAAAAAAACCAACAAAAAATTCACAACACAACGGTTGAATCGGTGCGTGCGATTTCAAGGGCAATTATTGAAGCCCATCCATTTCTGGGCATCAAGGCCAGCAGCGAAAATAAGCCGCTCAATCAAATTTTCCGCGACTATTTTACCGCAACCCAGCACCGCATTTTTGTCGATTAAATTCCAAGAAGCAATTATGCGAAATAGCAAATCACATTCGGTATCAATAACAAGCTCCTTCCCCCCCCCCAAGCCTGCTTGGGGGGGGGTATATTTTGGCTTTTTCAGGCAAAATATAAAGCGGAAGGGATTTGATTTTGAAATGCGGGTCGCTTCCAGCTTTAGATTCTGAGTATTCGGGATTTAATTCGACCAGCGCTTTTCAATGCGCGAAAAGCTTTTGAAATGCGGGTCTCATTAAAACGGGACATCTTCATCGCCGGAATTAGGCGAAGCGTCGTTATTTGGGCCTGACCCAAAAACATCATCAGAACTCGGCAGGTTTCCTGTATTTACGCCAGATTGTTTGGCTTTTTCTTCTTTTTCCCCGGCATTCATTTTAGAGCCAAATTCAAAGGAAGAATCAAAGGTGTCAAGATTTTCAAATCGGCCCAAACTTCCAATAAATTTCAAACGGATATTGTCCAGGCCACCATTCCTGTGTTTTGCTATAATAAATTCCGCTTGACCATCAGTGGGGGTCTGTTCTTCATCGTCCCAAGTTTCCAGATCATAATATTCTGGGCGGTAAATAAAAGAAACGATATCGGCATCTTGCTCAATTGCGCCAGATTCACGCAAGTCAGAAAGTAAGGGCCGTTTAGTGCCGCCACGGGTTTCCACCGCACGCGAAAGTTGGGATAGTGCTATCACAGGAACTTCCAACTCTTTGGCCAAGGCCTTTAAATTTCTTGAAATTGACGAAATTTCCTGTTCGCGGTTCCCCGAAGATTTTGCCTTTTCGCCACCGGACATCAGTTGCAAATAATCGACCATAATCATTTTTATCCCATACTGCGAAGCCAGCCTTCGCGCTTTTGCCCGTAAATCAAAGATGGAAAGTGAAGGGGTGTCGTCAATAAATAAAGGGGCTTTTTCCAGGTTTTTCACTTTGACATTCAATTGTTCCCACTGGTGGTCCTTCAAATTTCCTGTTCGCAAAATCTTTGAATCTAAACTGGTTTCTGAAGAAATCAATCGTGTGATCAACTGAACCGCAGACATTTCAAGTGAGAAAAAAGCCACCGGAATATTTTGTCCAACGGCAATGTTGCGTGCCATTGAAAGCGTGAGTGCTGTTTTCCCCATCCCTGGACGCGCGGCGATGATGATCAAATCACTGGGTTGCCAACCCGAAGTCAGTTGATCGATTTTGTCATATCCAGAAGGCACACCGCTCAAGCCTTCCTGATTGGAAATTTCCTCAATCCGTTTTTTGGCTTCAATCACCAAATCCTGAGCAGTTTTTGAGGACTCTTTTATATTTCCCTGTGTGACGTCATAAAGCTTTGTTTCAGCTTCGTCCAGCAAATCAAAGACATCGGTGGTTTCATCAAAGGCATTTTCGATAATTTCTTTCGAAAGTTGGATCAAGCTGCGCTGAATGAATTTCTGAATGATAATGCGCGCATGGAATTCAATATGCGCCGAAGAAGATACTTTTTGCGTCAGCTGGATCAAATAATAATCACCGCCCACCAGTTCTAAATTCCCATCCTTTTTCAATTGGCTGGAAACGGTTAATAAGTCCACAGCCTCAGAACTTTGGAAGAGGGTTTTTATGGCTTCAAAAATATATTGATGGGTTTCTTTGTAAAAGGTTTCGCCGTTTAATTTTTCGATAACTTCATCCACACCTTTGCGGTCAATCATCATCGCACCAAGAACAACTTGTTCTAAATCAACAGCTTGAGGTGGTATTTTGCCTTTTTCAAGACTGATGACACTGCCTTTTTTATTTTTGTAATCTTTTGAAGCTTTCACATTTTCCATAGCACGAAGGTAGTCAATTGAATAAAGTAAACCTGTCTATTTTTGCGCTCAGCTATTAACAGGTTATGAACAGTTGAGATGTTGATAACTCAATTTTTATGTTGATAAGGTCAAAAAAATCCGAAGCCCAAGGACTTCGGATGTGTTAATTTTAAGCCGATAAATTAAATTGATTTTGATTTTAATCTTTGAAAACACCCATTTCAGCATATTTTCCGCGGCGCTTCCCAATCAATTCATCTTGTGATAACTTTTTCAATTTTTGAAGTGAAGTTTGAATGGTTTTCTTGACAATTTTAAATGTTTCTTCAGGATTTCCGTGAGCGCCACCAAGGGGTTCTTTAATGATGGAATCAATGACCTTCAGGCGTTTGGCATCTTCAGCAGTCAATTTTAAAGCTTCAGCAGCTTGTTCCTTGTGCCCCCAACTTCTCCACAGTATAGATGAACAGTTTTCAGGTGAAATCACAGAATACCACGAATTCTCAAGCATCATCACCTTATCGCCCACGCCAATGCCCAGCGCGCCACCGCTGGCGCCTTCGCCAATAACGATGACCATCACGGGAACCTTAAGGCCCATCATTTCAATAATATTTCTGGCAATGGCCTCGCCCTGACCGCGTTCTTCAGCTTCAATCCCGGGATAAGCACCAGGGGTGTCGACAAAAGTCACGATGGGAATATCAAATTTTTCCGCAGATTTCATCAAGCGTAAGGCTTTCCGGTAACCTTCCGGATTTGCCATCCCAAAATTGCGGTATTGACGGCCTTTGGTATTACGGCCTTTTTGCTGGCCCATAAACATAAAACTCTGACCGTCGATTTTTCCCAATCCACCGACCATAGCTTTGTCATCGTTAATCGTGCGGTCGCCGTGCAGTTCCATAAAATCATTTCCACAAATACCTTTGATATAATCTAAAGTATAAGGACGGGATGGATGCCGGGATAACTGAACGCGTTGCCAAGCTGAAATGTCTTTATAAATTTCAGCTTTGGTCTCTTCAATTTTTTGCTCTATTTGCTCACAAGTGGATTCTACATCAACGCCATTTTCTGCGCCAATTTCCTTAGCTTTATCATATTGCTCTTGCAATTCTTTGATCGGTTGTTCAAAATCGAGATATTCCATGGTTATATGGATTTTTTTATGGCGCACAAATATATAAACTTCTCAATTAATTAGGGCTAAAAAGCGGCAAGCTTATCAATTTTTAGTCCTGTGCTTTGAAATTGAAGTCCTAGTAATAGGGGCTATTTTTGAAATTTAAAGGAGCAACCATAAATTTTTCAATGCTTTGTAAGCATTTTAGTTTTGACCGGGAACTTGTCAATAAAAAAACTGTGTTTTTGAAATTTCTAGTGGTCAATTTTTTTATGAGGCCCCATCGTTGTGCGGTATTCTGAAACAACACTTCGATTTCGCTCCGGGTGGAACTTCAGGATAACAGTGCGTTTAATTGATGGATTTGAAATAAAAGGAGGGGAGTGGGCCTCAATTTGTTATATTTCGACTGTTTGCGCTGCCCACGCCGATCACGCGGTCATACCGCCCACCGACACCGCGGTAATAAGCTAAAACCACATATTGATTTTCGGTCTCATCAAAACTGTTTGAGAAAAAGATGGTATTGACACTGCCATCTGGTTTTTTCAGGACATATTTATAATTGTAAAAACCTTGCTTAAATAATCGCTTGCCTTCAAAGTAACCTGATTCGGTGTTCAATTTCATCCGGGTGGATTTATCCAATGTATAATTGTTGAAGTTTCCATAAATATAAACTTGACCTTCAAAATCGCGTTGGTTGGGCAGGGCAAAATGAACCCAGTTGTACTCAGCCTCGATGTTTGGTTGATTACTCCGGAGTTTGCGCACAACAAAATTTCCATTGATATCGGGATTATAGGTATAGATATTGTCAAAGCGGTTCTCGTCGGGGTAGAGGTAAGTATGGTAAATTTCATCTAAGGCAATGCGTTGAATATTTATTGTTGAAGAGCGAATGTCTTTATTGTCGAAAAACAAATATTCGTTGCCACCCCAAAAGGCCGCTTTTTGGTCATATTTATAAATATACTTGTTTCCAATGTTATATTGAGGTTTCAGGTTGTAAATGCTATTTTGCAGGTTATTGTTTTTCACGATCAAGGTTTTCAGGTTTTGGGCGGGATTGGTGATTAAAAAATCCTTTCCACCATCCACACTAAAGTTGACCACTTGTTTAGTGTTGATAAATTCGACGTTCCGCGAACGCTTCGTTTGAACCTGCACCGAGACAATATCTTCATAGACAATAAATTTTCTTGAAAACACCAGTTCGTCGTCAGAATTTAAAATTTTTATCATATAATTTCCACTAACTTTTAAGCCTTTCACATATTGATTAGGGATTTTTAAATTATAATGTGAAAAAATCTGAAGCGTGTTGAATGAATTTTCATAGTTGAAAATCCTCACATTATCATAACCTGTTATCACCTCATTTTTGGCCAGGTTTGATGGTTTCCAGTCAAAGTTATGATGCTCGATTTTGTAGTAATAATCGGCTTCATCGCCCACGAGGTCATCAAATTCCAGCTTCAGGGGCTGGCCGAGCTCAACAATGGGTGTGCCACTAAATTCGGTGTTTCCGGTGAATTGAATGGTTCTAATGTAATCTGGCGGAAGGGTCTCTTTAACTTGGGCGAAAAGCGTCAAAAAACCGGTCGAAAGAAAAAGGAAACTAAAAGTCAGGGCTCTCATAAAATGGTGTTTAAAGTGGGCTAATGTACTAATTTTCTTAAAAACATTGAAAACCATTCCAAAACTAAAATCCATAAGTTATTTAAAATGAATATAAATAAAAAACTTCGATTTGAAGCGAAGTGAAGATGCCCTTTTAATTCTTAAATTTGCAGCCGCAAAGATCAACATTAATTCAAATTATGTCCAGAGACATTAAAATTAAAAAAGGTTTGGACTTGCGGCTCAAAGGTGAGGCAGAGCTAAAGATGGAAAATCTTCCGCGCTCGGGCACCTTCGCAATTAAACCACCAGATTTTCACTCGGTCGTCCCAAAACTTTTGATCAAAAAAGAGGGGACTGAAATTAAAGCCGGTGATGATTTATTTTACTCAAAATACAGCGATAAAGTCAGGTTCACTTCCCCTGTGAGCGGGAAAGTGAAAGAGGTTGTTCGCGGGGCAAAACGAAAGGTTTTGGAAATCGTCATCGAGGCCGATGAAACCGATACTTACCGCGACTTTGGCACGCTAGATCCCAAAAAAGCAGAGGCTGACGATGTGAAGTCCCAGATTTTTGAAAGTGGCTGTGGCGCATTTCTCAAGCAACGTCCCTATGATATTGTCGCCAATCCAGAAAACACCCCAAAAAATATTTTTATTTCAGCGGTTGACACCGCGCCACTTGCCGCCGATCCTGAATTCATTTTGAAGGACAAAATTGAAGCCTTTCAAAAAGGGATTGATGCACTCAAAAAATGCACGCCGGGGAAAGTTTATATCGGGGTAAAAAAAGGCATTGATTCCATTTTCAATAAAATTGAGGGGGTTGAAACCTTGACCGTTTCAGGACCACATCCCGCAGGTAATGTCGGTGTGCAAATCCATAAAACCGAGCCCATCAATCAAGGCGATACTGTCTGGACCATCGAGCCTGAGGATGTCGCAAATATTGGCGCGATGTTCTCTACTGGCCACTATATTCCAGAGCGCACGATTGCCGTTGTGGGAAGCGATGCAAAAAACCGCCATTATTATAAAACTTTGATCGGGGCGCCTGTTGCCCATCTGCTCAAAGAAAAAACCAATACTGATAAAACGCGCATAATTTCCGGTGATGTTTTGACAGGAACGCAACTTGCTAACGACGAATTTATCAGTTTTTATGACAACTGTGTGACGCTGATCCCTGAAGGAAATAAACACCGTCTTTTCGGTTGGTTGCCATTTACATATAACGGCATTCCTTCAAATTCACACACATCGCTTTCTTGGCTGCTGCCAAAAAAGAAATATGAGGTGAATACTAATATGAACGGTGAAGAGCGTGCCCTCGTGGTTACCGGCGAAATGGAAGAGGTTTTACCTATGGACATTTTCCCGATGCAGCTTTTAAAAGCCTGTATGACGGGGAACATTGAAAAAATGGAAGGACTCGGGATTTATGAAGTGATCCCTGAAGATTTTGCCCTGGTGGAATATGTGAATACCTCTAAACTCGAGGCTCAGGAAATTATTCGTTTAGGGCTTGATGTGATGATTACAGAAGTAGGATAAACCAAATAAATGACGTTCGGATTATGAGTTGGTTGAGAAATAAGATTGACGAAGTTAAAAAGCCTTTTGGCAAAGGTGAAAAATTTGAAAAGTATGCCCCGGCAGTGAACGCATTGGATACGTTCCTTTATGTGCCCGATCATACGACTAAAAAAGGATCTCACATCCGTGATGCTGTTGACTTAAAGCGAACAATGATTACTGTTGTTCTCGCTTTGGTCCCCGCCTTGATTTTTGGGATGTGGAATGCCGGTTATCAATATCTATCTCAAATTCAGGCTGAGGTCGGTTTTTGGGAAGCCATTGGTTCCGGTGCTTTGCGGATTATGCCCATTATAGTTGTTTCTTATGGCGTCGGCCTGGGAATTGAATTTATTTTTGCAATTTTTCGCGGTCACGAAGTGAACGAAGGATACCTGGTTACAGGATTATTGATCCCGATGATTATGCCTGTTACCATACCACTTTGGATGGTTGCCCTTTCCGTGGCATTTGCTGTTTTGATCGGTAAAGAAGCTTTTGGCGGAACAGGAATGAATATTTTAAACCCGGCCTTGACGGCACGGGCTTTCGCATTTTTTGCCTATCCCACATATATGTCTGGTGAAGTTTGGGTTGCAGAAAGCTCAAGCGTTGATGCCGTTTCCGGTGAAACTATTTTAAATAAACTGGCCGCTGGCAAAGAAGTTGCTTATAATTCAATGGATATGTTTTCTGGTTTAATTCCAGGATCGATTTCAGAAACTTCTGCGATTTGCATTCTTGTGGGTGCCTTGATTTTAATCTTGTCAAAAGTGGGGAGCTGGCGCATAATCCTCAGCGGTTTTATTGGCGCTGCGGTAATGGCCTTGATTTTTAATGCCCTTCCATCAATGGGGATTGAGGGCAACGATTTGACAAATTTTGTATGGTACAATCACTTGATCATTGGCGGGCTTGCTTTTGGAATTGTGTTTATGGCTACTGATCCCGTCTCGGCATCACAAACAACGAAGGGAAAATGGATTTACGGGTTTTTGATCGGCCTTCTGGGAATTATGATCCGGATTTTCAATCCTGCCTATCCCGAGGGGATTATGCTGGCCATTCTATTGATGAATGTTTTTGCGCCTACTATTGACCACTATGTCATCCAAGGAAATGTCAAGCGGCGTAAAAAGCGTATTCAAGAATCGTCAGAAGTTCAAAAACAGGCAGCTTAATAATATTAAACCTATTTTGATATGAATAAAAATAGTAACGCATACACTTTTATTTTCGCAATCGCGATGGTGCTGGTTGTGGCTATTACGCTGGCATTTACAGCTCAAGCTTTGCAGCCAATACAGCGCAAGAACGTGAAGCAGGAAAAAATGCAGCGGATTTTGTTTACCACCGGTCTCGACTCAGTTGAAGTGGACGGGAAGAAAACACGTTTGTCCCGTGCTATGGCCCAAAAATATTTTAAAAAATATGTTACCAAACAAGTAGCCCTGGATAATCAAGGAAATGAGCTCGACGATGTAAATGCATTTAAAGTTGACCTTGCCAAGGAAATAAATAAAGATGTCGATAAACAAGCTTACCCTTTATATGTAGTTGAGGTTGAAGGAGAAGAATTTTACGTTATTCCTTTGCGCGGAAGCGGTCTTTGGGATGCTATTTGGGGCTATGTCGCTCTAAAAGGTGATTTAAACACCGTTAAAGGTGCTGTTTTTGATCACAAGGGTGAAACCGCAGGCCTCGGGGCCGAAATTACCAAAACTTATTTTCAGAAGTCTTTTGAAAATGAGAAGATTATGGACAAAAATGGAAATTTTGTCGGTGTCACCGTTGAGAAAGGTTATCAAGGTGGAACCGATAAGGATGACAACGCCGTTAACGCTATTTCAGGAGCAACTGTTACTGGCGATGGGGTTTCTGATATGATTGAGGAACGCATCAAACACTATTTACCATATTTTAAGACGCAAACTAATGTGAAAACTGAAAAAGCTGAAAAGCAGGTCGCGTCAGGAAAATAATTGAATTATGAAGAACGAAAATCACACTGATCAATCTTTAAAAAATCAAGGTTTGACTGAAGAAGAGAAAGCCCAGAAAAAGAAGGAAATGATTTTTTTCGTTTCTGACTCTGAAGAAAAGGAGAGTTTTCTATCCAAACAAAATATGAAGTTGTTGAGCGATCCGCTCAACAATGATAACCCGATTACTGTTCAGGTACTGGGAATTTGCTCGGCATTGGCGATTACCGCACAACTTGAACCGGCTGTGGTGATGGCCTTGGCCGTTATTGCAGTAATGGCTTTTAGTAATATGATTGTTTCGCTGTTGCGTAATTATATCCCGAGCCGAATCCGGATTATCGTTCAACTCGTGGTTGTGGCTTCACTTGTGGCTATGGTCGATCAGATTTTAAAAGCCTATGCTTATGATGTGAGTAAACAACTTTCCATCTTTATTGGGTTGATTATTACCAATTGTATTGTGATGGGGCGTCTGGAAGCATTTGCCCTTGGGAATGGAGTCTATAAATCTTTCCTCGATGGAATCGGAAACGCCGCCGGTTATGGATTGATCCTCGTTATTGTCGCTTTCTTTCGTGAACTTCTCGGTTCTGGAACTTTGTTCGGATTTGAGGTTCTAGGACACCAAGCGCCAGATATAGCAGATAGTACTGGTCTTTATGCCATAGGTTATGAAAATAATGGTTTGATGTTATTGGCTCCGATGGCGCTGATAATTGTGGGTGTCCTCATTTGGATACAGCGTTCTAAAAACCGTCAACTAATTGAAGAAGCTTAGTTAATAGCTAAATAAATAATTATGCAGGAATATATAGATTTATTCGTACGGAGTATTTTTATCGAGAATATGATTTTCGCATACTTCCTCGGAATGTGCTCTTATCTCGCAGTTTCAAAAACTGTAAAAACAGCTGTGGGACTTGGTTCAGCCGTAATTTTCGTGCTTGCGATCACAGTGCCAATCAACTATTTGATCAATGAATATTTGCTGTCGCCAGGTGCATTGACCTGGATCGATAAAGCCACATTTGCCGATGTGGATTTGAGTTTCTTGAGCTTGATTATGTTTATCGCCATTATTGCCTCAATGGTTCAACTCGTGGAAATGATTGTTGAAAAATTTGCGCCGGCACTTTATGGCGCCCTTGGGATTTTCCTTCCGTTGATTGCGGTGAATTGTTCCATTCTTGGCGGATCACTTTTTATGCAACAGAAAAAATTTGGAGATGTAAGCTATGCTTTGGTCTATGGAATCGGAAGTGGTGTCGGATGGTTTTTGGCAATTCTTGCGATTGCTGCCATTCGAGAAAAAATCCAGTATTCAAACGTGCCAAAACCATTGAAAGGTCTCGGGATTACTTTTATTATTACCGGCCTGATGGCAATCGGATTTATGAGCTTTATCGGAATTGAACTTTGATTAAAATTTTTAGACTATGATAACGGTAATAATTGCCAGTGTAATTGTTTTTATGTTCCTGACCCTTTTACTTGTGGGTGTACTTTTGGGGGCGAAAGCAAAATTGATCCCTTCGGGACCTGTGAAAATTAACGTAAACGAAGAAAAAGACATGGAAGTGGATTCTGGTTCGACTTTGCTGTCCACTTTGAGCGAAAATGATCTTTTCCTGCCATCTGCGTGTGGTGGCCAAGGCACCTGTTCTGAATGCAAGTGCATTATCTCAGATGGTGGTGGTACAATTTTGCCAACCGAAGAACCACACTTTACGCGAAGCGAAATCGCCGAAGGCTGGCGTCTGGGTTGCCAAGTCAAGGTGAAGCAGAGTATGAAAATCCAAGTGCCCGAAGAGGTATTTGGAATTAAAAAATGGGAAGCCACTGTCCTGCGAAACTATAATGTCGCCTCATTCATCAAGGAGTTTGTGATTGAAATTCCAGAAGATATGGATTATAGGGCAGGCGGATATATTCAAATTGAAGTTCCAAAATGCGAGATCAACTTTGAAGATATGAACATCGAAGCCCACCCGGAAGAACATCCAGATCAACCTGACAAATTTAAGCCAGAGTGGGATAATTTTAAACTCTGGCCTTTGACAATGAAAAACACTGAAACCGTGGAACGTGCTTATTCAATGGCCTCTTTCCCAGCTGAAGGACGTGAAATTATGCTGAACGTTAGGATCGCCACCCCGCCTTTTGATAAAAACAAAGGGGACTGGATGAGCGTAAATCCCGGTATTGCCTCGAGTTATATTTTTGATAAAACGAAAGGCGACAAAGTTACAATTTCAGGGCCTTTTGGTGAATTCTATATCAATCACAGTGAAACGGAAATGCTCTATGTGGGCGGTGGTGCAGGAATGGCGCCAATGCGTTCGCACCTTTATCACTTGTTCAAAACCTTAAAAACCGGTCGGAAAGTGACTTATTGGTATGGTGGCCGTTCAAAACGTGAATTGTTTTACATCAATCACTTCCGTGAACTGGAAGAAGAATTTTCGAATTTTAAATTCTATATGGCTCTTTCTGAACCGGCGGAAGAGGATAATTGGGAAGAGATGAAAAGTATTGATGATGAAGGTGATGGTTTTATCGGATTTGTGCACAACGCCGTGATCGATAATTATCTCGACCATCACGATGAGCCTGAAGAAATCGAATTGTATTTCTGTGGCCCACCTTTAATGAACAAAGCCGTTCAAAAAATGGGTGAGGATTTTGGCATCCCAGATGAAAGTATTCGCTTTGATGACTTTGGTGGTTAAAACCATAGTTTAATAATCTCTAAACCCTGTGAATTGAATTATACAGGGTTTTTTAGTTAACAGGCATTCTGAACTTTCACGCTAAGCATTTCGACTGAGCTCAATACAGGTTGCGCCGAAGTGTTGTTTTAGGTTTCAAGTTTTTTTCATCTATTGGATTACTATCATTCTGAACGAGCTTCATATTTTCGGACGGCATAAATCAGGCCTTTGGTATTAGATGAATTTCTTGTTAAAATAGAAGCTCATCAGAAATTCAAATGTCAAGCTGAGCCAGCCTTTGACGACAGGCAGGTTTGTGGAAGCGCTAATACTTTTAAAAAACTATCCAGATATAAGTATTGATCTCAATTTTTATCGACCTTGATTTCTGAAAAATGTAGCTTGAGATTCTTCCGTTCTACCGAATTTTTTTGGCTAACTAAAATGCATAAGAGTCAAAACATATCTATTTTAAACAGTACTATTTAGAATTAATAATTACCAAAACCTATGAAAATATTCAACCCGTTATTAATTGGTTTGTTCTTTACAAGCTTTTTCGCAAACGCCCAATACAATCCTTCTAAGATATTTGTGGATAATTTTTACAATCACAAAGGCCATAACTTCAGAAGCGCAAGCGGAAAGCCCGGTGCAAATTACTGGCAAAATGCGGCAGATTATAGCATAGAAGCATCTTTTGATGTCCAAAGCCGCTTGCTAAAAGCAAATGTCAAAATCGATTATACAAATAACAGTCCCGATGAATTGAACAACCTTTGGTTGCAACTCGATCAAAACATTTTGAAACCGGATTCTAAAGCAAACCGGTTGAGAAATCCAGGGGCTGAAAAAGATGAATCCAAAGGCTATACGATTTCTAGGATAAACTATTCCCGCAATGGAAAAACAACGGAAATCCCGTTTTTGGTCAAGGGTACGCGGCTGCACATTCGCTTAGAGAATCCTGTGAAACCCGGTGGGGAAGTTCAGTTGTCCATTGATTATTTTTATACGCTTGCAAAAGAAGGCGGCGGTGGACGTTCCGGTTATATGAACACCGATGAGGGTAAAATTTTTCAGTTTTCATATTGGTATCCGCGAATGTGCGTTTATGACGATTATTATGGCTGGAACACATTGCCGTTTGTCGGTGGTGGCGAAATGTATTTAGATTATGGCACAATTGATTATAAACTGACCGTTCCTGCCGATCAAGTGGTCGTGGGTGCCGGTGATTTGATCAACGAAAAAGATATATTAAATAACCGGACTCTAAAACGCTTGAACAAAGCCGAGAAGTCCGATAAAGTGGTAATGATCAGAACGGCAGAAGAACTCGATAAATCTGTTACAAAAACTGATAATGAAACCGTCACCTGGCATTTTAAAATGGAAAAAACCCGCGATGTAGCTTGGGCAATGTCCAGCGCTTATATCTGGGATGCTGCTAAAATAAATTTGCCCGGGAAAGGGACGGCTTTGGCGCAATCGGTTTACCCAAAGGAATCAACACAAGGTGAACGCGCTTGGGCAAGGTCCACTGAAATGATGAAAGCCTCGGTTGAATATTTCTCTAATAAATGGTTTAAATATCCTTATCAAGTAGCAACCAGTGCCGCTGGTGGTGTGGGCGGAATGGAATTCCCGGGCTTTGCTTTCAACGGTTATGATGTCAAACCTTATATGATGTATTTGCTGGCTTCGCACGAAATCGGTCACACCTGGTTCCCGATGATTGTCGGTTCTGACGAACGCAGAAATCCGTTTATGGACGAAGGCTTCAATACTTTTATGGATGTGTATTCCCAAAAGGAATTCAACAACGGCGAATTTGCACCAAAACGCGATGGTGAATATGCACCAAACGGTGGAAATCCGGCCGATGAAATTATTGAAGTAATCGAAGCAACAAAAGGCGGCCCAACGCTAATGACGCCGGCAGATGATATGGATTATAAATATGTGCATCCCTTGGCTTATTTTAAAGGCGCTTTTGGTCTGGTTTTACTGCGCGAAGTGATTCTCGGGCCAGATAAATTTGATTATGCCTTTAAGCAATACATTCACAATTGGGCTTACAAACATCCACGGCCAGAAGATTTTTTCAGGACGATGGAAAATAACTCAGGGGAAGATTTGACCTGGTTTTGGCAAGGCTGGTTTCATCACAATTGGCAACTCGATCAAGGTATTAAAAAAGTGGATTATGTCGAAAACAAACCAAAAAATGGTTCAAAAGTGACGATTACCAATAACCAACAAATGGTGATGCCGGTCCTGATGAAAGTGGAAGAACGAAACGGAAAAACGCACGAATTTAAAGTTCCCGTGGAAATCTGGAAGAAAGGCCAAGAAGCTCAATTTAAAGTCAACACCACCTCAAAAATCAAACACATCACCATTGACGCTGAGCATCAAGTGCCAGACATTGACCGCTCAAATAATGAGTGGAAAAAGTGACCTGGGAAATTTCTTTGTTCTAAACGGCTTTTTTGAGAAGGGATCAGTGTTAATTTTAAAAAGAGAAAGCAGCGACCTTTTTAAACGGCGGTAAATCAAGTTATTTTATCCACTCTATTAGCGAATCAATAAAGGCCTGTTGGCGGTCAATAAAAACATTATGCGAGCAATTTTCTAAATATTTCAGCTTGGTTTCACTTAAAATATTTTGTATTTCTTTTACTTGCGCTTTTGCGTATAACCCATCTTCCTTGCCATAAAGGGCAAAAATTTTAACCTCTTTTTTCTGTAAACTTTCTAAGTTGCTTTTTAAAGATAGGTTGGTGTAGTTTTCATTTTGATAGAATTTTTTGGGTGCTAAATACTCATTTTTTGAAGCATATTTTTTGAGTAAAGTATCGGTTTGAAATTTTTGATAGAGTTCAACGGCTTTTGGACTGGGGTTTTTGGTTGAATAGAAACCGTTTGACATCGCGTGCATAAAACTATAAGTGACATATTCTAAACTTGTGCTGTCCATATTTTCCAGCATATCGATATAATTCAAATTGACCTGGTCGTCTTTTTCTTGATATATTTTTTTGGATTTAGCCACAATGTTTTTCAGCGTTTTCTGCATTGAAATGGGAACGCTCACCAACACCAGCGCTTTGATTTTACCCGGATAGTTATCGCCTAACAGGGTTGCAATTATACCGCCAAAACTATGACCGATCAAAGTGGCTTTTTGTAAACCAAATTGCTGATAAATTTGATTAATGTCCTTAAAGCTTTGTTTGAAAGTATAGTTTGCTTTCAATTTTTCATTGCGCCCTTCACCACGCCGGTCATAGGACATAACGAAAAATCCGTTTTTGGCGAGTTCATCAGCAGTGGTCCGTTCAAATGGCATGCTCTTGTAACCTGGGCCGCCGTGTAAAAACAGTAACGGTTGATCATTTTTGTTGCCAAAAGTTTGAACCTCTAAATCTTGAGCCAAAAGGTTGTTCGCAAAGGCTAACAGAAGTAGAAAAGCCAGTTTTCTCTTTCCCTGAAATAGTTTGTCCATTTTTTTATTATTGTTCTTTTCAAAAAGCTATACGCCGCAACGAATTTTGATCCTGTTTTTTAATCCACTGCCGCTAAAAGAGAGAAAGTTGTTGACTGGCGAAGTTGCCAAAATTTAAATACGATTAAAAATTTCTTTGCACCCTTTATAATTCGATAAGCGTGAAAAGCTTTGAACAGTCAAATTTCTTTGGTAAGACGGGTTGAAATTATAAACTTATTCGTAATAAAAACATCCAACGAATGTTTTTTATCCTGTTTGTCAAGTTTTAACCGAAGAAGCAACCGGAATTATCTTCTTCGATAATTCCGGGGCCCTATGACGAAACTTACGTTTCTGTGTTGCCTAAATAAATAGGGGGAAATAAAAAAAAGCTCAAAGAATCAAACAATTGAATCTCTGGGCCCAGAATAATAGTGTCTCAAAATTAATGAAGAAAAAGGTTG
>Ga0307967_1000083_pt1 | contig 62056 bp, 61 predicted proteins | sample OrgLakmetagen648_FD_201828 | JGI IMG/M metagenome (GOLD analysis project Ga0307967, IMG submission 201828) | Saline water microbial communities from Organic Lake, Antarctica - #648 | ecosystem: Environmental > Aquatic > Non-marine Saline and Alkaline > Saline | place: Antarctica: Organic Lake... | reverse complement strand
GTCAGCGCAACTGTTGGTCCATCCACAGCAAAACCATCGCCAGCAGACAGCAACTGATCATTCACCGTCACCCGTCCCGTCACACAATGCACATACACCTGACTCCCATCGGGCTCAAACGTCCAGTCGCTACCACCCATATAGCGCCACAACCGGGCGTCGGAGTACACCTTCATGGCGCCCTCTGCCTGCGGGTGAAGAATTGCTGTGCCGCCCGGAGCACGGGCAAATGCCTGTTGGTCATAACGAGGAGTGACTTGGATCTTATTGGGTAGTAGCCAGATTTGCAGGAAATGCAGTGGCAGGGTGTCGGACGCGTTGTATTCGCTGTGCATCACTCCGGTACCGGCACTCATAATCTGAAAGTCACCGGCTGGAATCCGCTTGATGTTGCCCATGCTGTCGCGGTGCTCGATCTCACCTTCCAGCACATAGGAAAGTATCTCCATATCACGATGGCCATGAGCACCAAAACCGGCCCCCGGATCAACCCGGTCGTCGTTGATAACGCGCAGCACAGAGACGCCCATGTGGTTTGAGTCGTAATAGTTACCGAAAGAAAAGGAATGGTGACTGTCAAGCCAGCCAAATTGAGCCCGACCGCGGTCGGTCGCATGTCTGATATAGGTCATAGGGGATCACCTCACTGTTGGCGACAGGCTAGGCATTTGATGCCCGCCGGTATAGCGAGGGATTTTGCAGTGACAACTCAAAAAAACTGAATAGGTAGAGCCACTTCAACAATCATGTTTCATTACTTTCAAAGCCCGTGCCAGTCAACCTCGGGCAGGGTTTCAAAACCCGGCTTCGCAAACCAGTAGCCCTGAAACAGCTCAACGCCCAAACCGCGAAGGAACTCAAATTCACCTTCACATTCGATCCCCTCAGCCAGGGGCCGACAGCCGATATCGAACAGCATTTTTACATTGGAACGAACAATGATCTGACGGGTCTTGTCCTGATCAATACCACGGATCAGTGCCATATCCAGTTTGACGATGTCCGGTTGCACCTTGGCCAGCAGGTTAAGCCCCGAATAACCAGAACCGAAATCGTCCAGTGCCGTCAGAAAACCATGTTGCTGATAATATTCGAGAATATTGACCAGATGATCCTCGTCAGTCACACGCTCAACTTCAGTAATCTCGAACATTATGCGATCAATCGGGAACTGAGCCTCATGCGCCGCATTGAGGGTAGTGCGAATACACAGTTCCGGGCGATACACCGCATTGGGCAGAAAATTGATACTCAACATGCCTGGCAATTCCAGCTTTGCTGCCAATGTTATGGCCTTAACCCGGCATGCCTGATCGAACCGGTAACGATTGGCTTCATCTACCTGGCTGATGATGCTAAAAGCGGATTCTCCGTTAAGTCCTCGCACCAGCGCCTCATAGCCATAGATCTCCCGCCGGGTTATATCTATCAGCGGTTGAAACGCCATACTTAAATCAAATCCCAACAGGCTGCTCTCGCGGCATGCCTGACAACTCAGTGTTTGAAAATCAACGGGCGGATACTGCATTGTCGAACTTTTCTCACATTTGTATAAGGATTAGACTAACAGCCATGCTCGGTTATGAGAACTGCTTTTACAGCGACAGTGCCGATCAACAGGCAATGTTTTCGTCAAGAGTGTGTCTATAAAACACCCTATAAAAGCCACATAATAAAGAATACGCTGTCGCTGCCGCTAATCACTTACAGAGAAAACGTGTTGCCGTCACCAACAGCACTGTCAATGCCCAGTTACCATGCTGATAAGATGAAGGAATGATTTATGTTCAAACTCTCGCTTACTCACAAAATCAGCCTACTGGTTTCGGTACTGATATTGGCGCTGATTCTGCTGGCAGTCCTATTTGTAACCAGCTTTAACGGCGTCATCACCAACAGCCAGACAGATGCTCAATTGCGTCAGTTGGAAAGCCGCCTGGTCGAGCACTGGCAAACCCTGAACATACAATACGAAGAGACCGCTGCCCTTGGCCCTCGGTATTTTACCGGCGGCATTGACCTGCCCGAGCTGGAAGCCGCAGTGCAGGAAGCGCAAGCCACCGAGTCCCAGTTACTCGAAGACACACGGAACCTCACTACTACGCTCGTTCAGAGCTGGAATGACGTGTTATTGCCGATCACCGGTCTGCCATTGGAAGACCTGATGAACGAGCTGCGGGAGCGACAAGTCAGTCTGAACACGGCCTTTAATGAAGCAGCCGAAGTCTGGATAACCAAGGGTGCGTTTGGTGTTCGCAAAGCGGCAGAAAAAGCCCTGGCTGAGAATACCTTGCCGGTAGCGCAAAGCATTGACCTGTTTAGCGAGCACTATAACACCCTGGTCAATACCCGATCTGATAATCTGATTCAATCACAGCAGGACACCGTTCAGTACCTGGTCGCAGGTTTGACGCTGCTCATTCTACTGGCTGGCGCAGTGGCCTTTTTTGTACTGCGCAAACTCAAACGCGATTTGCATTCAGTGGTGGATATCACCCGCCAGCTGGCCAGTGGCGATCTGACCGGTGTCATAGACGCCCGTTCCAATGGCGATGAAGTCGATGAAGTCAAACTGGCTGTCAGCCAGATGAACACCAAGCTGAATGAGATTTTCACTTCCGTGGTTGAATTGTCAGAGCACCTGGGTACGTCGGCCGGGAACATCATGACAGACACCGAAACACGATTTAAGGATGCCGAAGTACAGCAGCAGAAAATGCAGCACCTGGCACAGGCCATCGGTGAACTGCAAACCGCTTCGCAACAGGTGTCAGAAGCGGCGGTCGAGTCGCTCAACGTATCCGAGAGGGCCAATGAAGCCGCCGCCCAGGGCAACGATACCGTCACGCAAACCATTTCCGCTATTCAGAAACTGGCCGGGGACATTGAACAGTCAGTTGATGTAATCAAAAAGCTGGATGGTCAGGCAGAGAACATCACCACCATTACTACGTCAATACAGGCTATTGCCGAACAGACCAACCTGCTGGCGCTGAACGCCGCCATTGAAGCGGCCCGGGCCGGAGAACAGGGCCGCGGCTTCGCTGTCGTGGCCGACGAAGTACGCCAGCTGGCGCACCGAACCCAGCAGTCGACCGAGGAAATTCAGCAAACACTCGAAGAATTGCGACAGAGTACCCAGGCGGCGGTTAATGTCATTAATGACAGCCATAACCAGTCCATTGCCTCGGTCGACAAGGTGAGCGAAGCCGGCGAAGCCATTCAGCGATTTGTGCAGGCCGTTGAACAAATCCGCGACTGGACGCTGCAAACCTCGGCTGCCGCTGAAGAACAGAACGTCACCCTAGGTACACTGTCAGACACCGTTAATGACGTAAACCAGATAACCGAGGACAACACCAAACGCGCCCAGGCTTCAGTGGGTTCAACTGAATCGCTGAATCAACTGAGCAAGGATCTGTTGCTATCTGTGTCGTATTTCAAATTGAAATAAGGCACACAAGGCGGTCCCTTACCCCAGCCGTTGCTGTAACCAGGCCGAGATATCCCGAATCTCGGCCGCATTAACGCTGTGCTCCATCGGATAGGTTTTGTACTCAGGAGCATAACCACCCTCGGTTAGCGCCATCACTGCCTGTCGCCCCAAAACTTCAGGCACTACCGGGTCCATAACCCCATGACAAACCAGCATCGCCATTGATTGATTGGCAGGCAAGCGCTTAACCGTCTTCTGCGTCGCAAAATAGGTCGACAACGCCATCAGCCCACCCAGGGGCGCCGGGTGACGCAAGGCACATTCATAAGCCACAGCCCCGCCCTGAGAAAAACCAGCCACAATGATTCGCCGGCTATCGATGCCTCGACTGCGCTCACGTTCAATAAACGCATCAATGGCTGTCGCTGATGCCTCCAGTTGAGGAGTATCGACCTTTCTGTCGATCGAGATTTCCAGAATATCGTACCAGGCGGGCATCACAAAACCACCGTTAATGGTTACCGGAATCTGCGGTGCGTGAGGGAAAATAAATCGCACTGACAACGACGGTGGCAACTGGAGTTCCGGAACAATGGGTTCGAAATCATGTCCGTCGGCACCCAGCCCGTGCAGCCAGATCACCACGGCATCCGGCTGATCACCTGTCTCCACTTCCAATGCGGGTAGTAACGCCATTCTATTGAGCCTCGTATGATTCGATTTGATACTCTGTGCAACAGTGAGTATAACGTCTTGGCAAGCACCTCGCAGGACCCGAGCGGATTCCGGTTGCCCCGGAGAGTCGCTGACTCTCTCCCAGCACCACGCCGAACTTTCAGACCCCACAGTGTCATTCTGGCCAGATAACAGCTATATTTCCATAATAATAAAAACCCCAGTTGTCCCATGAATACACCTGCACTTTATGCCGCGGTCGATCTCGGCTCCAACAGCTTCCATCTGGTCATCATGAAATCAGATGGTGATTCGCTGCAATCGGTAGATTGCAAACGCCAGCTGGTGAGATTGGCTGCGGGTGTCGATATCAGCACCGGCCGTCTAAACCGTGATACCAAAACCAGAGCGTTGCGCTGCCTGGCCCAATTCAGCAATACCCTAAAAAACCTGCCGGATGTGCAGGTAACTGCCGTCGGCACCAGTGCCTTTCGCCATCTGACCGCCGACCCTCAGTTTATCAAGCGGGCAGAATCAACGCTCGGTCAGCCTATTCGCATACTCAGTGGCGAAGATGAAGCCCAGTATATTTACCGCGGCGTCTCCCAGGGTCAGTCAGAGCAAGACCGACGCTTTGTGCTTGATATCGGTGGTGGCAGTACCGAACTGATTGTAGGTCAGGGCCGTAATCCCGACGCAGTGGCCAGCCTGGAGCTGGGCTGCGTGACACTGACCTCCCGGTTTCTGGATCATGACCGGCTTGACCCGGACCATCTGACTGCTTGCGAAGCCTATGTTGATCACCAGTTGGCGGCCATCAAACCGCGCTTCGAAGGCTTCGAGTGGACCGATGTAATGGGCTCATCCGGCAGCATCAAGGCGGTTAGCTGGGCGATGAGCAATCTTGGCCTGACCAAAGATGGCAGCATTAGCCGCGCTCAGCTCGACCGGCTGCGACCCGTCCTGACTCAGGCCGACAGCCAACAGCAATTGTCGCAATTACTCGAGTTAAACCCACGTCGCATTGCCGTCTTCGCGGCAGGTTACCTCATCCTGCAGCGGGTTTTTCATGCCTTTGACCTGGACACCATGCGGTTATCGTTCAAGGCCATTCGCGAGGGCCTTATCGACGAAATGATTTGTGATGAACTGCTTATCCAACAGATTGAACCCTCCGGAACCCAGCCATAAAAAAACCCGCACGTGCGGGTTTTTTTATGGCAAGTAAAGAGCCGATGAGATCAGGCCGGTTCCAGCGCCTTCTCTTTCTCACTCACGGGCTCGGCGATATCTGTCCGGATCAGGTGGTCAAAGGCACTCAGCGCGGCAGTGGCACCCGCCCCATGGATATAACGATCTGCTTGTAGGGTACCGTGGTCGCGTCACCGGCGGCGAACACGCCAAGCATTGACGTTTCACCACGGGCATCAATCTCGATCTCGCCAAAGCGGGTCAGTGCCAGCTCGCTGCATTTGAGCCATTCGTTATTAGGGATCAGACCAATTTGCACAAACACCCCGGCCAGTTCAACGTTACGGGTCTCGCCGCTGCTGCATGTGCTCATTCAGGGTCTGAAGCTGAGTGTCGATCTGAGGCTGAATGTAACTGTGAATAACACCGCGGCTGATACTCCTGGCGACAGGCCGGACAAAGAAAGGCATGCGTGATTTTGATACCCGACGAAACACCAATGTCATGACCAGCAAAGGCATCAGTGTTCCCTCAGCGTAATGCAGCCAATACAGATAATCAGCTCGTCCAGGATCGGCAACCCCGACCGACAAGCCATATACCGGGTGCTGTTCTGCCAACCATTCCAGGATGGCACCGGATTCGGCCAGTGTCATACCATTTGTGGTGATCACTGGGGACTTTCCGAGCGGATGCACGGCCTTCAGTTCAGCCGGCGCGAGAAAGCTTTTCGGGTCCCGTTGATACGTCTTCAGTTCGTATTGCAGGCCCAGCTCTTCCAACAACCACAGTCCGATGAGAACGGGATTTCTCAAGATGATGCACTGTCAGCATCGATATCCGTCCCCTGCTACCGGCGTTGTCAAAGACGCCACTCATAAAACAAAAAAAGCCAGCTTATGCTGGCTTGATTCAAACCGGATTACGCTCTGCTAACGCGCAACCAGGTACTGTTCCAATTCGTCTAAATCCGACTCAGCCAACTGACCCGCCGCTTGTTTTAGCTTCAAACCGCTGATCACATAGTCGTAACGCGCATTGGCAAAACCCTGGCGCGCTGCAAACACAGCTTGCTGGGCGTTAAGCACTTCTACAATATTACGCGTGCCCACTTCATACCCGACCTCAGTCGCTTGCAAGGCACTCTCAACAGACTCCACCACCTTAGCCTGTGCATCAATGTTTTGAGCAGCGGTACGCATCTGGCGATAGAAAATACCCACCTGAATACTGATTTGCCGCTTCAACTGCTCCAAGCGCTGCTCAGCGATATTGTTGCGCAAGCCGGCTATTACGATCTGAGCTGATGTCGCCCCGCCAGTATACAGCGGCACCGACAAAGACAGCCCGATCGAACTGCCCAGTCGATCTTCAAAATCCAGACCGTTGCTAAGATTATCAGCGTATCTGACCGATGCACTGGCACTGAGCACCGGTAGCCGGTTATTGCGACGCGCCTGCAATTCACGATCACCAGACTCCAGGCCTTTCTGTGCGGCGAGGATGTCCGGATGGTTTTCCAGTGCATAGGTAATCCATCGATCCTGACCGTTGGCAACCGGCATCTGAATTGGCAAACGGTTGCCGAAGGACATGACGGAATCAGGAACCTCACCGGTCAATACCGAGAGGTTTTGCAATGAAATATCATATTCACTGCTGGCGCTGATCAGCGCAACGCGTGATTGATCGAGGGTTGCCTGAGCATCGAGCACGTCGGTGACCGTCACCAGACCGACTTCGTAGCGCTGTTCAGTTTGTTCAAATTGTCGCTCCACGGCACGCAACTGGGTTTGCGCCGAATCCCGGGCTTCCTTGGCACGAAGTACATTGATGTAGGCTTCGGCAACCCGGACGATCAGCGCCTGGCGCGCCGACTCGGTTTCAATCTCGACCCTTGAGGCATTCAGTTTCAAGGCTTCATAGGCATCAACGGCGGCCAGCGCGAACAAATTCTGCCGGGCGGTAATGGCTGCGTCTACGCTCTGACCAGCGTCGAAATCAGATCCGATTCCATTACCTATAGTACTTGATACGTCATATCCGACTGTGGCGTCCACACTGGGCAGCAATTCACTGAACCCGCTTTGAACCTGCACAGAGGCCACGCGCTGATTAAGCGACTGGATCGCCAATACCGGATCGTTTTCCAGCGCTTGCTGATAAACATCCATCAGCGACACCTGAGCCCAGGCTGCGGTTGATGCCAGCACCAGAGTGATGCTTGTTATAACTCGATTCACTACCATGCTTCTTGTCTCTTGGTTAGTCGTGTCTGATGTCCAGATCAGCCAATGGTAGACCACCCTGACTGTTTGCAATACCGGCTAGGGTACTAAAGCCTTTTTATTGTGCCATCACCTGACCAGTTGAACAGCCGCTGGACAACGATTTACGACTTCTATCTTAGTTTAAACGCTTCTGTCCGGTGCCAGTAGACCCAAAAGTCACCATCCGGTTTATCCGGTCTATTACAGACTCGACGCTCGGGCTAGCTGTGCCATACTATCGCGCTGCCGCCTCGCCTCTGACAATGCTTTCCGGCATCTTGATCAAAGCGGTGAGGTTTATACCCTTGCAAAGAGTGCACTTACAAACTCTCATTAGCGTTCAGCACGATGCAAATTCACTGGCCAGAGGTCGCCCATGACGCGTGATACCCAATCCTTCGCCTACACCATTGACCGGATAGACCATTTATACGAAGGTTTCTATCGCATGGACCGCTATACCATGACCCACCAGACGTTCGCTGGGAAACAACTGACCATCCAACGAGAATTGATGGATCGCCACGATGCCGTCTGCGTATTGCCGCTGGACATCACCACCGGTCACGTCATTTTGGTCGAACAGTTCCGGGTGGGTGCTTTGCGTCAGGCTAACCCCTGGTTGCTTGAACTGGTCGCGGGCCTGATTGACAAGGACGAGGAGCCAGACCAGGTAGCGCATCGGGAAGCCGAAGAAGAAGCCGGAGTTGAACTGGGCCGGCTGCACCCCATTAACCGCTACCTGCCTTCGCCCGGCGGCACCAACGAACGTGTGTTTCTTTATGTCGGCGAGGTCGACAGCCGCGATGCTGGCGGTATTCACGGTCTGGACGAAGAAGGCGAAGACATTCGTGTGCATCGCATTGCGCTGCAACAAGCCTTTGACTGGTGCAATGACGGCACTATCAATAATGCTGCCACCATCATCGCCCTGCAGTGGGTACAACTGAACCTGAACTGGCTGACCAAGCACTGGTCAGCTGACACCTGACCGACATCGACTCATGACCGGGAGGTCATCGCCACCTTGATCAATAAACGCTACATACCGGATTTGCCGGAGCAAAACGCACTCTGTGAGGCCAATTTCTTGCGCCTGGAGCGGCTGCTAGGCGACATGAGCAAGGACCACTATGCGTTTCAATGGGGTGGCAAGGGGCAGACACCGGTCAGGGTGCGGATACTGGTCCAGGAACGGTTTAAATTCACCACGACCCTGATGCTAAGCAAAGACAACCCTGCCTTGCCCGAACCCTTGAATCAGGTGCAATTGACGCTGCGCATGTATCATGACGCACGCATGGCCGAGGTCGTCACCTGGGCCAAAGGCAAGCAAATGGCCGGCGTCTACCCCTACCCCAACGAACAGATGTATCAGATTGACGAAAAAGCACAGGCCAATGTCTATCTGGGTGAGTGGCTGGCCCATCTGATGCAGCATGGCGTCACTGCCGATCAATGGCAGCCAGCTTCGCCCGGGCAATAATACCGTTTCGGGCTCGCTTCAAGCGAGCCACGCCTGATTCCAGATGGTTATTGGTAGGGGGAGAGCAAACCAACTATCCCCGGTTTTACACAGGCATCTGCGTTTGCGATATTGTCTTGCTTTGTTAAATAGATGAGAGCCATGTCGCGAATTGCACAGAGGATGTTACATTTAGTTGGCAGTTTGTGTAAAAATGCCTTTAAGACGGTTGACTATGGATAGCGAAGTTGAAACAGCAGACATTAAGCGTGGTGCAGATCACTGACAGCCATCTTCATGCAGGCCAGGATGGCATTCTATTGGGTATGAATACCCTGAACAGCCTTGATTTGGTGCTTGATCGAGTGGTTGCCGAACGATCACAGATCGATGTTGTCCTGGCCACTGGAGACATAGCTCAGGACGGATCCATCGGCGCCTATACCACCTTCATCGAGCGGCTGGATCGTCTCGGTGCACCGGTATACTGGACCGCAGGCAACCATGATAATCGGGAAAACATGGCCCAGGCACTCGCCCTGACCGGTCGGCCTTCCATGGCGCGCAGCATTTTTACCACTGACCACTGGGTTATTGTCGTGCTCGACAGTACCGTGCCTGGTAAGGTTCACGGTCACCTGCCCGCTGATCAGCTCGCTCTGCTGGACCGGGCCCTGACCCAACACAGCGATAAACATGCCCTGGTCACCTTTCATCATCATCCCAAATCCATGGGCAGCCGCTGGATAGACAAAATTGGCATACACAATAAGGACGACCTGATGGCCTCTCTGGGCCGCCATGCTAACGTTCGGTCCTTACTTTGGGGCCATGTGCACCAGCACAGCGACGAAGTGCATGATGGCTTACGCTTCATCTCGACGCCGTCGACCTGTGTTCAGTTCAAGCCCAACAGTAAGAACTTTACCATCGACACCGAAGGCCCGGGGTATCGCTGGCTCGATCTTCACGCGGACGGCAGCATCGATACCGGTCTGACCCGTATTGAGGGCGTCAACTTCGAAATTGACTACTCCGTCAGAGGCTACTGACCGGGTAACCGGGTACTGGTGGCCCGGCAAACCACGCACCGGACCAGCACTCACCCCGCCGAAACGGCCAGTTTGAAGGAGAGCGCCCGATTATTCCTAGTAGACTCGACGTTACCGACGTTTAGTCAGTATCCTGATCTCCCAATCAGCCGACTCCTGGCTGAACCCATGTAAACGACGTTTGAAGACAGCATAACGAGGCACCCCTGAACATGAGTCAGAGCAGTTATTCAGCCGACGCCATTGAAGTCTTGAGCGGCCTTGATCCGGTGCGCAAGCGCCCCGGCATGTACACCGATACCACCCGCCCCAACCACCTGGCCCAGGAAGTCATTGATAACAGCGTCGATGAAGCTATTGGCGGCTATGCCACCAGCGTGGAAGTGGTTTTGTACAAAGATGGCTCCCTCTCGGTTGCGGATAACGGCCGAGGTATGCCGGTTGACATTCACCCTGAACACGGTGTTCCCGGTATAGAACTGATCATGACCCGGCTGCACTCTGGCGGTAAGTTTTCTGGTAAAAACTACCAGTTCTCCGGCGGCCTGCATGGTGTGGGCATTTCAGTTGTTAATGCGTTGTCGACCCTGCTTGAGGTGTCGGTCAAACGTGATGGCAAACTGTATCGCATGGGGTTTGCCAATGGCGACAAAGCATCGGACCTTGAAGAAATTGGCACCTGCGCCAAACGCGACACCGGAACTACGGTGCGTTTTATGCCGGATGCCACGTATTTTGACAGCGGTAAATTCCTCGCCAGCCGGCTGCGCCACGTACTACGCGCCAAAGCAGTCCTTTGCCCCGGCCTGAAAGTAACGTTCTACAACGAAGAAAAAGATGAGACCGATGCCTGGCACTATGAAGACGGTCTGCGTGACTACCTGCATAATGCCACGGTCGTGTACGACCCGCTTCCGACTGAACCCTTCACAGGGAACTACAGCAGTGAAGACGAAGCTGTCGACTGGGCGGTGCAGTGGCTCCCCGACGGCGGCGAAGGGGTTCAGGAAAGCTATGTCAACCTGATCCCGACAGCACTGGGTGGCACCCACGTAAACGGTCTGCGCCAGGGCCTGCTCGACGCCCTGCGTGATTTCTGCGACTACCGCAACCTGCTTCCCCGTGGCGTTAAACTGAGCCCTGAAGATGTCTGGGAAAAATGTCATTATGTAGTGTCGTTTAAACTGCGTGACCCGCAATTTTCAGGTCAGACCAAAGAGCGACTGTCATCCCGTCAGGCCTCGGCGTTTATATCCGGCGTGGTCAAGGACGCATTCAGCCTCTGGCTGAACCAGCATACCGACATAGCCGAACAGATTGCCGAACTGGTGGTCAGCAACGCCCAAAGCCGTCTCAAGCAATCCAAAAAAGTCGCCCGCAAAAAGGTTACCCAGGGCCCCGCTCTGCCTGGCAAGCTGGCTGACTGCTCCGGCAGCGAGACCAGCCGCAGCGAACTTTTCCTGGTCGAAGGTGACTCCGCCGGCGGCTCTGCCAAACAGGCACGGGACCGGACTTTTCAGGCCATCATGCCGTTGCGCGGCAAGATCCTGAACAGCTGGGAGGTGGCCAGCGACGAACTGCTTGCCAGCGAAGAAATCCACAACATCGCCATTGCCCTGGGGGTCGATCCGGATACCGAAAATCTCGACGGCCTGCGCTATGGCAAAGTCTGCATCCTGGCTGACGCTGACTCCGACGGCCTCCACATCTGCACTCTGCTCTGTGCATTGTTCATGCGTCACTTTCGCGCCCTGGTCGACAACGGCCATGTCTATGTCGCAATGCCTCCGCTGTATCGGATCGATATCGGCAAAGAGATTTACTACGCCCTCGACAAAGACGAGCGAGATGGCATCCTCGATCGCATCAAGGCCGAGAAAAAACGCGGTAAAGTACAGGTTACCCGATTCAAGGGCCTTGGCGAAATGAACCCGCTGCAGTTGCGCGAAACCACTATGGATCCGAACACCAGGCGACTGGTGCAACTGCGCATCGACGACAATGACGTCGCTGTCGAAATGATGGACATGTTGCTGGCCAAGAAACGGGCCGGTGATCGTAAAAGCTGGCTGGAGTCCAAGGGTAACCTGGCGGATGTTGCGGTCTGATCGTTTAAAGATGTCGGTTCTGTCCATCGCTCGTCAATTTCGTTTTTAATGCACACGACCCTTGCACACTGAACTACTGAACTACTGAACTACTGAACTATGGCAATATAATGAGCGTACCCGCAGGCCAACGCAGCAAATAACCCTATCAGGGAGCAGTCGTCATGCCGAAGGATCGATTTACCATAAATGCTGTGGATAGCAGTCTTGATGCCGATATCAAGCATAAGCTCGACAACCAAACCAAGCCCCCGGGCTCGCTTGGCCAGCTTGAAACCATTGCAGCGCAAGTCGCCCGCATTCAACACAGCCTGAACCCACATCTGAGTCGGCTGAACCATTGTGTTTTTGCAGCAGACCATGGCGTCTGTGCTGAGGGTGTAAGTCCCTACTCCACTGAGGGTACTCGGCAGAGGGTGCTGAATTTTATGGCTGGCGGTGCGGCGATCAATGTCTTTTGCCGACAACAGGATGTGCGCCTGACTGTGGTGGACGCGGGCTTGAACGGCGAAGCATTACCTGCCCACCCAAGCCTGATCGAAGCGCGCATAGGTAATGGCACAGCCAACCTCATGCGGCACCCCTCCATGAGTCAGGAGCAATACCAGAAGGCCGTCAATAAAGCCGCCAACATTGTCGAAATGCAGCTGGCGGAGGGGGCTGATATCCTCAGTTTTGGCGAAATGAGCCTCGGTAACAGCACCGCCGGTGCTGCCTTGATGGCTGCCTGCCTGAACCTGGATCCGGCTGAATGCCTGGGCCCGGGCAGCGGTGCCGATACGGACCTGATCAATCACAAAATCGGTGTCGTTCGCCAGGCTCTGGCCCTGCATCTGCCCGAGCTGGTCACGGGCCAAGCCATCATGCAACACCTTGGCGGATTCGAACTGGCCATGATGGCTGGTGCCATGGCCGCGACCGCAGAACTTGGCAAGCCATTTATCGTCGATGGGTTCCTGGCTACCGCCGCTCTGCTCACGGTCTGGCGCGATCATCCGGCAATTCTCGACTATGCTTTGTTCAGTCACGTCTCCGACAAACAGGGCCATCAGCGCATGCTCGATGAATTGCGGGTGCAGCCGCTGTTGCAGCTCGATCTTCGCCTGGGCGAAGGCTCAGGGGCAGTGCTGGCCTGGCCTCTAATACGCGCGGCAGTGGCTATGCTCGATGAAATGGACAGTGTTGACAGCTCCGGCATTGCCACCAACGGGCAAAGCTGAGCGTCAAATCATCACTGGCGTCAAACCGTTAGAACGGCTCGGCAGACCGCGGGCGATAACCCTGCGTTGACCTAATTGCGATAACCCTGCGGACCTGGCAACTGAAATGCTCGGTTCAGGCAAATCAAAAAAACATTTTATTCATAACCAGAGGAGTCAGTCGTGACTCAAAGCACACCCCAGCATTCGGCACAGCCCGAGCATATTGTCATTATCGGCGGCGGTGCCGGCGGCCTGGAGCTGGCTACCCGGCTGGGCAAAAGGCTCGGGCGCAAAGGCAAGGCGCATATAACACTGATTGATCGTAACAACACCCACCTGTGGAAACCCCTGCTGCATGAAGTAGCCGCCGGTTCGCTGGACGCCGGCGTGGACGAGGTGAATTATCGCGGTCAGGCCCGGCGCAATGGGTTTCACTTCACTCTGGGCACTGTCTGCGACCTGGACCGGGATGCCCGAGAAGTGATTCTGGCACCTCTGGTCGACAGCGAAGGCAACAGGGTGCTCGACGAGCGCCGCCTGGCTTATGACCAATTGGTGTTTGCGCTGGGCAGCGTCACCAATGATTTCGGCATCCCGGGCATCAAAGAACACTGCATGATGCTCGACAACCCGACCCAGGCAGAGCGTTTCCACCAACATCTATTAAACGCCTTCCTGAGGCTCGACCGGGCTCGGGCAAACGGCGAAGATAAACGCCTGAAACTGGTCATCGTCGGTGGCGGTGCTACTGGGGTCGAGCTCTCGGCCGAGCTTTACAACGCCGCAAGCGTGCTGAAAGACTATGATCTGGGCCATATCAGCCCGGAACACATCGACGTTACCCTGCTGGAGGCCGGGTCTCGTATCCTGCCAGCCCTGCCAGATCGCATCAGTCGTAATGTGACCCATGAACTCGGTAAGCTGGGGGTAAAGGTACGCACTCAGACAAAGGTTGTTAAAGGTCATAGCGGGTCGCTGGAGACTGATGACGGTGAACGCGTTGAGGGCGAACTGATGGTTTGGGCTGCCGGTGTGCGAGCGCCGAGCTTTCTGAAAGACCTGGCTGGACTGGAAACTACCCGCAACAACCTGATGCTGGTCAGAGAAACGTTGCAAACAACCCGCGACGACCGGATTTGGGCTATTGGCGACTGCAGTGCCTGCCCTCAGCCGGGCGATCGCTGGGTACCACCACGTGCCCAGTCAGCCCACCAGATGGCAAGTTGTGTCTATGCCAACATAATGCGCCAGCGCCAGCAAAAACCGATGGCCGCTTATTTGTACAAGGACCACGGCTCACTAATCAGCCTTAGCCGGTTCAGCACCGTAGGCTCGCTGATGGGCAACCTGACTCAGGGTAGCATGATGATTGAGGGCCGCATTGCTCGCATGGTCTACGTCAGCCTGTATCGCCAGCATCAGCTCGCCCTTCACGGTTTAGCCCGCACGGCATTGCTGACTGTGATAGACCGTCTGAACCACGCGATTCGCCCGCGCCTGAAACTTCATTGACCCCGCAGAAGGGTAAAACACTGGCAATTCGGGTAAGGAGTAACTGGACGAGGTTACAACGTCCAGCCAGCGCTACCCCAAAAATTCTGCTCGTAGCCCAACATCCTTCTTGAACATGCCGCCAAGAGCCATGGTCTCTGTTTGTGACTGCTCGTCCATTACTCCGCGCGCTTTAACGCAGTAATGCCGGGCGTCTATGTGCACAGCAACATCATCGGTACCCAGTAATACCTGTAACGCAACCATGATTTGCTGGGTCAGGCGTTCCTGAACTTGCGGGCGCTGGGCGAAAAAGCGCACCAGCCGGTTCAGTTTCGACAGTCCGATGATCGTGTCCCTGGGAATATAAGCTACCTTGGCGCAGCCATCGATGGTGATGAAGTGATGCTCGCAGGTACTGAGGACGCCAATATCACGAACCCTGACCATTTCATGCAGGCCCAACTTATTTTCGATTTGAGTGATCTTGGGAAAACGACTGTAGTCCAGACCTGAAAAGATCTCGTCAACATACATCTTCGCGATGCGGGCCGGGGTTTCCATCAGACTGTCGTCAGTCAGGTCAAGCCCCAGAGTCCCTGCTATTTCGGCCATCAGACCCGTAATACGCTCGCGTTTCTGATCATTGCTCAAACCATTATCGACCATTGGGGTTTCCAGACCCCTGCTGACCAGTGCTTCACGTACAGCTGCAGCTTCATTACTCAACATAGGGGAACTCATTCACATTCGGTGGGCTTGATCGTTTGTACGCAGTCAACCCAAGGGCCAGATGACAGTGACATGACGATTTTTAATGGCTCACACTCTACCGGGCAGTGCCTCGCACCAAAAGCGACCGTGATATTCAAGCCGACGCTGGCAAGATTCAGCCATCAGCCGAATGACCGTGCAAGCGACGACCGTCTAGTAAACCGATGGCTCTCCGTCAGGGCGCGTCTTGAACCGTTTGTGCAACCACAAATATTGATCAGGTACTTCTCTGATACAACCTTCAAGCCAGGCATTAAAACAAGCCGCATCGGCGATGTCATCGCCGCTTGGGATCGGTAATGGCGGCCCGAAACGAGCACCGTATTCGAGCAATGACGGGTCGCGGTAAAAGAACACCGGAATCACACGTGCATTGCCCACCTTGGCCAGTTTACTGGTCATGGTTACAGTTGCGGTAGGAATTTTGAAAAAGGGAACAAACTCACTCACAGTGCGGCCATAGTCCTGATCCGGCGCATACCAGACAATGCGACCGTCACGCAGCGACCGAATAAGACCTTTCATGTCCCTGCGTGCCAGAGTGCGTTCACACCAGCGCTCACGCGACCGGGTCATAAAGTAGTTGAGCAGAGCGTTGCCATGCTTGCGATAAACCAGATCATAGGGCTTGATCAGACCAAAAAGGGCTCCGGCCATATCCAGAATCGCAAAATGACCGCCAACCAGCAACACACCCTGTCCGTCCTTCTCGGCGGCATCCAGATGCTCCACGCCTTCCCAGTGCACACGCGAACGCATCCGCTCGATCGGCCGTACCCAGGCATCAGCGGTTTCAAAAAAACCCAGCACATTGGCAAAAAACGTATCGCGCACCAACTGTTTGCGCTCGGCTTCGGTTTTTTCCGGGAAGCACAAGTTGATGTTGGTTTCAGCAATGTGTCGGCGGCTCCGGGCAAAACGCAGAGCCACCGGCGTCAGCGCCCGCGCCAGACCAATACGCACCTTCCCGGGCAGATATCCAAGTAGGTACATAGAGCCTATGAATACCCATGCCCCCCAATATCGGGGCGCCAGAAAATCGGTATACTGATGGGCATCTGTCACGCGCGAGTCACGCTGACGGTGCCCTGCACGTTTGGGTGGGTTCGGTCGGGGTGAGTTGGCTTGACGCATTGGTCTCTTGAATCGTTAAATGGTCGTGCAGTTTATCAAAATTTTTATTAAACCTTCGAACAATTCTCGTCAAGGATCCGCCACTATGGCCAAAGCACTGCCCAAATTCCTTACTCGCCGCCGCGCCGCCCACAAGCTATTGAGCTGGATGGCTGCCATGCAGGTCAGGTGGCAAGGCTACAAGGACGCACGCAGCGCCCTGAAAGCAAAACGCAATAAATCACCTGAGTGACGCCGGATTCGTCAGGAAAGCCCCATTATACCGTCCATTTCTACCTGGGCGTCCTTCGGCAACTGTGCCACGCCAATGGCAGCTCGCGCCGGATAAGGTGCCACAAAATATTCTTTCATGATGTCGTTCACAGTAGTGAAGTGGCCCAGATCAGTCAGAAATATATTAAGTTTGACAATGTGCTGCAGGCTGCCACCGGCTGCCTCGCAGACAGCGGCGAGATTCTGGAACACCCGGTGCACCTGAGCAGCGATGTCACCTTCGACCAGTAGCATTGTTTCCGGGTCCAGCGGGATCTGGCCCGACAGATAAACGGCGTCACCCACCTTCACTGCCTGTGAATAGGGGCCAATGGCAGCCGGGGCCTGATCGGTGCTGATAATACTTTTGTTCATGATGCCATTACTCCGTGGTTTCTGATCAATTTACGCAGCCCGTCATTATGATTGATTGCGTGCTGAGCACAACGTTCTACAATCGCTTCTCTCAGAACATCCGGCCGACCCTAAAAGGCGGGAAGAGAGTATCTGACTGGCTACGGTTTCAGTCTTGAAAAATTGCAGCGCAGTCTGACTGTCATTTTGAATCGAACACAAGGAATCCACGCACTATGAGTTGGTCTGTTGCCGACGCTCTGGAACTCTATAACGTCAGCCGCTGGTCGGAAGACTATTTTGGCATTACCGGCGACGGGCGTGTCAGTGTCAACCATCCGGCGCGGTCACTGCCGCTGACTGGAATTGTTGATGCCGCGCGTGCCCAGGGGTTACGACTGCCCTTACTGGTTCGCTTTCCGCACATTCTGCACGACCGCGTCGGCACAATCGTTTCCGCGTTTGACAAAGCGATCGCCAGTGAGGCCTATCAGGGCCAGTATCAGCCCTTATACCCGATAAAGGTAAACCAGCAGCGGCGCGTCGTTGAGGAGATCATCCATGGTCAGCAGCAGGCCTGTCAGGGGCGCATAGGCCTGGAGGCTGGCAGCAAGCCGGAGTTACTGGCAGTGATGGCTGAAGCCCACAAAGGCGAGACGACCATCGTCTGTAACGGCTATAAAGACCGGGAATTCATTCGACTGGCGTTGCAAGCCGAAAAACTCGGTCACCGTGTCTTTCTGGTGGTGGAGAAAGCCAGTGAAGTCGACTGGGTAATCCAAATTGCACAGGAACTGGGCGTGCGCCCGCGCATCGGTGTGCGTGCAAGACTGTCATCCATCGGCAAAGGCAACTGGCAGAACACCGGTGGGGAAAAATCCAAATTCGGGTTAACCGCTTCTGAAGTACTGCGTGTCGTCGATGCGCTCAAAGCCGCCAACATGACTGACGCCTTTCAACTGCTTCACTTTCACCTCGGCTCCCAGATTGCCAACATCCGCGACATTCAGGTCGGTTTGCGCGAATGCGCGCGTTTTTACGTTGAACTGCGCCAGCTTGACGTTCCGATACAGTGCGTTGATGTAGGCGGTGGCCTGGGGGTCGATTATGAAGGTACCCGTTCGCGTTCAACTTGTTCGATGAACTACAGCACTCAGGAATACGCCAATAATGTGGTCTTTGCCTTCCGCCAGGCAGCCGAGCAAGCCGACCTGCCACACCCGGATATTTTCAGCGAATCCGGCCGGGCCGTTACCGCGCACCACGCGGTGCTGATTACTGATGTCATTGAAGAAGAGCGTGCAGACACCACTGATGTCGACCAGCCGGACAATGGAGAACAACCGGCCTTGCTTGAACTGTGGTCCTGCCTGCAAGACCTGGATACCCGCCGTCGATCCTTACCCGAGCTTTACCACGATGCGAGCTATTTCCTGAGCGAATGCCACCAGGCGTACAACCTCGGGCAATTATCACTGCAAGGCCGCGCCCAGGCAGAAGAACTGTCACGCAGCCTGAATCAGGGTATTCGCAGCCGCCTGAACCCGAGTAAAAGCAGCCATCGCAGTATGATTGACGATCTGAATGAAAAACTGGCCACCAAGCTGTTTGTCAACTTCTCGGTGTTTCAGTCGGTACCGGATGTTTGGGGTATCGACCAGATATTCCCGATCCTGCCATTAACCGGACTCGACCGGGAACCCACCGAACGAGGCGTTATACAGGACATTACCTGCGACTCTGATGGCCGCATCAATGGTTACGTGGATGGCGAAGGCATTGAGACGACGCTGCCGCTGCCCGACTGGAAACCGAACGAAAAGCCATGGCTCGGCATTTTCATGGTCGGCGCTTACCAGGAAATACTGGGTGACCTGCACAACCTCTTTGGCGATACGGACAGCCTGGACGTTTTCTTTGAAACCGACGGTAATATTCGCCTGAGCAACGTTCGGCGCGGAGACACTATCCAGGGCGTCCTGAGAACCGTCGACTTCGAGTACGATATGCTCAGAGCCGCCTTTGACAAGCAACTTCAAGCCGCGAACCTGAGCGACGCCGAGCGTGCCGACATGATGCAGCAATACATTAACGGTCTGAACCAGATTACCTATCTGGAAGCGCGTCAGGCAACAGTACCCCAGTAACCATCCGGAGTCAGTGATATGGCCGTGCAGTGTCCGTTTTGCAACGCACCCTTCAAGGCCGACTACCCGGTTAAAACAGAAGGCGTGCATACGGTACAGTGCGACCAGTGCAGACGAGCCTTTATTATTTGGGTCAGGAAAGGGTGGCTGGGGTGGTCACGCCTGGTCAAAGTGCGCTAAATTGAAGCTGTTCGAATTCTCAAATATTAGGTCAACAAAGCCACTGTATTTTAAGCCACATACGCATTGATATGCGTCCCCCGAAACCGGTCAACACAAGCGCCGGAATTGACCCGAACTCCCGACTTGATGGCCTTTAAGCCGGCGTTTTCAGCAACTCAGTAAAATTTTGTAATTGCCAACCAGATTTACACAATTTGGTGATTGATCTTGACCGGTCGGATAAGCATAATGCGCGCCGCGATCTGCCCAATTTCTGACCAGACCGTGAACCTCACACACTTGCTGTTTTTTGGAGATTACTATGACAGCTATCGGTCTAAATACCCCGGCTCAAGTACCGGCAAAAACACTTTCATCCCAATTCTATATGCCATCCATGCCGCCGCTGCAAATGCTGGCCTTGGCAGGTCGCCGCTATCAAGCCTGGCAGTATCGTCGCCAGTTGACTCACCTTCTGCGTTACGATGACAGTATGCTGCAAGATATCGGCAACACCCGTGCCGAGCTGAGAATGGCTATCCAGATGCCGTTGAGCCAGGACCCGCGCCCACTGTTGAAACAGTGGCGTGCACAGCGTCGCATTACCGGTTAAAAAATTGAGGGAGGTAGCTCTACCTCCCTGTCTTTTGTTCAGCATTGACCACTTCAGACGAATAACCATTTTGATTAACCGTTTCGTTCACACTTCGATCAGAACATGTTGAATACATGCTTCATCGAATACTAACGAGACACCCTCTGTAGCAATACAAACGCCTCACGTTGAACAAAGGGCAACCCCGTTAATGCCCGGTCAAAATGCTGATGAAGGTTATCCAGAGCAACCGTGCTTTCCAGTGGCTTGGTGTGGAAACCGGTGGTATCAGCCGCGTCGTTCTCTCCGGTTCCCAGATCGGTTGTCGTACCCGATCAGCCGATACTCGGCGACCCAGTCCGGGTTAAACTCGACCTGTATTTTGACGTCTTTGGCGATGGTCTGCAGCGTGCCGGTCAGGTCTTCAGCGAAGACTTTGCGCGCTTCGCTGAACTGATCAATATAATACGCCGTGCCATTACCGAGGTTGGTCAGCTCTTCCATCAGGTGGTCGTTATAATTACCGGTGCCAAAGCCGAGGGCACTGAAAAATACACCGCTTTGCCGCTTGGCTTCAATCAGTGCTTTCAGGTCATCGAGGTTCGTCACCCCCACATTGAAGTCACCGTCGGTGCCGAGTATGAATGGCAAAGGGGTGATCGCTGTTGCCAGGCCCTTCATAGTGATAATCGAAATAATTGAGCAGCTCTTCGACCCGAATGCTGTCTTCAGGGGGCAGCACACCCTGCCCCAGAAAGCGGCGCATGTTGCTGTAGCTGGCGGTATCGACATCAATACTGAACGTAGACACCGGCGTTTCAACTACTCGATGGATCGGGTTTAACTCAGCTGCCTCGTAGCGTTCACGATTGGGCTCCGTATAAATCGGCTGTTCCGGGCTATGAACCGGCATGAGCGTGCTTGCTACGCTCTGCGACTGCACCTGATCGCCTGGGCTCGTTGCATCCTGATGGGTCACATTTGCTTTCTCCGCCTCCCCCTCCACCTCTTATGGTGATGCCGTGCGAGTTTCAGCAGGCGGCGAGTCGGATTGAACCGCGTCGCCTTCCAACGCGCCAGGCTTCTGAACACTGGAGCAGGCGGCGAGTACGGCGGTTGTCAGCCAGAGGCTGTGAATACGGTTGGACATGTGGCTTCCCCTGTTGTTTAACGGCCGCCGTATTGGCGGTCTCGGGGGTTAAACGTTTGGGGAGGGAGAAAGGGGTAAAAAATTACAGGGCTGGCTGACCATCGCAAAAGCCCGGTGGATCGGCACTGATCAATTAATTGAAGGGCGCGCCCTAAACTATGTCGTTCTTCGATGCGCCCTATCCAATGCTTAAACTGTGTTGCTGGTTCAGACTTTCCTGGCACTGCAGCTTCTAATCACTACAAAGCCGCCGCCTCACTACCCGTCTGACGTTTGTCATCGGCACTGGCTAACTGGTAGCGACCTACGGCATTCAGCAGGGCCTGCAACGTTGCTGTGGTGGTATCACCGGCCAGCGATGCGGCGGTAACCGGGGTGCCGCTGACGCTGACTTTCAGGCAGGCCAATGCGTTGGCCTGCGTGCCTTCCGACAGTGCAAATTCATCATAGGCGTCGACTTGCAATGTCACGTCGTAGCGTTTCTCCAGTGCCTGGGCCAGTGCCTCAACGGCCCCTTGCCCATAGCCTTGCAACAGAACCCGGTCACTGTCATCACCAAAATCAATCTGAGCCTCAACGCCCTCATCGGTTCGATGCAAATCATAGGTGTGCAAGCGCCAGCCTTCCGGTGTGGTGAGATAGTCGCGGTTAAACAATTGATGAATGGTATCCGAATTAATCTCATCACCGCTCACTTCTGCAGCACGCTGAACCACTTTGGCGAAATCGATCTGCAGCCAGCGTGGCAGAGTTATGTCGTAATCGCGTTCCAGCACATAGGCCACACCACCCTTCCCGGACTGGCTGTTAATGCGCACTACTTCTTCATAGCGACGGCCCAGATCCGAGGGGTTGATCGGCAAATAGGCGACCTGCCAGACTTCGTTTTCTTCCTTGCGACGGTTCAGACACTTGCGAATAGCATCCTGATGGCTGCCCGAAAAGGCGGTAAACACCAATTCACCGGCATAGGGATGCCGCGGATGCACCTGAATCTCGGTGCAGTATTCGACCGTGCGAATGATCCGCGCCATATCGGATAAATCCAGTGTCGGGTCGATACCCTGTGAATAGAGATTCATCGCGGCGGTCACCAGGTCCATATTGCCGGTACGCTCACCGTTGCCCAGCAAGGTACCCTCGATCCGGTCGGCACCGGCCATCAGGCCGAGCTCGGCCGCGGCCACGCCGCACCCGCGGTCGTTGTGGGTGTGCAGACTGATGATAATGTGTTCACGGTGTTGAATGTTGTCGCACACCCACTCGATCTGATCGGCGAAAATATTGGGCGTCGACATTTCAACGGTCGCCGGCAGGTTGATGATCATTCGCTGGCCCTGCTCGGGCTCCCAGACAGCAGAGACGGCATCAATGACTTCAATCGCAAAATCAAGCTCGGTTCCGGTAAAGCTTTCCGGCGAATACTGGAAGGTCCAGTCGGTTTCCGGATGCAGCGCAGCGTGGCGCTTAACTTCTCTGGCGCCATTGACGGCAATGGCTTTAATGCCGTCCCGGTCCAGCCCAAAAACCTGCTCGCGCTGAACCGTTGAGGTTGAGTTGTAGACGTGCACGATGACACGAGGCACTCCGGCAAGCGCTTCATAGGTGCGGGCGATCAATTCCGGCCGCGCCTGGGTGAGCACCTGAATGGTCACATCGTCCGGAATGTGGTTTTGCTCGATCAATTGCCGGCAGAAGTCAAAATCCGGCTGGCTGGCCGACGGAAAGCCGATTTCGATTTCCTTAAAGCCACAGTCTACCAGCAGGTCAAACATCTGTTGCTTTTGCACCAGGTTCATTGGTTTGACCAGCGCCTGATTCCCGTCCCGTAGGTCTACCGCACACCAGATCGGTGCCTGCTCGATCAGTTGATCGGGCCAGCGACGGTCGGTTTTGCGAATAGGGGCAAAGGCCGGGTATTTGCGATGGTCGAAGCTCATGATGATTGTCCTGTTGTCAGGCTGTTATTGTGATGTTGGTTGTGATGCTGGTGCTGATCGTTTTAAGTCGTGTTGCCGTCAAATCGGCCATTACAAAGCCAGCAACTTTCTTGCTTAAAGCGGCGAGAAAGTTGACAGGCGGCCTGCACCGCCTGGTCAGGGAGACTCAGCCCCGGGGTTCAGGGCATGGCACCTGCTGGGCCGGCAACGGGGTCGTCGCTGGCACTGTCTGGCCTTGTGAGCCGGACAGTCGGGGTCTGCAACAGCGATAACCGCTACTCTCCCGAGCAATGACCCTATGATACTCAGGCCGCCCGGCAATGTGTTTGCTAATTCGATCTTAATTCGCTACTTTTGAGCATTAAATTGCTCATTTATTATATTTTTTGAGAGATGTAGCCGACATGAACGAAAAACTGGTCAGAATCGATAAGACAGACCGCCGTATTCTCGATTGCCTGCAACAGGACGGCGGTCTCACCAATCAGGAACTGGCCGAACGGGTTGGCCTGTCACCCTCGCCCTGCTTGCGTAGGGTGCGGGCACTGGAGAACGCTGGGGTGATCCTGAAACGGGTGACGCTGTTGGAGCGCAAGGCGTTGGGGCTTTCACTGACAGCAGTGATCATGATCAGCATGGACCGCCACATTCCCGAGCGCTTCGATGAGTTCCAGCGCCAAATTGAGGCCTGTCCGGAAATCCAGGAATGCTACCTGATCACCGGGCACGATGCCGATTACATGCTCAAGGCCGTGGTGCCGGATATGGATGTGTTTCAGGAGTTACTGCTGAACCGTATAACCCGAATCCCCGGTGTTTCGGGCGTGCATTCGAGTTTTGTGCTGAGGCGCGTGGTAGATAAAACCGAGTTGCCATTAGGCTACATTCAGGAAAGTTGAGTGGAGCCCGAGTGACCCTCGTCAAAAATAAAAACCCTACCGCAAAAACTTGACCGTCTTCTGAAACCACATAAGCAACATAGGGTCGCCTTCTACCGTCAGACGCTTGTCCTGAATGGCTTTCATGACAGCGTTTCGGTCTTTGCCGGCGGCCATTGCCCAGAGTGTACTGAACCCTTCTGAGGCGGTGGTAAAGCGAAGTGTGATGTCTGCTGAGCTGGCCTGGCCGTTGATTCATGCTGTAAAAACGTAAAACGGGGCCATAAGGCCCCGTTTCGTGACTAAAACCCCTTCACTGGTGATTAACCGGATTGAAGGTGAGCTATGCCTGTTCTCAGTTTACTGAGTCTTTCAGCGCTTTACCGGGCTTGAACGCAACGGTATTGCTCGCCGGAATCTGGATGCTGGCGCCAGTCTGCGGATTTTTGCCAGTGCGGGCGGCACGGGCACGTGCTTCAAAAGTACCGAAACCCACCAGGGTTACAGACTCTTTCTTAGCAACGGTGTTGGTGATCTGATCCAGCATGGCGTTCAGCACTTCATTGGCTTTTTCTTTGGAGATGTCCGCTTTTTCGGCGATGGCAGCAGCCAGTTCTGGTTTACGCATAAGACTTTCCTTCTGTTTATATCGATTTTCGCATAACTAATTCAGCATACGCGACGGTTTTTGAATTGCCAAGCGTCTAACACAGGCGCATGGCAGTCCCAATCTAGCTAGCCAATAGGGGTGGAACGACTTTTAACCAGGTGTTGCGCTCTTTTATGCGCTCACCGGTCAATGCAAAGCCCACAACCGACTCACCCTGACGGCACACAGCCGCTAGATTAGCGCCACTGCCTTCAATTTGCCATGCCCCTTTGCTTCGAGGTGGGTAGGCGATCACAGGACACGCCGGAGTTTTTACCGTTACCGGCATGGCCGGCCAGTGGACAGCGGTCTGTTCACCGGCCAGCGTTTTGGCCAGAGCACGCGCCGCATTCATCAGTGGCATTACATACATCAACACCACACCCTCTACTTCAGCGCAATCACCCAGCGCGTAAATAGAGGGGTTGCTGGTTTGCAAGTACTTATCAACCTGAATACCACGATTGACGGCAAGACCCGCTTTGCGAGCCAGATCCAGGCGCGGTAACAAACCAACGGCCGACAACACCAGGTCAGTTGACAGCTTTTGGCCGTTGGTTAGGCTGGCTTGCAATTTCCCGTTCTCAGCCTTGTCTACCCGGCTCAGCAGAGGGCCAAGATGGAAACGAACGCCCGCGTCGACCAGTGCCTGTTTCAACGCCTCGCCTACGTCTGCTGGCACCAGGCCGGTGAGTAAGGATTCACTGGGTGCTACCACATCCACTTCAAAGCCGGCACTGACCAGATCGTTGGCGAATTCACAGCCAATCAGCCCAGCACCCATAATGGTGACTTGACGAGCCTCGACCAACTCAGCCTGTAACCGAGCAAAATCGAGCCGATTGTTCACACTAAACACCCGATCGAGCGCGTTCCCTTCCAGCGGGGCTGTTATTGGCTGTGCCCCCACTGCCAATACCAAGTGCCCCCACACCAGCGTCGAGCCGTTGTCGAGGTGCAGGGTCTGGGTGCTGGGGTCAATGTACAGGACTTCAGTGCGAGTCAGAATGTCGGCCTGGTAGCGCTCAGCAACCTCGTCAGCCGTCATCTGGATCAGATCGTCTGCTGACTGGCCTTTGCTGTGCGCATTGGACAGCATAGGCTTGGAATACCCGGCAGCGTCATCCACAGTCACCAGCACCAGTGGCCTGTCAGGATCAAGCTTGCGCCACTCCCGAATGAGCGAATAGGCGGCCATTCCAGACCCGATAACAATCAGCGGAGGGATCGGCAGCGACTTTCCCATCAAAGCACAATCATTTCAAAATCTTCTTTGGAGGCGCCGCAATCAGGACACTCCCAGGTATCAGGCACATCTCCCCAAGCGGTGCCGGGCTCAATACCTTCGTCCGGAATACCTTCTGCTTCGTCATAAATAAAACCACAGACAATGCATTGCCACTTTTTCATGTCGATCCCCCTTGGATAACGTTTCGATAAAATAGTCCGGGTCGCTGAAACTACTGTCAGTACCGGATAAATGCAAGCTAGGTAGGCTTTGTTCAGTGAAGTCCGGGTTGCCTGGCATTCAAGCCCATGGCGTTTTACACTAACCCTCTTCAAAAGCCTACGGACGCCCCTGTTTTGACCGTTGCGAACTCCCTACACAATGCGGTTAACGCCCCAGTCATCAAATCGCCCCCTGACATGCTGCATTATCATTGGTACGCCCCTGATACCCGGGCAGACCAGTTGCCAGCGGCCGTACGCTACTGGCTTTACTTGCCTGGTAGCCTGACACAGGCATTGCGCAAGCGGTCGGCTTCGTTTTCGTTACAGGTACTGGCAGAAGGTGCCATGACACTTGATGCACCAATAGCCGCATTCACCCAGCAAACTGACCCCTTAAGCTGCTGGTCCCGACAAGTCGCGCTTTGTCATGGCGACACCCCTTGGGTGCTGGCGCATACACTGGTTACCCGAGCCAGCCTGGACAATGGCCTGCACCCACTGACCCGACTTAACAACCGGCCACTGGGAGAGTTATTATTTGCAACCCCAGGCGTGTATAAAGACCAGCAAGAAATCACCCGGACCGAGCTGGGCTGGGGGCCGCGAGCGCGTTATTGGTTGCACGGTTACCCGGTTCTGGTTGCAGAATTTTTTATGGATGCCCTATTACGTGATAAACACCAACGTTTTTCCGCACTACCTTAAATTAACCAGGCTCAACCGCCCGATTGGCATCTACCTGCTGCTTTGGCCAACTCTGACGGCGCTGTGGCTGGCGGCCGAGGGCTGGCCACCACTGCACCTGGTGGTGATATTTGTATTGGGTACAACTTTGATGCGCAGCGCAGGCTGTGTCGTCAACGACTACGCCGACCGGCATCTTGACGGCCACGTCAAACGCACCAAGCAGCGTCCACTGGCACGCGGCCTGGTCAGCGAGCGCGAAGCGCTTATTCTGGCCGCCTCGCTGGCGCTAGCCGCCTTTGTGCTAGTGTTATTCACCAACACCACCACCGTTTATATGGCCTTTGGCGGGCTCTTTCTGGCGGTACTGTACCCGTTTATGAAGCGCCACACCTACCTGCCGCAGGTCTTTCTGGGTGCTGCATTTTCGTGGGGCATTCCAATGGCCTATACCGCTGTCGGAACACCACTGTCGGAAATAACCTGGTTGCTGTACAGCGCCAATATCCTGTGGACGGTTCACTATGACACCCTCTATGCCATGGTCGACCGGGACGACGACTTGAAAATCGGCATTAAATCCACCGCCATTCTGTTCGGTGACGCCGACAAATTGATGGTCGGCCTATTGCAATTACTGACCTGGCTAAGCTGGCTGCTACTCGGCATTCAGGCTGAACTGCGATTATTCTGGTGGCTGGGCCTGGTCATCGCTACCGGCTGTTTCATTTACCAGCAGTGGCTGATCCGCGACCGCAACCGCGACGCCTGTTTCAAGGCCTTTCTAAACAACCACTGGGCCGGCATGGCCCTGTTCATAGGCGCAGTCATGGACCTGGCACTGTTTCAGTAAAACAAACACCAAACCAACAAAGGTCCATAGCCCCTAACTCACAACTCAAAGCTCAAAGCTCAAAGCTCAAAGCTCACAGCTCACAGCTCACAGCTCTAAACTCTCAACTCTCAGTTAAAACCAATTTTGACAATTAGGTGAATGCTGTAACACTTCTGTCATGCAAGCGGCGTTAAATGATCACAAAGGTGACATCAAGGAATACCATGAACTCTCGCAGCATTCTTATCGTTGACGATGAATCAGCCATCCGCGAAGTGATTGCAGCAGCGCTGGAGATGGCCGGTTACCATACGCTGGAAGCGGGTGATGCCACTGAAGCTCACAGCTTGGTCGTTGATCAAAAACCCGATCTGATCCTGCTCGACTGGATGATGCCTAACGTGAGTGGTGTCGAATTCGCGCGACGCCTTAAGCGCGACCCGATGACGGCAGAAATACCGATCATCATGTTGACCGCCAAAGGCGAAGAAGACCATAAGATAACCGGCCTGGAAGCAGGGGCTGACGACTACATCACCAAACCTTTTTCGCCCCGGGAACTGGTCGCCCGCCTCAAAGCCGTGCTGCGTCGCACTACCCCGGCCGGTATTGAGGAAGCCATCGATATACAAGGCTTGCGGCTCGATCCGAACAGTCACCGCGTCAGCACGACCGACGGTGAGCTAACCATGGGGCCAACCGAGTTCAGATTACTGCAGTTTTTTATGAGCCACCCGGAACGGGCCTATTCCCGCTCGCAGTTACTGGATCAGGTCTGGGGCAGCAACGTCTATGTCGATGAGCGCACTGTCGACGTACATATCAGGCGGCTGCGCAAATCTCTGGGTGAACCATTCCAGGCTATGATTCAGACCGTTCGAGGTACGGGATATCGCTTCTCGACCAAAGTTTCGGCACAATCGGCTTCATGATTCGAGATATACGACGCCCTTACTTTCGAAACCTGTTGCTGAGTCTGGCCGGTATTGTCGCGCTCGGCTTCTATTTTGGCGAACCCATCTTAGTATCGCTCATTGCCATCAGTCTGTATCTCGCCTGGCAACTGTTCCAGCAAAGCCGCCTGATACGCTGGCTGGAACAGGGTGCCAAATCTGAACCACCGGACTCAAAAGGTCTCTGGGGCATGGTTTTCGACCATCTATACAGTGAGCAGCGTCGCGGCAAGAAGCAGGTTCGCTATTATCAGAACGTTATCAACCGGGTCCAGAACTCGACCGAGGCATTGCGCGACGGTGTCATTATGCTCGATCGCCAAGGCTCCCTGCAGTGGTGGAATCAGTCCGCTGCCGATTTGCTCAAGCTGCAACCCCGCGACGAAGGCCAGTTACTGATCAATCTGGTTCGTGAACCTGCCTTTCAAAAGTTCTATCAAAACCGGGAAGTCCGAGAGAGCATCCGCATCGATAACCCAGCCTTCACTGACCGGACGCTGGATGTCTCGATGACCATTTACGGCAAAGGCGAGCGCTTGCTGCTGATTCGAGACTCCACACGCATGACTCAACTGGAACACATGCGTCAGGACTTCATAGCCAACGCCAGTCATGAACTAAAAACACCGCTGACTGTGCTTAAGGGTTATCTCGAATCAATTCTGGACTTCAGCGACGACCTACCGGCGCCATTGCGCCGCGCTTTGGACAGCATGAATGGTCAGACCCAACGCATGGAGAACCTGGTAAACGACCTGCTGCTGCTTACCCGACTGGACGCAGAAGTCCATAATTCCATGCGCCAACGAATCGAAGTGGGTGCCTTGCTGAACAGCATTGCTGACGACGCCAGGGCGTTGTCCAGCGACCGAAAGCACCAAATAACAGTCGCGCTGGACAGCGACATGGGGCTTCAGGGTGACCTGGCAGAGCTACGTTCCGCCATCAGCAACCTGGTTTACAACGCGGTCAATTACAGTCCGGATGGCAGCGATATACAGTTACAATGGCACGACTCAGCTCTGGGCGGCTTTATTTCGGTCAGGGATAACGGCATTGGCATCGACCCTCGCCACATTCCGCGGTTAACTGAACGCTTTTACCGGGTCGACCCGGGGCGCAGCAGCGAACGTGGCGGCACAGGCCTTGGACTGGCGATCGTAAAACACATTTTGCACCATCATCAGGGCCGGCTGGATATAGCCAGCGTTCCCGGACGAGGTTCAGTTTTTACCTGTTGTCTGCCCGCCGAACGCCTTCTACCAGGCGCGGCAGCAAACGAAAACATGCTCAACTCAGCGCCGAATAACAGCCACAAGTCGGCTTAAAACCGCCATTTTTTCAGGATCGTCATCTACGAACTTGACGCCAAGACGCACTCTACGGGTGTCCATTGATGCTTCGCGTAACTCCAGCTGAGTTACAAAACCATTGATTCGCGCCAGACTATCGGTCTGACCTGGCACCTCAAGATCAATCACCACCTGTTCAAACAGGATCGGTGCGGGTACCTCTTCCAGTAAAATATCGACTGAAATCTCGACCATATTCAAATCACGTACAGCCCCTTTCCATTGCCCTTTCGACGAACGAACCAGCACCTTGGTCGCCGTCTTGCTGGCTGCAGCAACCACCTTTGACGTTTCGGTTTTACTACCACTGAGCAGGCTCGTGCCCGGATCGCTGGCGGGCTTCGCAGCCGTTGGTTTTGCTGGTGACTGGGTTGATGTCAACAGGCTGGCCGATTCGCCCAGCCCACCACCAGACGGCCTGGCCATGGTCGACTGACCCTTGAGAATACTGCGAATTAGATCCTGGTGATTGACCGACAGCGCCTTCAGTACCTTCTTTAGAATTTGCTCGTTGCTGAACGGCTTGCCGATATAGTCACTGACGCCGGCTTCCACAGCCTTGACCACATGCGACTTGTCGCCACGACTGGTAACCATGATAAAGGGCGTTTTGCTTTCTTCGCGCTCGGTCTCGTTAGCGCGCAGCCAGCCCAGCAATTCCAGCCCGGACATTTCTGGCATTTCCCAGTCACACAACACCAGATCGTAGCGATTGCGATTGAGCAGACCCTGCGCCTTGCGACCGTTGGGCGCTTCGTCAATCTGGCATTGGGAAAACTGACTTTTAAGTGCTCGTTTGACCAGGTCACGGATAAAACCAGCGTCGTCGGCCACCAAAAAAGAAAGTTTTTGCATTCGTTTGATCCTGTGCTAAGCAAAAAAGTCTCAAAAAGAGTTCGTGCATCCATCGTTAAAGACTAGCTCAGCGAACTGTGCCAGACCAGCGCTTTTACCGACTTACTGGCTGCAACCGCAATTGCCAGCGGCCGGAATCTGGCACTACCCGCCCCAGCGCTACCGAGCGATAGCGCATGTCCCAGTCGACCAGTTGCCTGATGGCATTCACCGTGGTTTCAGGTGTATTGACCGACCAATAGATGGCGGTGACCAGATCACGCTGAATGGGCAGTACAGACGTTTCCTGCTGATCAGGATCAGGCCTGACCGGCACGTTATTGCCTGTGGTCAGCAAGCGCCACTCCTGGTTGTCCGCACAGGCGGGGTGATCTGAAAGCAAGCCGGGAAATGGATTGGTCGCCGTTACGCGAAACTGGTGTTCGACACCGTATTTTACCGGGGCTAACAGAGCAGGTCGGCCTTCCTGACTGGCCAGAGAGTCATGTCGACTGGCCAGTGCCAGTGCCAGGCCACTGAATTCATCCGCCTGTTCGCGCCAGGCCAGATAGCACAGTGGCGAAGGAAATAAACGTGCAACCCTCGCTTTGGCCAGTCGGTCAGGATCATACTGAAGCGTTTGACCGTGTTCCCGCTGGCGGGCGGACGCCAGTACAGTGCTGGCCAGGTCGCCTTGCTGGGCCCGAAAATGCTCAAAGCTGAGCAACCCTTTGACAGCTGCAGGTAAAGCGTCGTACTGGTGACGCCATTCAGCGGCCAGAACGTCTGCGCTGACCGGCTGATGAATTTGATCCTGCCAGGACGTAAACTGGACAAAGGGCAGAGCCAGCGGCAAACCATCGCCCAGCGGTATAACCCCCTGCTTAAGCCAGAAAACCAGCGATTTGTCGCCAAAAAGATGCAGACTTCCAGATGGTAATGTCCGTTTGGTTGACATGATTAGTACGATATTCCCCAGATTTATTGGCAGGATTAGCGCGATCTGTGCATTGTCACGACCCACTGAAACACACCATTCAGCATAGTCGGCCTTGCACTCGGCCACACTTTCCGGATCACCTCACATTCTTGTAAGACATTACCTACAAGCAGAGTAAGCATTCACCATCATTATTGTGACGAAGTTCACTTAAATACCTTGCGAAGGCCCATAACACCATCGGGTCTACTCGCTAACGTGACTAACCCTGGGCTTCAAAACAATAACTGTGTCACACACTACAGGGAAATTCACTATACTCACCATGTGTTCAGGAAGAACATCAATGGACAAAACAGGGGCCAGGCAGGCCAGCCATAGGATGGTAACAGGAGCATCGCATCACGCGACACAGCATGGATGCTGTCGTCCGGACAGAGATGGCTGGATAGCAGAATAGACACACTTAGGCGCCAGGATGGAGCCAATAGTGCGGCCACGGACGCTCACAGCGGTAGGGTGGTCGACACGGACAGTTAAAATGATCTTATTAAAAAGGGCTCCCGGACGGAGCCTTTTTTATGTCTGTTAGCCCGAGCGGTTTTGAGTTCGGACCGACAGGCACATCCCTGACCGCAGGACGCAAACATCGACGGAGCATCCCTGACTGCATCAGCCAAGTGATCAAAGAATACTGTTTAGCATCGCCGCCAGGCGCACAGCTGACTTGATCATCTGAGTTTCCAGCACAGGCATGGCTGCCTGCCGGTAAGCCGCATCATATTGGCCGCGTGCGGCAAAAACGTATGCAGTGTCCAGTGCTATTTGATGGGTTTCCAGCGCCCAGTTGATCGGATCAAGTGACTGCTGCCACTCCTCAACCGGCAGATCCCCCAAACGTCGCCGATATCGTTGCGCCTGCACAAACCAGGAATCAGTCACCTGACTGTAGAGATCCTGATTCCACACCCAATCCAGCGTGACTTCGCGCAAGTCACTGGTAATCAGCGTCTGATCCAGACCACCGTTATCGGCTTTGCGTCCCGCATTGACCGGTATATGCAACTCAGTCACGAAATGCATCAGGTATTGCAAAGCTTCCTTTTTTTGAAAAAAGGAATACGACGAGTCTTCTAGTACCCGCCGGCTTTCCAGTATCGCTGCCAGCACACATTGATTGCCCGGGCAGTTATCGATCAGGTCAAAAGTCGCAGCGCCTTGCGCAAACAAGACCTTACTGTACAGCGGGTCAGGACGGCCCTGGTCTGCCCAGTCTGCCAGAGCAATCAAGTCACGCTGCCACTGCGGGCCATACCACTGCGCCAACTGCTCACGGGCACCGTTGTCCAGTTGCAGGGTCGCCAGTTGAATCACCGCCTGGTGACCTGCCTTATTAAATGCCAGCGCCCGCTCTGCAGGCAACAGGGCCGCCACCATACCGGTGATCAAAACAACCCGCCGGAACACCCGAGAGCACCTCATCCGCGCCGACTGTTCTTTTCGGCCAGCCAACCGACCAGAATAAACACCAGCACCACCAGGACGCCCAGCCAAAGTGACCCTCCTATCGACAACAACCGCGACACCAGGGGCACCAGATAGACAACAATCATGCCGTAACCAACGGCACAGAGCACAATAAAAGCCAGGGTTCGCAGAATAAAGTGGGCACGGCGCATCAATGCCCAAACCGCCCGATTCACATGATGCCCATAGATAACCAGCAAGGTAGCCACCAAGGCGGACGAAATAAAGGTTAGGTGCGGGCGAATAAGCTCAGACAGGGACAACATGAGATCGGTAATGACATTCATTCAATATTCCACAGCAATTCGACAGATGGCAGTGACTGTACTGAATATCAGAGCACGGTTCCAGCTCACCGGGCCAGGGTGCGGTAAACAGACCAACAATGGAGGATTCACTAGAAAGACGAGCTGCCACTGCAGACTGTATGGCAGGTCTGTCCGGTGACATTTGACAGCTTGCTCAATTCGATGGCATCAGCGCCAGCCTGAAGGCCGACAATGCAAATCGATCCCTTTGGGAAGATCAGAAACGAAAAAACCCGCACAAAGCGGGCTTTTTAGAATGGTGCCGGCACCAAGAGTCGAACTCGGGACCTACTGATTACAAGTCAGTTGCTCTACCAACTGAGCTATGCCGGCAACGGGTGCGTAATATAAGGAAAACCGGTTTGCTCGTCAACAACCTTTTGATTCGCAACAAGTTTTTTCCCAACTATTTTTTCCGGATCTGAGCTTCAACTTCGTCGAGTTTAATATGGCGCACGTCCTGGCCCTTGACCAGATAGATCACCGATTCCGCCACGTTGCGCGCATGGTCACCGATACGCTCCAGTGAGCGTAGCGACCACATCACGTTCAGCGCCCGGGTAATGGTTCGCGGATCTTCAATCATCGTCGTTACCAGGGTTCTTATGGCGGTACCATACTCCAGATCTACCGCCTGGTCCTGTTGCAAAACGGCCAGGGCGCTGTCGGTATTCAGCCGGGCAAAGGAATCCAGTGACTGGGAGACCATTTGCCTGACTTTCTCACCAATATGACGCAATTCAACGTAGCCTTGCGGGCCCGAGCCAGTATCCGCCAGTTCCAGTGTGTGTTTGGCAACCTTGGAGGCTTCATCACCCATGCGTTCAAGATCATTAACCGCCTTGGTAACGGCGATGACAAAGCGCAGATCAGACGCGGCGGGATGTCGCAGCGCCAGAATACGGGTGCACTCCTCGTCTATTTCAAGCTCCATGTCATTCACCGTCTGATCGGTGTCTATGACACGCTGGGCCAGAGCCGAATCCATTTCCATCAGGGCTCTGAGCGCATCCTCTACCTGTTGTTCGACCAGGCCGCCCATCTGCATCAGGTTCTTACGCGCCTCTTCCAGCTCCGCGTTGTACTGAGCCGAGGTATGGCGGTCAAAATGTGATTTGTCCATGCTGTCTCCCTTTCCGGTCAGCCAAAGCGACCGGTGATGTAATCTTCAGTAAGTTTGTGATCCGGTGACGTGAAGATCTTGTCCGTATCGCCGACTTCGATCAGCTTACCCAAATGAAAATAGGCGGTACGCTGCGAAACCCGCGCCGCCTGTTGCATGCTGTGGGTCACAATGGCAATGGTGTAGTTTTTAGACAACTCAGCGATCAACTCTTCTATGCGTGCTGTGGCAATAGGGTCCAGTGCTGAGCAGGGCTCATCCATCAGAATCACTTCCGGCGACACCGCTATGGTGCGGGCAATACACAGACGCTGCTGCTGACCCCCGGACAGACCTGTCGCTGGCTTGTCCAGCCGGTCTTTGGCTTCATCCCACAGTCCTGCTTTGCGCAATGCCGTTTCGACCACTTCATCCAGCTCGGTGCGACGCGACACCAGGCCATGAATACGCGGACCATACGCGACATTGTCATAAATTGACTTGGGAAACGGGTTAGGTTTCTGAAACACCATGCCAACCTTTGCGCGCAGTTCAACCACATCCATACTTTTACTGTAGATGTTGTCACCGTCGAGAATGACCTCGCCTGTTACCCGGCAGATGTCGATTGAATCGTTCATTCGGTTCAACGTGCGCAGAAAGGTAGATTTGCCGCAGCCGGACGGTCCGATCATGGAGATCACTTCATTCTTGCCTATGTCCAGACTGACGTTGTGGATGGCCTGGTTGTCGGCATAGAACACATCCATATTGCGCGCGCTGAGACGCGGATCATCCAGCAACGGGTCACCAACGGTCTGGGTCCAGTCGCCGATGTCAAACTGGTCGGGCTCGGTCTTGGTTACGGTCACGGTTTCAGCCTTCTGTTTTGCATATTGATGGGTCAAAGTCATCGTCTGTGGTCTCCCCGTGATCGCCTACCAGCGACGCTCGAATTTACGTCGCAACAGGACTGCCAACAGATTCATCAATGCCAGGAACCCCAGCAACACCATAATGGCGGCAGATGTCTTGGCGATAAAAGCCCGTTCCGGGCTGTCCGACCAGATATAAACCTGCACCGGTAGCACCGTTGCTGCATCGGTAAAGCCCTGGGGAATATCGACAATAAAAGCCACCATGCCGATCATCAACAGCGGCGCAGTTTCGCCAAGCGCCTGGGCCATGCCAATAATGGTGCCGGTCAACATGCCCGGCATTGCCAATGGCAACACATGATGCAGCGTGACCTGCATCTTGGACGCACCCAGCCCCATGGCCGCATCGCGAATGGACGGGGGCACGGCTTTGATCGACGCCCGGGCGGATATGATAATGGTAGGCAACGTCATCAGCGTCAGCACGAGCCCACCAACCACCGGTGCCGAACGCGGCAACCCAAAGAAATTAATGAACACCGCCAGACCCAGCAAGCCAAACACAATGGACGGCACCGCCGCCAGGTTATTGATGTTCACCTCAATAATATCAGTCAGGCGATTCTTGGGAGCAAACTCCTCCAGATAGATTGCGGCCGCGACGCCAATCGGAAATGAGAGCGCCAGCGTCACCACAAGGGTATAAAACGAGCCGACAACCGCGCCCCATACCCCGGCCGTCTCAGGGTCACGCGAGTCACCCCGGGTAAAAAAGGTGGTATTAAAGCGACGATCGATCTCGTCATTGGCTATAAAATTATCTATCCAGGTTAGCTCCAAATCGCTTACTCGACGCTCCTCTTCTGGCAGATTCCGGTCAATCGTCCCATTCATAACCAGATCCAGGTCGTCGTCCGCCATCAACCAGAGCGTTTCGGTCTGACCCAGCAAATCCGGGTTTGCGATAAGACGGTCCCGAACTTCATAGCCCGCTGCAGTGCTGATAAGTGACATCAGTGCCCGTGTCTCTTTGCGTCCATCGACGTCAGGAAAGCGTTGCAGCAGTGACTGGCGAACCGCATTGTCAAAGTCAGCGTATCGCAACTGGTCGGGATCCGATGCGTCGTCTATATACAGCGCCTCGGGATCATAGGTAATGTCCAGTTTGACGAACGTACTCTGAAACGCCGGAATACCCTGGCTAAAAATAGTCACCAGCAGGATGGCAAGAAACACCAGGCCAGCACTGATAGACGCCACGCCATAGGCCTTAAAACGGCGTTCCCGGTTATAGCGTTGCTTGAGTCGGGCGTGCAGCCGCTCCTGTTTGACGGTGGCCATCCGCTCGATGGCGTTCAACGGTTGATCAGTCATATTGTTCACGGAACCTCTTCACGATCGACATGGCAACAATGTTCAACAATAACGTGGTAATAAACAGCATCAGCCCGAGTGCAAAAGCAGCCAGCGTTTTAGGGCTGTCAAATTCCTGGTCACCGACCAACAGGGTCGCAATCTGCACAGTGACGGTCGTGACCGCTTGCAGCGGATTAACGGTTAGATTGGCCGCCAGACCGGCCGCCATAACCACAATCATGGTTTCACCGATGGCGCGTGAAGCGGCCAGCAACACCCCGCCCATGATGCCTGGCAGCGCGGAGGGAAAGACCACTAGGCGAATTGTCTCATTTTTAGTGGCGCCCAGGCCGTAGGATCCGTCGCGCAGACTGTTGGGCACTGAGCTGATCACATCGTCGGACAGCGATGACACAAACGGAATGATCATGATACCCATGACCAGACCGGCCGCCAGTGCCGACTCGGCCGACACACCGTCCATGCCGATGCCTTGGAAAAAGTCTCGCACCAGCGGCGCCATGGTCAGCGCAGCGAAAAAACCATAGACCACCGTCGGAATGCCTGCCAGAACCTCCAAAAGGGGTTTTACGATGCTACGCACCCGCGAGCTGGCGTATTCAGACAGATATATTGCTGACATCAGGCCAAGTGGAACCGCCACCAGTAATGCAATTGCAGCAATTAACAGAGTGCCGACAAACAACGGAATGGCACCAAAAGCACCGGACGACCCCACCTGATCGGCGCGAATCGCAATTTGCGGGCTCCACTTAGTGCCAAACACAAAATCGAAAACGGGCACTGACTGAAAAAATCGAATGCTCTCAAACAGGACCGAAAGAATAATGCCGATAGTGATAAAAATGGCCAGAGTCGAGCACAGCATGAAAAAGCCTTTCAGAACCACTTCAAATTGTGGCCGGGCACGCAGTTTCGGGCTGGTTCGAAGCCAGGCGTAAGCACCGCCGAGTACAGCGATCACCAGTGACAAAAGCACCTTGCCAAATTGGCTACTGGCGTTCAGTGCATTCAATCGCTCTCCTGCCAGTACCAGCTCGGGGAACTGGGTGCCATCGATGGTACCAAGCTGGATATTGCGGATGCGACTGAACGTCAGGCTCAATTCTGATTCGGAGACGTTGGCATAGTTATCTGCAAGCGTTGCCAGTATTGCAGCATTAATAACGGTATTTTCCAGGGCCGACCAGACGATCAGTACCAGGAGCCCGGGAATACCGGTCCAGAAGGCCGCCATCAACCCATAGTAGTTGGGCAGCGAATGCAGTGTCTTGATGCCGCCATTAGGCCGGGCCAGTTGCACCGAGCGTTGACGGCCGAGCGCATAGGCCACCGCCGTCAACAAAAGTACGATCAAAATCAGGGTCGATGTTTGCATCCAACCACTCCTCAGAAAATAAAAAACATCTCGGTCAACACTCTTTTTTAAAAGCATTGAGCGGGACATTCAAGGCAGCAGCGATTCAGGTGCGCTGCAGCTCTAATAGGCAGCCCGTCCCTTCGTATCACTACTGCCTCAGCTTCAATCAATCATCGACAGCGAAGCAGACCCAACTGCCAGGCAGAGGGTGTCATCGGGCTGAGTATTGTCCAGGAAATGAACGCCCAGGGAAACTCACTGTTTTAAACGACCAAGAGGAAGTCCGGGCTAACCCGGACCTCCTCCAACATGACCCGACTGATGCCGGGCCGGACAATCTGCTTTACAGTGCCAGGTTGCGCAGGTTTTTTGTAGCGTCCGTCATGCGAGCATATTCCGAGTTTGACAGAGGAATCAGACCCCGGTCGATCAGATAACCATTAGCGCCAATGGCACGACGACTGGTGAATTCGGCCAGGTATTCCTCAATGCCCGGTATCACGCCCACGTGGGCTTTTTTAACGTAGAAGAACAGCGGACGAGAGACGGAGTAAGAGCCATCAGCGATGGTGTCAAACGTGGCAGTAACACCGTTTACCGCAATCGATTTGACCTTGTCAGAATTCTGATCCAGGAATGAGTAACCGAAAATGCCGACTGCATTCGGATCATTGTCCAGACGGGAGACAATCAGGCTGTCGTTTTCGCCAGCTTCAACAAAAGCGCCGTCTTCACGCATGGTGGCACAAACTTCTTCCATTTTATCTTCATCGGTGTCTTCCAATGATGAAATGGCGTCAAAGTCCTGACAGCCCTCTTCCATCACCAGCTCAACGAAGGCATCACGGGTACCGGATGACGGCGGCGGCCCGAATACACGGATAGCGGTGTCCGGTAAGCTGTTGTCGATGTCGTTCCAGGTTTCGTAAGGGTTGTCCACCAGACCAGAACCGTTCGGATTCGGTACCGTTCTAGCCAATGCCAGGAATATCTGGCCTTTTGAAAGGTCAAGTTCTGCACCGTCAACGCTGTTGGCAATGGCGATGCCGTCATAACCGATCAATACTTCAACGATCTCGTCGATACCGTTACTGGCACAGAGCTCAACTTCGGATTGTTTGATACGACGTGATGCGTTGGTAATGTCGGGAGTGCTTTCGCCAACACCCTGGCAGAACAGACTCAAACCACCACCTGACCCGGTAGACTCAATCGTTGGGGTCGGGAAAGACGTAGTCTGACCGAAACGCTCGGCAATGACCGTTGCGAATGGAAACACAGTAGAAGAACCTACAATGCTCATCTGGCTACGGCCTTCGGCCTGGACACTTGCGAAACTGGTAGCGGCGACGGCAAAAGCCAGGGCGCCAAACATTTTCTTGTTCACTGGTAAACCTCCAGTCAGTCGTTGGTTTTTCTCGGTGCTCCCATGGCAGGTTTGCCTGGTGGGTCACAACCTCGAAGCTCGAGACGCATGTTAGGACCCGGATGTGACGAGGATATGAATTTAATATGACAGTATTATGACAACGGTCATAAAAGGGTAATTACGGCAAGGCCGCTCCCTCTGACAGTGAGCAAAGGCCTGCAACAAGCCAGTCAAACAGCTGTACGGGTGATAACCTGACTGGCAGAATGAAGCCCCGGAAACTCTCTGAATCCGTAGAAAATTTGGCCGCAAGCGACAAAACATGAAAAAACTTGATGAAAAAGACCCGACCCCACGCGGTGAACTGCAATTGCGCGTTGTCGCTGAACCCAAAGACACCAACGTCAACGGTGACATCTCGGGAGGCTGGCTGGTAACCCACATGGACATGGCTGCAAGTATTGCGGCCAGCCGGCTGGCACGCGGCCGCACGACCACGATGGCGATTGGCAATATGTCATTTGTTCGACCGGTTCGTGTCGGCTCCGTAGTCTGTTGCTATACCCGAATTCTGAGTATGGGACGCAGTTCAATGAAAATGGGCGTGGAAGTCTGGTGTCGGATGCCGGAAGACGCCGAACGCCAAAAAGTCACCGAGTCCGAGTTCGTTTATGTCGCCATTGACGAAAACCGGCGCATACGGGCTCTGCCAGAGGCAGAATTAGATGACCCTCTCAATTGAGTCTTACTCTGCTTCAACCCTGACGCTCATGGTCACAATCCAGGCAAAGCTTTCTGCTAAATAGGAAACCCCGGTTAGCGGTCGCTAACAAATCAGCTTTTCATTGATTAACTCCCCGATTCGCTTTGGCTAAACAGCGCAAAAAAAAGTGCTTTGGGACCACTATGACGTTTTTATTACAGCCATGCCTCTCTATAATGCGCGTCCACTTCTTTCGACGATGTGACAGAGGAAAGCGATATGGCAGAAAGCCCTTTGATGGCCCTCTTTGGCCGGTCACCGGTAAAGCCGATGCAGGAGCATATGCAAAAGGCACATGCCTGCGCGGTACGGTTAATCGACTTTTATGACATGGCCGCCACCGGTGATTACACCGCCGCAGAGGCCATTCGTCAGGATATAGCGGTACTGGAAGGTGAAGCGGACCGGATGAAAAAAGACATCCGGATGCACTTGCCAAACAGCCTGTTCATGCCCGTATCCCGCTCTGATCTGCTCGAACTGCTGACCAATCAGGACAACCTCGCCAATCGCGCCAAAGACATAGCAGGCGTCATGCTTGGCCGGGAAATGGCCATTCCCGCGCCCATCCAACCGCTGATGCGGGAATACCTCGAATCCTCTATAACCGCCAGTCAGAAAGCCGCTGACGCACTGGCTGAGCTGGATGAACTGTTTGAAACCGGTTTCAGCAGCAAGGAGATCAAGCTGGTCAGTGGCCTGCTCAGTGACCTGGATGACCAGGAGCACAGAGCAGACGAACTGGAAATTCGGGTACGCAGAGCCCTGCGTGCTATTGAAAAGGACTACCCACCGATTGATGTCATGTTTTTATACCGGGTGATCGAACTGATCGGCGATCTGGCCAATGTGGCTCAGCGCGTCGGTTCCCGCCTGCAAATTCTGTTAGCCCGCTGAAGCATCTGATGTTCACTGCTTCAACTACCGCTCACTGAGAAGGGGAATTCCCATGACTATCATTGCAGAATACGGCCAATGGTTTGTTGTACTGGCCTGTCTGTTTGGGTTTTTCATGGCCTGGGGGGTTGGCGCCAATGACGTCGCTAATGCCATGGGTACCTCGGTCGGGTCTCGTGCCCTGACTGTAAAGCAAGCGATTTTGATCGCCATGGTATTTGAGTTTGCCGGAGCCTATCTTGCCGGCGGAGAAGTGACCGGTACCATTCGCAATGGCATTGTCGATGCCGATATCCTGGCCGGATCACCGGAGCTACTTGTTTACGGGATGTTATCGGCATTGCTGGCAGCCGGCATCTGGTTAGTGATTGCCTCGATGATGGGCTGGCCTGTATCGACTACCCATTCCATTGTCGGTGCCATCATCGGGTTCGCGGCGGTCGGCATTGGTGCCGAATACGTTTATTGGGGCAAGGTAACCACCATTGTAATGAGTTGGGTGGTGTCGCCTGTCCTCGCGGGCACCATTTCTTTCATTATTTTCCGAAGTGTCTACAAACTGATTCTGAATACCGACAACCCCTTCCAAAACGCAAAACGCTACGTTCCCATGTACATGTTCGTCACCGCGTTCATGATCACCATGGTGACCTTTACTAAAGGGCTCAAGCACGTCGGGCTGGATCTGAGCGGTTTAGAAAGCACATTGATCGCCATCGGCGTCAGTATAGTGGTCATGTTACTGGGAATGTTGCTGCTGAAACGGATCAAAGTTGATGAAGTAGCAGACCAGCAATTCCGATTCGCCTCTGTCGAACGGGTCTTCGCAGTACTGATGATATTCACCGCCTGTGCCATGGCATTTGCCCACGGCTCAAATGATGTCGCCAATGCGGTCGGGCCTCTGGCCGCTGTTATTAATGTAGTCGCCAATAATGGAGAGATCCTGGCTGAATCGAAAGTTCCTGGCTGGATTCTACTTCTTGGTGGCGGTGGCATTGTCGTTGGTCTCGCCACCTACGGTTACAAGGTCATGGGCACCATTGGTCGTAAAATCACAGAACTGACACCCAGTCGCGGTTTTGCGGCAGAACTTGGTGCAGCAACAACCGTTGTGCTGGCGTCAGGTACCGGCCTGCCAATCTCGACCACACACACGCTGGTTGGCGCTGTATTAGGGGTTGGTATGGCCCGAGGCATCTCGGCATTGAACCTGCGCATGGTGGGTACCATCTTCGCCAGCTGGATCGTCACCTTGCCGGCCGGCGCCTTTCTGGCCATCGTCTTTTTCTTTATGTTCAAAGGCATTTTCGGCTAACAGGATCCGGGGGTATCCGCTCTTCAGGACAGCTCCCCCTGGATCCTCGCGGTCAGTCACAGTAGCTGGATGGCACTATTCCCTGATGGCATCGCTGCGTATCGGCCTTAAGCGGTGATGAACCATAGCTATAGACCTTGAGTTAGACCGTTGCGAAACACCGTTAAAACATGAGTCCCTGGTTAAAAACCGGTACAGTGGCCATTCTGCTGACTGGATTTCGTCTGACCATGTTGTTGTCCCGTAATGTGTCACTGACGCTGCTGGCCCTGATCGCTTTTGCTGCCAATTCGGTGCTGTGCCGCTTGGCTCTGGGCACGTTACGTATTGATGCGGCCTCGTTCACCAGTGTTCGACTGGTCTCAGGTGCCCTGACCCTGCTGTTGATACTGGCACTGCGCCCCGGTACCGAGCCACTGATTCGAAGGGTCACCGCCGGAAGCTGGCGTGGTGCAAGTTACCTGCTACTTTATGCCGCCTGCTTTAGCTTTGCCTACGTGCAGCTGGATACCGCCACCGGCGCACTGCTGCTGTTTGGCAGCGTTCAATTGACCATGATCATAGTCAGCCTTTTGCGCGGCGAGCGCCTGGCCTGGTTGGAATGGCTGGGCCTGTGGATCGCTATTGGTGGCTTTCTGTTCCTGATCATACCGGGACTGACAGCCCCTACCAGACTGGGCTTTATTCTGATGGTCATCAGTGGCATTGCTTGGGGGTTTTACACGTTGAATGGCCGTGGGTCGCGTCGCCCGCTGGCTGATACCGCCGGTAATTTTATCCGCGCGGCACCCTTTACGCTGTTACTGTATTTACCCTTTACCGATTCAATTCTGATCTCTTCAGCAGGGTTCTGGCTGGCTGTCGCATCCGGTGCATTGGCGTCCGGGATCGGTTACACACTCTGGTACACTGTGCTTCCCACTCTTACTGGCATTGCGGCCAGTGTGTTGCAGTTGAGTGTTCCCGTACTTGCCGCTCTGGGCGGGGTTGTCATCGTCAGCGAAGTGCTGACCATACACCTGTTACTGGCGACACTGATGTTGCTCGGTGGCATCGCTGTGTTCCTGGCTGGGCGCGCAAAACAGGCGGCGGACCATTCGTAAATCAAGGTCCGCACACGGGTTCAGCCAGTACCTGATTAATGGTCAGACTTGCCGGAGTCAGATTCAATATCCTGGGAATTGAACTCGTCCATAAAAATGTCCCAGAAGGTCAGAAATAAGGCTGCGATCAACGGCCCGATAACGAAGCCATTAATACCCATTAGAGCGATACCACCCAATGTCGAAAACAACACCAGATAATCAGGCAACTTGGTGTCGCGGCCGACCAGAATGGGTCGCAATATATTGTCGGTCAGGCCAATGATTATAACCCCATAGAGTACCAGAGTAACGCCGGAGACGGCGTCGCCGATCGCGAATAAATAAATTGCGGCCGGCGCCCAGACAAGGGCGGCACCCACCGCTGGAATCAGTGACAGAACCATCATCATCACGCCCCAGAGAATGGCCGCGGGTAAGCCGAGCACCCAAAAAATAAAGCCGCCGAGAGCACCCTGAACCATTGCCACAACCAGATTGCCCTTTACCGTGGCCCGGGTAACTTCGGCAAATTTGTTGAACAATCGACGTTCGCGTTCGTCACCCAGCGGCAAGGCCTTAACCATTAAATCAATAATGGTATTGCCGTCTCGCAGCAGGAAAAAGGTCAGGTAAAGCATCATGCTCAACTGCAATACAAAACTCATTGTACTCTGGCCAAAGTTCAGGGTTTCCTGGGCTATATAGCGACTTGCGGTGACGCTGAATTCGGCAATACGCGACCGCAGGTTTTCGGTATCAATGCCCAGCGTTTCCAGCGTTTCCGGTATGATCGGGAAGGCGGTGCGAATCTGATCCAGATATCTGGCCGTAGACATATTGCCACTTTCAATGCCCTGATAAAGATTGATGGCTTCGCGCAGGACCTGAGAAAGCACCAGCAAGACCGGAATCACGACGATTAACATACAACATAACAGCGTGGTGATCGCTGCCAGGTTTCTTCGCCCGTTAAACTGGCGCAACAACCGCTGCTGCAATGGGTAAAAAATTACCGTCACGGCCGCTGCCCAGAAAATAGCGCCCCAAAATGGCTCCAGCACCAGCCCGAACAACAAGGTGACGATTAATAGGAAAACCAGAAAGGAACGCGTTTCCATCGATTGCTTCATGTTCTGTCCCTGTGAGCTACAAAGCTGATAGCTTACCCTAATTGAAGGAGGAATATAAAAGCGTGAATCGCAAAGTGCGGCGGGCAAACCGGCATTCAGTCAACTGCTGAGTCCTATAGTCCGACAATTCGGCTGAATTGGAAAAATTAACGTCACCTGGATCATTAATTTTGAGCGAAAAGTAACCATTGCTTTTCATGGTTTGGAAAAAGCAGAAAGCCTTTTACAACAACCTGCCAGGGCCGAATGTCGTTCATCAGACCCCGGCTGCACTGCAACTCTGTAGCGCCCGAACAATCCTGCTAGTGAGTCGTTTGCAACACTGCCAATTCATCTATGAACTCATCACTGTGTTCGATCAGGCCTTGCAATACATCCTGCTCCTGATCGGTCCAGTCCAGTTCCATCGCATTGAGGGTGTTTTGACGCCAATGGGTCTCGGCTTCAGTCAGGCGACGAATCAGACTGCTTTCGTCGGTCAATCTGGTTTTTACCCAGTCCGCGATGGCTTCGAACAAGGCACGCTCAATATTGGCGGCTTTGGGCAAATCGCCGCGTTCGCGCTCCAGCCTCTCGATATCAAGCAACAGGGTCTCCCGACGGACGGCAGTGGTCATAAGCAGTCGCTCAAGCGGTCCGGACAGCTTGCTTTGGTCAAGCACGTCTTGTATCTGTTCCAGCAACTCACCGCCCTGAGCATGAATGCCCGCCAACGCAGCGGTATGATCGTCTCTGACTCTGAGTATCGGCATAATGGCGCTCCTCCGGGCACTAGTTTACCCCACGTTTTGGCGTGAGTATGGCACTGATCAGTAATGATGCCGAACCCTATCTTTTAAACAGACGGGTAAATTTTGATAGCTGAATAATTCACGCGCAGATCTGTCTGATCCGAGGGACCTTGCCAGGCGTGAAATGCTCCCTTGCTTTTTCTACCGGGTCCGCTGATACAAACCGCGTTTCATTCATCACCGAATTTCGCTTTTTCAGGGGCATCCAAAATGACGTTAAGGTGTAAATACTCGCCCGAATGCCAAGCGGATACTGAAACTTGGTTGAAAAATGATCAAACAGCACTACACTATCGGTATACATTCACATTAACCGGGGAGATACCGCCATGCTGACGGACGTAACGGGTAGTAACGCCACACTCGGCTCTATCAACCGTCCGGAGCCGCGCACTCCCCAGGCTCCAACACAGGCCCAACGAGAGCCATCGCCACAGGAACAGCGGGCTCCGGCATCCGATGTTCAAGTCAATACAAACCTTGACGGACGGGCCAGTGCCGAACGTTCTCTGGTGCAAGAGGCCTCTAACCTGGCTATTTCACAACAGAGTCGCGGTGAAGTAACCGACCAACTGCGCTCTGAACGAGAGCAAATCGCCGCCGGAGGCAATACTGATCTGACTGACAGCAGGCAGCAACTGAGTGCAGACGCGGCGCAATCGTTGCAAGCGGTGCGCGAGCGGGCACTTAGTCAGCCTTTCGGTCGGGGCATTGATGATCTGGGACCATTGCCGGAAAACTCATTTTTCGTGCGTGACCGGGGTGCGACCTTGAGTAATCTTGACAGTACCATTTCGGCACTGGAACGGTTTTCACAGCTGGATGCGGCCCGCTTGAATGAGGTAGGGCAACAGTTCAATGCCGAGCAGGATAACCGGCTGAGCGAGAGCAACACCCCTGTTACTTCGGCGGATGAAGCACAGAGCGTTGTGACTGCTGTTCAGCAGCAATTGGCATCCGAAACGGCTACCGATGTAAACGGTCTGACTAAGATTGAAAGCAGCACGGTTCTGAACGCCTTGCAAAGCCAATAGACGCAATAAACAGCGTCACTGTCCAGCACACACAAGGTCCTGACTGTCTATCAGTGGCTTGTGTGTGGTCGGGCCATCGTAAACTGCAAATAAAGGTTGATCTGGTTTGCGACCAGTTGCAACTCTTCGAACTGACGTTGCGACAGCCGCCCGCCAGCTTTGTCCGCGTAAATGACGCCCAACAGCCGATCCGGTAACGACAACGAAACCATCATACCGTCTACTGATCCGAGCAATCGCCGAATGACTCCGTCTGACGGTGTTTTGCTAGTGAACCAGCTGGGCTCAGGATTATGCAAAAAAACCGATAGCGATTCTCCAGGCTGCAGCGTATTCAGATCCAGTTTCAGCGAATCCCGCCATTGGGTCACGTCATCTCCAGCGACAATGACCGGTTCCAGGCGATGATCTCTCGCCGATGTCATCCACAGCGCCACCCGACTGAAACCTGCGCCACGATGCAACGCGTGCACAGCCAACTGCAGCAGTTTTGGTAGTGGTTCCAGATCCATGATGCAGCGGCTAATCCGGTTCAGAAACCGCTGCATATCATAGTCAGTAACTGCAGCGATGGCTTCAGCTCCTCTTTCTATGGCATTGCGTTGCGGTAGCGCCTTTAGCAAACGTTCAGCACCATAGGTAGCGGCAATCGACGAAGCCTCTTCGGCCATTAGCAGAATATGCTCTCGTACATTGTTGCTATTGGAACCCTGGAACTGACTGATTCGCTGTATAACCCGGCGCATGTCAGGATGATCAATGCCCAGATGAATAGAGCGACTGATTTCATCTCCGAACTGCACGGCACACACCCAGGGATCAGCGCTGCTGGTGCCATCGCTGGCTTTGAGCACCAGATCACCCAGGCCCCACTCCTTTATCAGGGCCCGGTTCAGGGTCTGCACACCCACACCCAGGTGTTCCAACGCTAGACTGTGCGCTTCGGTCGGTGTTTGGTCCCGGGCTATCATAAAAGCCTCTACTTCAGGCCGCCCGGTGGCCAGTAAAGCCAGGTCTCCCAGGCGCATTAGCAATGCGGCAATAAACACTTCTTCATGATCATCACTATTGAGTTGCCGGGCGATGGCTCGTGCCTGTACAGCAGCATGAAATGATCGGGCAAGATTATTGATCAGCCGCTCGCGAGAGGCCCCTTTCAGGAAGCCATCAATCAGCGTCGTTGCCAGAGCAATGTTTTTCAGGTCAAGATAGCCAATCTGTACGATGGCGCGGGACACCGTCTTGATCGGGCTGAAGCTGCGGTTATAATGCACTGAATTAGCGACTTTAAGCACCTGGGAGGTGAGGTCTGCATCACGCAGTACGATCCGGGTAAACTCATCGGCGCTGCTGTCATCATCGTCGCTAAGCTCGCAGATTGCTTTAACCACTGAATTCAATGAAGGCAAATCCAGTTTGGAGATTACTTTTAGCCAAGCTTTCAAGCCCCTGACAGTGTTCATGGCTGGCCCTTATCGTTGTTACTATGGACGCTCTGTTGACCTCCCTACACGCAAGCTGGTCGTACCCTGACGCCTCAATCTAAGCGCACGTATAGCCAGCTTACTCCGCCACCCTGCCTGGCTCGGAGTCAAGGTCAAGGTAGTCCTCCGGATTCATCACTTCGTCATACATTGGCACCAGGCGGGCCAGTAAATCCAAGAAACCCGACTTCATTGGCGTCGGTGTAGCGGACAGTACCGTTTAGAAGGAGGTTTCGCTCAAAAATTGCATGCAAATACAGTTTTGAGGCAGAAAAATAGAAATCAGTTCCCTCAGCTTCAGCACCTGGAATTACAAATTGGTTCAAGTTTACTTTATGTTGAAGACCAACCGTCATTTGCGGCCAAAGCGTATAGATTAAATCGCCATAAAGACGAGCCTTGGCGCCATATACTTGTTGTTCTATTACTCTATCCAGATTATCCACCTGTAGGGTTTGCTGGGCAAAACTGAGTTCAAATCGATTGTCGAACCCGGCATACACCGCAGCGGTACCCAACTGAAAATCCGGTAAGCCAATCCTAGTCAGACTTGCTGCAGCACCCCATTCGTTGTCACTGCCATAGCCACCGATGACGGCCCAGGGAACCAGCCCGCCGCCAGCGGCCCCTTCGATCTGGGTGGCACCGGACGTCGCCAGGATCTTACTACCAGCCCATACCGGGCTGGCCGTCAGTACACACAGCATCCCGATTGCCAAAAGACCGGTACTCAGATCTCGTTTAACCATAATTCGACTCCAGAGTCGTCTCATTAAAAGCGGATAACCAGTGCTTCATATCAGCCACAGCCATCGGCTTACTTAGGTAGTAGCCCTGAATAGCATCGCACCCCATACTCTGCAGCAAAGTAAGCGCAGCCTCATTCTCAACACCTTCGGCAATCACGCTCAGCCCAAGGTGATGTGCCATTTCTATGGTGGACCGCACGATGTTCTGATCATCCTGGTCTTGATCCAGCTTCAACAGGAATGACTTGTCAATCTTGAGTTCGTGAATCGGCATCGACTTCAATTGCGCCAGCGACGAATAGCCGGTACCAAAGTCGTCCATCGCCAGATCAAAACCGGCATCGTATAGCCTTTTGAGGTTTGCCAGCGCCAACTCGGTATCGGTGACCATGGCACTTTCGGTGATCTCGAGCATCAACAGCCTGCGTTCAAAACCAGCATGCGCTGTGCGCTCGATCACACGATCAATAAAACGAGCATTGAGAATATCCCGGGCTGACAGATTGATGCTGACACCAAGATCATAGCCCTCCTGACGCCAGGCAGTCATCTCACTAATGGCTTTGGTCACCACCCATTCGGTTATCTGGGTGATATCGCCAGACTGTTCAGCCAGCGGAATGAACTCGTCCGGAAACATTCTACCCAATTGATCATCATGCCAGCGTATCAGTGCCTCGGCCGAATGAATGCGACGTTCGCGCAGGTCATATTGAGGCTGAAACAGCAGCTCAAACCCGCCGCGTTCAATCGCTTTTTGCAACCGGTTGGTCACTGTTAACTGACGCAGGTGGGACTCATCCCGTCCAGTCTGATAGCGCTCCATCGGCAGGCCACGCGCACGGGCATCGCTGACCGCAATATTGGCCCTGCGCAGGGCATCTTCAAAGTTTCGGGCATGCTCCGGGCAAGTCACCAGACCTGTACGCAGCTCCAGCATCACGTCAACCTGCTGGTGCTCAATGGCCTGATCAAACACGGCCATGTATCCCGCCAATGCCTCATTTTGCTCGGTCCCGGGAATCGTATGAGCCAGGACCAAAAACTCGTTGGTGCCCACTCTGCCGGCCGCATCGCCCGGTCTCAGGCGCTGAATCAGACGCTCGGCCGCGAGACGGATGATCTCATCCACAAAGGCCAGACCGTAGACATCACTGAGCGCACTGACATTCTCCAGACGCAGCAACATCACCGCCAGCTGCTGCTCATCCAGCAGCACTTCACCAAAACGGCGCTCCATTTGTTCCAGATTGGGCAGTCCAGTTTTCAGGTCATGTTGAGCTTGATAGAAAATATGCCGTTCACGCTGCTTGATGTCATTTTGCATGGTATCGAGGGTTTGTCCGAGTACGCCAAACTCACTATTGTTGTTCACAGATACGCTTTGCTGATAGTCACCGCCTGCGATGCGCCGGGCAGCCGCAACCAGGGTATCAATAGGTCGGGTGATGCCCCGGGCGATAAACAATGTAACCACCCCAGCGAGTACCAGCGCGGCCAGTGCAATCAGCAACATCTGAGTGCGCAACCGCGTATTGGCAGCCACCGCATCCACCAGCGATACCGTTAACAAGGCCCCAAGATGCACAGGTTGCTGGTCAAGCAGGCTAGTATAACGACTCAGCAGTCCCTGCTCATGCAATTGCTGTGAAGCCTGGGTGAGAACCTCATCATACGGCCCTTGCAGATCAATATTTGCCAACGGCTGAATCGACAGCGTACTTAGGGTCTGGATAGTTGCATCAGTCTCTGGGTCGCGTTCCCGGTATATCAGGGTTACGTCCGCGCTGGTAATGTCGCGGAAACGGTTCAGCAAATCGTTGTCTAGCAAGAAGCCCATACCGACCCAGGCGACCCGTTGCGGCGCATCAACCGGGACCATCACCATTTGATAAGGCTGATGCTCACTCAGCGTCAGCAGAGAAAATGCCGCCGTCTGGCTGCCAAGACCGGCACGAACCCGTCCCAGATCTGCACCGATATCATGCGTACTGATGAGAACCTCACCCTGGGGTGACATCAGCATGATCAGATCGGCACCAATGCGATCGCCGTGATTGGCCAGCACGCTGATAATAGTGTCTTCTTCGTTGGTGGCAATGGCCTGCCGGAAACCAAAATCTTCCGCCAAAAGGGTTGTCCGGTCCGTAAGCTCCCGGCTGTTCTCATCGAGCAGCGTCTGGAACACGCGCTCAGCCACCGCCAATTCACGCAGGGCGTTCGCACGGGTATTAGCATCCGTCACCCGCAGAGCTGACAACGTCGTGGCGGTCAGTGTCACGGCCAAGACAGCGGTAAATATGAGCAGTAGGCGTGTTCGAAAACTAATTGTCATTGGTCTTGAATCGCTGTAATCGATTACGAAGGCTTCCCGCAGCCGGTTCGGGCGTAGCTTGGCGCTGAGTCATTGGTAGCTCAATACGCAGCCGGTCGCCCGTCATGTCCAGGCCGGTCAGGGGTATCGAGAGGGTTTCGGGCAAATCGGGGTGCCAGAGCACCAGCTCGCTCGATTCAGGTGCAGTGAAGGACGGCAGGGTCAGCCCGCCCTCCACGTCAGTCACACCGTAAACCTGGCCATCGGTAACATAAATATAGCCGAGCATGGAATCATGGATATTGCAGCCAATCACTACCAGGCCAGCCTGGTCAAATTCTACCGGTGGGGCTTCATTACCGCGAAACAATCGCAGTTCAAACGTTTTAGCCGGTGAAAAGGAATAAACATGATGACGGGTTTCGTCGCTGTTGGGGAACTGGACCAGGGTACCGGTACTGACCGCAATCACCTTCGGGCTGAAGCTCAGGTCCACCTGGTCCATAACGGCAGTATTCGGAGCAGCTGGCGTTGACGACTGCGCCTGTTCAATACGGGCAACAACATCACTGACTGGCTGACCAGCCTGATCAACCAACTGCAACGGCGGCAATGTCACTGCCATCGCCGGTGTTGCCATCAGGCTCAGTATGAATGCAAGAGCCCACAAGACCCGCGAAGGCCTGGGAAAAAGCTCGCGACTATCTGTAAAAACAAGCATGTAGCGGAATTTCATGAAAGGCCGATGTCGCAAAAAGCACAAACATCGCATAATTGGGGGACACCACATGATCAACAACCAGTTTATTTCCATGACCCTCAACTATAGTCGACTCGATCAGGGTTTGGCGACTCAAACCCGGAGTTTCAGCTGTTTTTTAAGTTTCGGGCTTCTGAAAACAGAGATATCAGAGGTGAGTTGAGATGTTGAAACCAGAACAATGACGTCTGCGGAGGCTGGTGGTGTGAGCCGGAATGTACCAGGTATCGACCCGGCTATTGGAGGGAGAAACAGGACTAGCGCTGTAAGACCACTTTTTGTACTTTCTTGCTCCTGATTTCAATCGACTCGCGGTATTGGCGCGGCGTCATTCCCTTGATCTTCAGGAAATGCCGGTTGAAATTGGCAACATTGGCGAAGCCTGCGTCAAAGCAGATCTCCGTAATCGGACGACCGGTGACTTCCAGGTGCTCGCAAACGCGGCTGATGCGCAGTCGGGTCAGAAAATCAATATAGCGGTAACCGGTTGCTTTCTTGAACCATCGAGAAAAGAAAGTCGGCGCCAACCCGAGCACTCCGGCTACCTCTTCAAGGCTCAGTTCACGGGTGCAATTTTGAATGATGTAACTGACCACGGTGTTGACGCGACCTTCCATTTGCGAGTCCGCTTCCTCTTCGAAAGAGCGACTCGATAGATGCCAGTAATCCTGATATTGCGCCAGATCCGACATGATGTTCAAAAACGACAATACCCGTTCCGGCCCCTTTATCCCTGCAATACATGCAAATTCGTCCATAACCCGGGCACTGGCCTGTTTGGAAAACTCAATGCCATATCGGGAATCAGACAACATCGCTTGCAGTGCTTTCATTTCTGGCAGAATTTGAATCAGGGATTGAATGCGCTCATCGGAGAAGTTGATCACCCGGTCGCGAATACCGGTCTGAAACCCTCCCAGTGACACCCAGTTGTGAGGCAGATAAGGACCACACAGAAACACCGAGCCGGGCGTAAAGGGCCCCACATAATCGCCGATAAAGGCGTTGCCGTGGGTCGTCTGGATCAGATGCAGCTCATATTCGTTGTGATAATGCCAGCGCACCAGAGAACTGTCGGCACCGTGCGCCAGATAACGAAAACTGTTCTGAGCTTCGTATACGGCTTCAAACTCCGGTTTGATTGCACTCATAGTCACCCTCCTTCGGCGGTCATCATTACGCCCGACGTTTACAGGATACCCTCGGATGCTTAAATTGCTACCTTGAAATCCAGTGTCGGTACTACCTTTGCGACAGCCGTTTCAGATGCGCATAGGCACCAAGGGTATTTATCCCCGACAGATGGGCTGAAACTTCATCTAGGAACTGCGCATGGCGATCACCGGGCTGCTTACCAAACAATGAATCCACTTTCAGCAATTGAAGTCGGTCCAATGAACTCGACTCGAGCTGCTCCTGACTCAGGTTAAACTCGATGATCGGCATCGGCTCACCTGCGTCATTAACGCCGTCCAGATACTTTAAAAAGCAGGCGAACAACAGACTCAGACGTCGGGTATCACCGCCTGCGTTCATAACATCTGTCAGCACAGGCATCGCATAATTTTTTAACTTGGTGTAACCGTCAGAACAAATGCGTTGCTGCTGATCGGCGATCTTTGAATTACCAAAGCGTTCAACCAACTGTACCTGATAAATATCCAGTGGCATATCTGCTGTTGACGTCAGAGTTGGTGAGGCATCCAGAGCCATATATTCTTTCACCAATTGCAGAATTAGCGGATCGCTGATGGCCTCATTAACACGGGCATAGCCGGCCAGATAGCCAATAAAGCCCATCATCAGATGGCTAGCGTTAAGCAACCGCAATTTGGCCGTTTCATAGGGGGAGACGTCCGCGGTAAACTGCACCCCAACAGTCTCCAGCGCAGGGCGACCGGCGATGAAATTGTCTTCAATCACCCATTGAATAAAGGTTTCTGCACCCACGGTACAGCGATCAATCACACCATGGCGATCCAACACAGCATGCTGATCAGCTTCGCTGGGAGCGGGCGTAATCCGGTCCACCATGGAATTTGGAAAGGACACATGGTCTTGTACCCAGGCACAGAGCGCCGTATCAGCGAGTTCCAAAAAACTCAATAACGCTTTGCGAAATACATCGCCATTGTGAGGTACGTTGTCACAGGAAAGCAGTGTAATGGCACCATACGCACCCATCAAAGACCGGGCTTCGAGCACTTGCCATAAATAACCATAGACGGTCCTGGGCTGTGCGCGGTGTTTCAGATCGTGCTGTACATCCAGGTGATCGTGGAAAAAACGCTGCTGTTCATAGTCATATAAATAGCCACCCTCGGTAATGGTCGTACTGATAATACGAATATCCGGATCAGCCATCGTATCAATCGCTGCCAGTGGATTTTCCGGCGCATAGATGACCTTGACCAATGAACCAATAACCCGATCACGAGTTACTTCATCGTCTTTTTCAGTCAGCGTATAGAGTCCTTTCTGATCTGACATTGCCTCAAGAAATGATTTGTCGGCTGGCCTAATACCAATTCCGCAAATCCCCCAGCACAACTCACCACCGGTGGCCATATAGTCATCCAGGTAGCGCGCCTGATGTGCACGATGAAACCCTCCGACGCCAATATGAGCAATACCGGCTTTAACCTCACGCCGAGGATAGTCAGGCAAATGCAATGCAGCCGGACAGCTATCTGCTGTGAGATCCGCTAGATCCTGATAATTCGATTCCGCCACAAAAATCCTCCTCCATCACCGGGCAAAAAAATGCAGTGATGAGAAAACCGTTCAAAAAAAAGTCGGAGCCTGGAGACTCCGTTAATGAGCACCCACACTACTTGACCGCACCAAAGGTCAAACCACGAACCAGTTGTTTCTGGCTGATCCAGCCAAACACCAGAATTGGCGCTACAGCCAACGTTGAGGCTGCCGACAGTTTTGCCCAGAACAGTCCTTCAGGACTTGAATAGGAGGCAATCAGAGCGGTCAGCGGGGCTGCTGACGAAGCCGTCAGATTCAATGACCAAAACGCTTCATTCCAGCTCAGAATCAGCGACAGTAAAAAGGTTGACGACAACCCCCCCATCGTAATTGGAACCAGCACATGGCGAATCTCCTGCCACAGACTGGCCCCGTCCATTCGACAGGCCTCAAGAATGTCCTTGGGTACGTCCTTGAAATAGGTGTAAATCATCCAGATAACGATCGGCAAATTGATCAGCGTATAGATGATGACCAGGCCAGTACGGGTATCCAGCAGGCCAGTATCCCGCGACAGCAAGTAGATCGGCACCAACACACCCACCGGTGGCAGCATTTTGGTTGACAGCATCCACAACATTACGCCCTGGGTTCGAGCAGTTGGGTAAAACGCCATTGCATAGGCCGCAGGAAGGCCGATGACCATCGCCATGATGGACGAAACAAAACTGATCACTACCGAGTTCCAGGCGTAACGAAAGTAATCACTTCGTTCAAAGACGACCTGATAATTTTCTAGAGTCGGCCAGAAAAACAGGCTGGGCGGTGAAGAAAACGCATTCAGCTCAGTTTTGAAACTGGTCAGAATCATCCAGAATATGGGGAAGAAAACAAGCGCCGCCACTAACCAGGAGCCTACAGTCACCATCGTCAGTTTGACGACTTTTTCAGTGTGTAAATTCATAACTGCCTCCTACTCACCGGCCAGCGATTTACCGACAACACGGATTAAAAAGAACGCCACAATATTGGCCAATACCACCGCGACGATGCCTCCAGCCGAGGCCATACCCACATCGTATTGAAGCAGTGCCTGCGAATAGATCAGATACGCGAGGGTGGTTGTCTGAGTGCCGGGACCACCCCCGGTAGTCGTGAAGATTTCCGCAAAAATTGACAACAGAAAGATGGTTTCGATCATCACCACAACAGCCAGAGGTCGAGCCAGATGAGGCAGGGTCACGTGTATGAAAACAGCCACGAGTCCGGCGCCCTCAATTCGTGCTGCTTCCAGCTGTTCTTGATCGAGCGATTGCATGGCTGTCATCAGAATCAGAATGGCAAAGGGCAACCACTGCCAGGATACGATAATAATAATAGACAGCATGGGAACATCAGTGAACCAGTCAATCGGCGTCATCCCGACGCTTTTCGATAAAAACGCAAAAAAACCACTGACCGGATTCATTAACAAATTTTTCCACACCAGCGCATTAACCGTTGGCATGATAAAAAAGGGCGAAATCAATAAAATGCGCACCAGACTACGACCTGGAAATGGGTTGTCGATCAACACGGCAATAAGCGTGCCCAGCACTACTGTGATCAGCAGCGTTGCGCCAACCAGCACTATGGTATTTGACATACCGGCAAAAAAACTTGGGTCGGTAAAAAAGAAGATATAGTTTTCAAAGCCGACAAAATTACGCGGACCCGGAATCGTTAAATTGAAATTAACGGTCGAGTAGTAGAGCGTCATTGCCAGTGGCACAGTCATCCATGCCAACAAGAGTAAGACCGAGGGTGCAACCAGAAAACGTGCCGCTCGGGCATTTCTAGAGAGCTGAGACATGACTAGGGTACTTCCACGTTAGAGTCTGGCCGCCCCGGCAGGGGCGGCACTTTCAAAACACTGGATCAGTTCTGATACCCAGCGCGACGCATTTCGCGGTTGACGACCGTGTTGGCATTTGCCAGCGCACGATCAACCGTAGAACTGCCGGCCAGAGCACCGGATACTTGCTGACCAACGGCGGTCGCAAATCCGCTGAAACCCGGTATCGCAACAAATTGCACACCGGTATAGGGGGAAGGTTCGAGCGTCGAATCATCAGGGTTGGCTTTACGCATCTGAGTCAGCGTCATGCCAGCAAACTCGGCTGCGTCCAGGTAGGCCTGATTTTCGTATGTGGACACACGCGTACCGGGAGGAATGGCAGCGATACCGTGGCGCTCAGCAACCAATGCCGAGTACTCCTTGGAGGTGGCCCAGGTTACAAACTTTTGTGCCGCTTCTTTGGCGTCGGAGCTCACTGGTATGGCCAGGGCCCAGGCCCACAACCAACCACTTCCTTTTTCAGTAACCTGACTGGGTGCGGCCGCAAAACCCACCTGATCAGAAACCTGAGACTGGCTGTCGTCGGTCACAAAGCTGCCGGCAACTGTTGCGTCAACCCACATGCCGCACTTACCGGTGTTAAACAACGCCAGATTCTCGTTGAAACCGTTACTGCTGGCACCTGGAGGGCCGTAATTGCCGAGCAGGTCGACGTAGAAGTTAACCGCATTTTTCCACTCTGGCGATTCCAGCTGAGCGTTCCATTCCTGGTCAAACCAGCGACCACCGAATGCATTGGCCATGGTAGTGACCAGTGCCATATTTTCGCCCCAGCCGGCTTTACCACGCAAACAGATACCATACTGCTCGTTGGCCGGGTCATGCAACGCTACCGCAAACTCGCGAACCTGATCCCAGGTAGGCTCAGCAGGCATCGACAAACCGGCTTGTTCGAACAGGTCCTTGCGATAGTAAGTCATTGAACTTTCGCCATAAAATGGCAAAGCGTAGAGCTGGCCATCAGTTGACAAACCGGCTTTCACCGAGGGAAACAGATCGGCTTCGTCATAGCTGGCGGGCAGGTTATCCATGGGTTCGAGCCAACCGTTTGCACCCCAGATCGGCGTCTCATACATACCGATCGTCATCACGTCAAATTGGCCGCTGTTGGCCGCGATGTCTGTTGTCAGACGCTGGCGCAACACGTTTTCTTCGAGGATAACCCAGTCAAGCGATATGCCCGGATTAGCGGCTTCAAACTCGGAAGCCAAGCCTTGCATACGGATCATATCACCGTTGTTCACGGTACCAATGGTAATGGTTTCTGCCAGAGCAGCGGAGGTGCATGCAACACCTGCGGCCAGCGCGGTTAGGCGCAGCCAGGACTTTTTGGAGTAATTCATTGTCGCTTACCTTTCATTGTTGTTGTTTGTTTGCGATTTCGGGAATCCCGTTATCAACACCATCATTAAACGAGTAAGGTGTGCGACTTACCAATACTTGATCAAAGAGTTTCTATACTTTTTTAACCAATTTATTGAGAGACAGGATCGTATGGACTACTCGTTTCTGCAAAAGACGCCCCAGTCAAAGGTCTGAATGGCTGAATGATCTGGGTTGCAAGGACTGCAAGGCGCAATTCACGGACCGTAAAGACCGTGATATGGTAAACGGACGATTACAACAAACGGCAACGCCATGGACTCCAAAGAATTCGGGCTGGTATTTGGCCAGCAATTGACGGGTATGGAAGACCTTCATTACGGTTTCTGGGACGATTCCATTCCGGAAATTTCTGCTCTGTATATGAAGCAGGCGCAGCTGCGCTATACCGAACAAGTCATCAATACCATTGAGGCTCATGGTAATGCTGCGCAACGAATCATTGATGTAGGCTGTGGCACAGGCCAGGTATTGGCGGCATTGAGCGAACGCGGTCATCAGGTCGACGGCGTGATCCCGGCCCCGCACCTGGAGTCCAGGGTTCGGGAAAAAGTAGCTGAAGGCCAGCTAAAAAGCACGGTCTGGGGGTGCACTTTGCAAGACGTGCCTCTGGATACCCTCACCAGCCAGTATGACACTGTGCTGTTCAGCGAGAGTTTTCAGTACATTCCCTACTCGACCGCGCTGGACGTGGCCGACACTCTGCTCAAGCCAGGCGGTCATGTGGTTATCTGCGACTTTTTCAAAACTGACAACACTGGCGATGGCCAGCCTGGTGACAAAAGTTTTGGTGGCGGTCACTCTTACAGTCAATTCCTCAAAGATCTCGACGCCTCGGAATGGGAAGTACAGGAGAACAGTGATATCACCGCCAACACCAGCCCCAATATTCACCTGCTTGACCAATTGCTGCGCGAACGCATCGGTCCTGCCATGGTCACGCTGGATCAGTACCTGGGCGAACGCCATGGGTTGATATTAAGAACCGTTAAATGGGTATTCCGCAAAAAGCTAACCAAACTGAAGTTCAAATACCTGAGCGGACATCGCAGCCAGGCTGTGTTTGAGCGATACAAGACGTATCGGCGAATTGTGCTAAAAAAGGCTGGCTGACAGCCCTTCGACAGGCTCACGGCAAACAGATTTAACCCGGGAGAGATGTGAAAGAATCCGTTCCAGGTAGCACCTTCAATCCCGCCAGATGACACAGAAGGTCCGGTAGCCCAAAACGGTATCATCAAATAATATCTCGCCAGCCTGGCCACCCGCTGCCCCCAGACACACCGGCAGCGGCAACAGATGCTCCTCGCGCGGGTGACTGAACCGGGCACCTGGAGCCTGCTCCCAGGCAATCATTTTCTGAATGCGCTGCTCAGGCAGCAGCGCCGGGTCGGTCAGGGTGTTGGCCAGCCAGTCATGAAACTCGCTATTGATCGCACGGGCCGACTCCGTGCCATTGCGCATCACGCTCATATTGTGAAACGAAAAGCCGGAACCCAGAATCATCACGCCTTCGTCGCGAAGCCCAGACAGTGCTTCGCCTAACGCGATATGCGTCTGCGGATCCAGTCCCTCGACCAGTGATAACTGCAGCACCGGTATGTCCACCTCGGGCAACATCAACATCAGAGGCACAAATACGCCATGGTCGTAACCCCGTTCCGGGTCGGTATCCAGTGGTAAGCCGGCTTGTTCAAGTAGCTGCTGAACACGAACCCGAACGGGTGCCGGGTTGTCCGCGGGGTATTGATATTCGTAGGTTTCTGGCGGGAAGCCGTAATAATCAAACAATAAAGACGGCTTATCGGCGCCAAGCAAGGTTGCCCTGGGTGCCTCCCAGTGAGCACTGACCACTAGAATGGCACAGGGCCGCTCATAACGTTCAGGCAATTGCCTCAGGAAGGTTGCCAGGTTCTGCTGGCCAGGTTCGTTCAACAGCGGCATAGGGCCGCCTCCATGCGGAATAAAAACAGCCGGTGCCCGATGCTTTGCAAGAGTGATCATGGTGTTGACTCCTCGGTTTCTTATAATCACATGCTAAGCCCCCAAACCGCATCAAACTATCAAAATACCTTGTTCATCACCTTCACTTTGGTTGATCAAGTGACGATACGCTTCATCCAGTCACCGTCGGCGATCTAGCTCGTCGGCCTCGCGCCATTGTTGCACCTGGCCCACCAGCGCCCGGACGTGTCGCTGCACATCCTCGGGCCAGTCGGCCATTTCAGTGAACATGGCGCCGTATTGATACCGGTAAAACTGGCGCAACGCTTCTTCATAACCGGGCAAGTCACCGGCCAGTGTTTGCATAAACCGGTCAACAGCCAGGGACGCTTCTTCAAGCTGAAACAATGGTGACTTGCGGGCCGCGTCAATCATACGGCGCAATGCAGCCGATGCCCCGCCTGACTGCCGGTTGAGCCACTCCCAATGTCTGGGGAGCAATGATACCTCACGAGACAGCACCCCCAGTTTCGGCCGACCCCGACCTTTATTTTGCTGAACAGGAACCTCACCGGCCTGATAGGCCAGACTCCGGCTGATCAGATCGTCCGTCTGATTCCAGTCGATTTCCAGCGATATCGAAGTCAGATAATTCAACACCAGCAACGGCGCCTCTGTGTCTGCCGCAACAAACTCACGGATCTGTGGCAAGGCTGAGTCTGGCTCACCCTCAGCTACTTTGAGCATCCCACTGAAAGCAATTAACTTCATTCTTCATCCCTCTATTTTTACCCGGCTTTAAAATAGTTTATCCATATTGAACAAGCCCGAACAGTGTTTTTCTACCCCTTTACAGCCTGGCATTTCGAGGGGTTAAATGGAGCTTTACTGATTGGAACACCGAATGATTGCCACTGCACTTGGGCCTGTCTTCCTGCTGATTCTGCTCGGCGTTGCCTTGCGTCGCTGGGATTTACCGCCAGTTGCCACCTGGCCGGGTATAGAACGGCTGACCTACACCGTGCTATTCCCCTCCCTGCTGGTACACAGACTGGCACTGGCCGACTTTGATCTACTGGCCTTCGGCCAGCTGGCGATGACTATTTGCACTGGCCTGCTGCTGGTCAGCCTGGTCTTTTTCCTGTGCCAGCGCTGGCTGGCAACAAACGGACCTGACCTGACCTCTATTTACCAGGGAGCCGTGCGATTCAACACCTATATCGGTCTGGCCGTCGTCAGTGCGCTCTATGGCGAACCGGGCCTGGTTATCGCAGCAATGGCCATGGCGGTAATGATTCCCTTCGTAAACGTGCTTTGCGTGCTGACATTTGCAGTGACGGGCACCGGCTCACATGTTTCGGCAAGGGGTATTCTGCGAGCCTTATTCAGCAACCCGCTCATTCTGGGTTGCCTGGCGGGTGTTGCTTTGAATCTCAGCGGTATCGGCTTGCCAGGCTGGACAGCCGATACCGCTCGTCTGCTAGGGTCAACGGCGTTGCCGCTCGGCTTACTGGCAGTGGGTGCAGCGCTGAATCTGCGAACGCTCAGTTCGGCTTTAAAACCAGTGTTGCTCGCAAGTCTGTTGAAATTCATTCTCCTGCCGATGTTGCTGATCAGTCTCGCCATCCTGTTCGGCGTCAACACCCTGGGAGTCTCGGTCTTGCTGGTTTTGGGAAGTCTGCCTACTGCGAGCTCTGCCTTTATCCTGGCGCGACAAATGGGCGGTAATGCCAACCTGATGGCCAATATCATCACGTTGCAAACCCTGATGGCTTTTGTGGTTATGCCAGCCTGGCTGCTAATCGCTGCCCGTACCTCCTGGTTCTAACCTGATCGTCGGTTTCCGGGCGACGCTGTTATGAGGCTTTGCAATTGCATTATCGGGATTTGCCCCTATTTCTTAGAGACCTCGAA